>Ga0208899_1001785_pt1 | contig 14890 bp, 25 predicted proteins | sample VirMetDEL_Nov_24_FD_184518 | JGI IMG/M metagenome (GOLD analysis project Ga0208899, IMG submission 184518) | Aqueous microbial communities from the Delaware River and Bay under freshwater to marine salinity gradient to study organic matter... | ecosystem: Environmental > Aquatic > Marine >... | reverse complement strand
TCTGGTACAGCCACTACGACACAAACATTTATCCGTGTCTTTCGTGCTTATGTTAGCGGATCACAAGCACCTACTGGCAACCTGAACATCACCAACGGTGGTACGACATATGCTCGTATTACTCTTAATGAGAATCAGACGCTTATGGCTATGTGGACTGTTCCTGCTGGGTACACAGGATTTTTAGATCATGTCAACATCGCTACAGGCACGACAAATGCTAACCAGTACGTCACTGCTCAAATTGTTCAACGTACACAGGGTGGTGTGTTTCGAGTTATGATGAAACAGACCCTTGGTTCTGGAGGCACTGCTGATTTTCTTCTACGTTATCCTATTGTGGTATCTGAAAAAACAGATTTAGAAGTACGAGCAGTATCTTCTGGATCAAATAACTTAATTTCTGCAAACTTTTCTATGGTGTATATCAAGAATATTTCTGCATAAGGAGAGCAGTCAATGGAAGGAGCGATTGATCTACGTTTGGTCGTCACTCTAGGAGGAATACTATTTAGTGTTGCTGGGGCTAGTGCTGTAGCCAAAATGCAGATCAGACAATTAGTAGATAAACTAGATGATGTAGAGCAGCGTTTAAGAAAGATGGATAGTAATTATGATAGGTTGCATACTTCTACAGAAACGCAAGAACAAAGAATTTCTATATTAGCTAAGATGGCAAGTCCTGAAAATCTCAGACGTGATCACATGCAGCTAGCTGAAATACTAACAACTATAAAAAATTTAGAAAAAAATTATGATAAACTATATCACATGCATAACGGCAAACACCCGCCTGTAGCTAGTGAAAGAAAGGCAGACTAATGGTTTTAGGTATTGCAGACTCCGTAATCGGAGTGGCTGGAAAAGTTTTAGATAAGTTTGTAGAAGATAAAGATTTAAGAAAAAAATTAGATCATGAGCTAAAAACACAGTTAGTATCTCTTGATCTTGCTCAAGCACAAGCGAACATAGAACAGGCGAAGCATCCCTCTATCTTCGTCAGCGGAGCAAGACCAGCTATCATGTGGGTATGTTGCTTTGCTATGATATGGCAGTTTATTGTAGCTCCTGTAGCTAGCTGGGCCTTTGCTATCTGGTATCCTGTTGTCGAACTTCCTGCACTGGATACACAAGCACTCATGACTCTTCTTATGTCTTTGCTAGGATTAGGTGGAATGAGATCATTTGAAAAGATGAAAGGAGTGGCTAGAGAAAACTTGAAAAAATAAAATTAACATCCATGTATTTAGAAGCGAACGCTTATAAAAAGGTTCGTATTAATCAATGCTAAATAAAGAGGTTGATATGTATATCAAGTATTTTTCCAATACACTGCCTTACGACTATACGTCTTACCCTGAAGCTCTCATGAAAAAGTATGAGAATACTTATAAAGTTTCAGAGAAGGTTATGAATAAATATAAAGAAGCAGCGTTAGAGCAAAAGCTAGAAACTATAAAATTTCAACGTGACGCTCTTGATGAAGAGATTGTAAAGTTAGAAATGCAGCTATATGATATTACCGAAAAGCAGGACCATAAGCCCACAGAGCAATAGAATGCTTTTCATTATATAGAACAGGCTTCACACGATGCCAAAGAAAAGAGGGGAAGACAACAATGCTTCCCTTCTTTTTTAATTCAGGGCAATCAATAACACGTTTGTGATAAGACTTAGAAGGTTTACCCCAGCTAAACTGAAACTCACCCCCTTCGTAATCATCATTTAAAGAGACGACTAGAGAAAGCTTTCTGACTTTGGCAGGATCAAATGAGTTCTCTATATCCATGTGCCAGCCGTAGTGACCAGTTTCGTAGTACGTAGAGAACTGCATAACTTCTACTGAGTGTATGTCAAAATTCCAACCAGCTTCTTGATTAGCAAGAATAATACACTTGTAAAATACTTCAGTAAGTTCTGGATTATTTATCCAAGCTACTCTGCTATTTCTGACAGTTGTGTTTACAGTGTCTTTATCTATAAAACCATATTCATGATTTGTTTCTTTACCAAGTCGAACAAGGTTATCACAAAACTCGTCCGACAGAGCACTCTCACTTTTCCAAACTTCTTGAATATGCATTTCTTATTTCTTCTAGTGTTCGGTTACAGCCAACACAATAAACTTTTTCTGAGTCTAACTTACAAATCTTAGTGCATTTTCTCTTTTCGAGAGAAGAGCCATTTTCTTTCGACGTACTCATAGTTATCGCTCTCCTTATTACGACTAAGAATAACGGCACCATTCGATGTGTGAAACTTTTCTGCCATATCTGTCTTGGGGCTGAGAGTTACAAAACGCTCTACTGAAGGTCTGTGTTTTTTAATATCGTGGTAAATATCAAAGAGTATTTGCCTACCTGCTCCACGCGCATAAGACCATAACGTATAAAAGACAGCGATCTTTCTTGTGTTTTCTTTGGTAGAAAAGTTAGATAGTTCTTCGACTGTTATCGGAACTGAAGAGCATATTGCAGTGCAGCAAACTGCTTCAACGTTTCCAGTAAAATCATTCAGAAGAACATAACCGTGTCTGTCCTCTGATGTTCGAAAGGCATAGCTTAACTCAGGACGAACAGGATCGTCGTCAATAACCCATGCTGTTTCCTGAGTTAAGCTAATTAATGCCATAATTTATTATACTCCGCAGCTTCCGCCGTGTCCAGTGATGTCGCATATGTCATGCGTCTCGACACTCTCTTCGAACTCTTCACCCAACTTATCTACGGCCTCAGAGTAAGAAACGGATGTCAATGGTTGCCCACCCCTACAACCGTCTGGATATACCGTGAAGCCACGTAAGCGGTGAGCATAAGAAGCAAGAGTTTCAGAAAAAGTATCGACGGTATCTTCATTATTAAGTTTAGTTCCCCACTTAGGAAGATTAATAGTACTGCTGATAGACATATCAACATAATCTTGAACGTCAGCTTGGAACTTCATACGACGCTTATAGTCTTCTGCTAGATCAAGAGCGGACTCAATCTTATTAGGAGCAACACCATAAAGATCGATGATCTCCTGTGCTGCACTGTCCACCACATACTGATAGTGCCAGCGATTGCCACCCTTCAGATACCTGCGCTTGTAAGCTACGGCAAAGATAGGCTCAACGCCTGTAGAAGTGCCAGCCAGAATACCTATTGAGCCGGTAGGAGCAATGGCACGATTAGCGACAGGACGACTACAGCCAAGAGTATCAGCAAAGCTGGAGCTAACGTGATCGCTAACTCCTTTGTATACTGATAGCCACTTGTGAAGTCCATCCGTAACCTCATACTTTTCTCCTGACTTGATTAGCCACTCGTGCATACCCATAAGACCAAGGCCAAGCCTACGGTTCTTCTCTCTGGTTTCATATACCTTATCGTAAGGAAGCTTGGCCCTGAGAGTACCACATAGCAGAAACTTAGTAGCAAGCTCTACGCAGTCAGCGAAATCTTTCAGGTCATCAATACGTCCCATATTAATAGAACCAAGATTGCACACGTCACTATCATCTTCAGATGTAACTTCCGTACAAGCATTGCGTAACGTCTCATTTTCCTTCTCGAAGAAATTGAACGAGAACCCCGGCTCTGCAGTAGATAAGGCTTGTCTAACATTCTGCTTAAAAGTATCCCCAACATCACCCGTCTTCCAATAATTAAGAAGCCATTCAGTATCATAGTTGACACTAACATTTGTCATATCAAGAGGAGCAGTAAAGTTGAAGTCCTGCTCTTTAACCTGACCAATGCTAAAGCCTGTATCTCCTACGGGCATGTCGTACCAGTTCTTGCTGGTAAGAAACTTATCTACATCAGGATGCTTCCAGTTTAAGCTAGCATAGATAGCAGACCTACGACTTCCACCCTGCATAACTCTTCGACCAATCTCATTGATCATCTGCATCTTTGGAATAGGACCAGACGCTAGTCCACCTGTACCGTTTAGAAGACGGCCTTCTTCACGATAGACAGAGTAGTCGATACCGATGCCGCCGCCTGTCATGAGACACGACTCAGACTTCCAAGAGATGTTAGCCCAGTCTTCTCTGGTGTCCTCTTCTGCACGTAGAAGATAACAGTTGTTAAAGAACTTATTATCACGTCCAGCATAATAAAGATAACGACCACCGGGAATAAACTTCAGGTCGGTGATCATTCGTTTCAATTCATCTTTATCATCTTTGGACAGATAATCCTGACACACGTCATCAACAAGAGTTGACGACAGCGCGTCCCAAGTCTCACAACCGTGATGAGCATACTTATGTTTGAAGATATCTTCGCTGAATTTTGAGCGAAACATGGGGTTCTCATTGCTACGAAACGTAGCCATGTCAGTTCTCCTTTATGTGTAGTTTTAGTTAGGTAGTAGGTTTTAGAGAGAGATTAGAACGCACTACATAGATATGTTTACGACCGTAGTCTTGCTTCTCAACCCAAGCACGAACATTAGTATATCCCTTTTTTGACCAATACTCTTCTATGTTGCTCACAAGCTGATTAGAAGCACTACGAGAAGAAAGATAATCATGTTTGGGATTGGGCTGAACTACATACTGCACAACTAAACTCCTTTGATTAGAGATGAATAACCATACTATCAGCGCCGCTGCGCTATGACAAGAAAAAAAGTTTCTACAAGTTTTTCAACTTGTTAGACAGTTCTTCTTGATCCAAGTCTACAATCTGATCGTAAAGAAGATCAAGATACCAGCGAGCTTTAGCTATGTCTTTCTTTGGATTATCTTTGTAACCATATCTCCAAAGATATTTGAGAATGTTTCCTTTGAGATAGCCAAGAAACTCTACTTCTGACATGCTAGCTTCGATGGCTTTAATAGCTTCAATACCACTACGATTGTAGTGCGCTGGTCTTGAAACTTCATCATGTTTAATAGCTTTTGTCATATAAAGAATTGAATCCTCTTCGCTTTCTTCATGCGTTAACTTTTTCCAATCTTCGTACTTCATTTCTTAATCCTTTGAAGCGTTAATCAAAACGTTAATTCTACGATATGGAAACTCAATATCACCGTCAACAACTTTTTTATAATACCTTCTTGCGTAGTCTGGATCGATACCCGCTAGTTCACAGATAGGTTCAAAGGTAGAAGCGGTGACGCAAGAAGGTACACTAAACCACTTGTGCGCCGCTCTTCGATTGTTAACGGATTCAGTAGGTTCTCCTTCATACTTTTCTTTAGTAGCGTCTAGCAAACTTTGAATAAAGACTGCAATAAACATCATTCTTTCGGGACTAGATGAAGAATTTTTTGTTTCATCTGTTTCGATGTTTGAATAATCTGAACCTAGATCAGCCCAAGAAAAATCAAATCCCTCTTCATCAAGCGATGATACACTTACGAAGAACTCTTCTTTTGTTTCCTTTTCCTTCTCAACCATTCTTTCGGCACCACTTTCTCGGCCCAGATAAATCCATTCTTGTCACACCATTCAGCTACTGTCGTTTTACTCTTCTTAGATATTCTTGCTTTCGGTGACATGAGAAGCATTCGAATGTCTAAGTCAGGATTACAATCACGAACGTATAACATTTTTTGTCTATCGGCTAAGTTAAACCAACCCTTACACTCTACTAAGATACCATTAGGTAAAATAAAATCTGGAAGATAAGTTCTGTTTTTTGCAGGTACTATGTACGGAATAGTGTAGGGTTCAAACTCATATTCTACACTTCTCTTTTCCAAGTCTTCCGCTACAGTTCTCTCAAAGTTTGACCTGAACTTTCCTTTTCTATTTCCATAACGATTATTGTTCGACAAATACTTCTTCGACATTTGGTTCTCGTTCTACGACAGTCAGAAACCTAACACCATTTGAATACTTAAAACCTCTGAGATTAGGCCAACACTTACTTTTAAAGTTACAGTATGAGCACCCAACTGCCAGCTTTCTATTACCAGACTTTCCATCTTCTTCATCCCAATAGCAAAGATCAGGAGGCGTGTCCTTAGATAGTGCCTCTTTGAGATCAGATATTCTCTTTATCGGATCGATCATTTCTGATCGACTAAGCTCCATCGTAACTAACTCTCCAGCCTGTTTATCCATAACGACAAAGGCTGCACGATCATCTTTTTCTTTTTCAGCATAAGCACTTATCTGTGCGATGTAACCAAAGGGATCGTCAAAGAAAAGATTTCTATTTTTAAACTTGAGAAGAGAGCGGCCTGAAGCTGACTTAAAGTCAACAAGAACTCCGTCAATGCGCCCGTCTGAGTGGCCTTTGACGCCATCAATATCATGCTCATCCTGCTGACCAGTGACAGAGTGACCAGCAGTCTTTACGAGTAAGACAAGAAGCTCTTCAATGATAGAGCCGTAAAGAAACTTGAGAAGAGTAGAGTAAGAAAAGTTCTCTGCTTTAGCATCTTCTCTAGAAGCGTACCATAGCTGACGCATAGGCTTGCCTATAGCAGACATTCGAAGAACTTCTCTCTTCACATCTACTTCTGTCTTAGAGCGGGTGAGGGAAGCCACAACAGCTTCTTTGATGTTCTCAGCGAACTCTTCCAAATCTTTTTCAGAAGGTTCTACGCCCTTATCCCAAAGGGTTTTGAGATCATCTTCAAGTGTATCAAAGCTGGCGGTCATAGTGGCTTCCCTCTAATGGACGGAGTGAGGTAAGGAGAAAGAAAAAACCCTCACCCCGTCCGGTATGTACTAGTTAAAAAGGAGCGGCTTCTTCGACGTAACCTCCGTCAACAGCGGAGAAAGAGGAGCCACTGTCACCTGTACCTTCGTACTCTATAAGGTTAACTACCTGAACACCTTTTAGATAGAAACCATTCTGTCCTGCACGGGGACCACCCTTGTAAGGGGATACGTCAAACAGAACGTTTACATCAGACCCGTTACCAATAAGCTTGGTCATCGGGTTTGTCTGAGCGTCTACGACACGGGGGCGTGGATTATCTGAGCCATCCTGACTCTTAGCGTAGTTACGAACTGTAACGTAGCTTCCACGCTGACCTGAATAGGCTTTACCATCGATGACTTCATCGGTCTTAACATCCATGCCAAGTTCTTTAGCAATCTTGATGTTACGTTCGTCAAGCTGACCAACGTCAATAGAGTAACGATAATCATCAGGGTTGAACTTGGATGCTTGGGGCTGATAGACTTTTGCCCAGAAAGCTTTTCCAGAGATCACTGCCATTGTTTTAAGTTCCTTCTATGAGTTTCAGTTAGGTTCGTTTAGTTTCGGTACTACTCTTACTACTCGACTTCATGAGCACGATACTTGGCTCGTGAATCGATGTCAAGAAGTTTTTTTGGGTGCTGCAAATTTTTTATCTCTTTAATGTAGCAATCCGATCTGACTGTATATTCACTTCTTGAAAACTTTTCGCCCCTCTTATAAAACTTGGCTGTCTTCAGATAATCTTCTCGACTATCGTAACCAACAATCCAACCCTTACTTTTGTCTTTCATGATACGACAGAATACATAGTAGTCGCACTGTTGATTAGGGTTGAGAGCGGATAGGTTTACTTCATACCAATCAGGGGGTTTGTGCGGTGTCGGTTTAGTCTTAACTTCTAGCCGCGTACCGTCCTGTAAAATTATATCATATTCGTAGGTGTTATTGGTATCGCAGTCGAGATACTTAGCCACCATTGCTTCACCAAGGAAACCATACTCGTTATGCTTTCCCTGTGTAATAGAGTTACGAAGCTGGCCCATCTCCATCGACTTATCGAATGCAGACTTTCGCATCTCATCTGTTATTTCAATCTCTATCATTAGTGTGTCTCAGCCCAGTTAAAACCAATCTTTGCTTCGCTATCTAGAGGACAGTTTACTGAAAGACTTTCTTCTGTTTGTTTCGTAGCCTGATGAGTAAGTTTTGAAAACTCTTCTGCATCTTTCAGATGAACCTCAAACTGAACTTCATCATGAACATTTGCTACAGGTTTAGCGTCGAGTCCTTTGACCTTAACCAATGACATTATCTGCGTCAACCAATCTTTACAAATGATAGCACCCGCTCCCTGAAGAAGAGTGTTAACGGAAGAGTGAGAGCTACGAACATGAAGATATCTTCCGTCCAGAGCTTTCACTTTTCTGGACCCTTCAGCTTCTTCCATCACTTCGTTTCTCCACTTCGAAAGCTTTGGCATCTTTTCAAGAAAGCTACCAATCAGTTTCTGTCCCTCTTCAAAATCTTTACCGACAATGCTTCCTATCTTTGCCGCTCCAGCGCCATATAAGAAGGCGTAGATAAAGGTCTTAGCATTGTCCCTAGTAGGTAGCCCAGCCATCTTCTGATTGGCTGTGTGAATGTCTCCCTCTAGTATCTCACGAGTATAGTCATCGTCTTTAATGTAGTGAGCTAGGCAGCGAAGTTCTAAACCAGAACTATCAGCACCAACCAATCTATAATTTTCTTTGTCTTCTACTGTCCAACAACTTCTGCACTCGGTTCCGTAGGGAGAGTAGACTGCTGGAACTTGAGCCATGTTAGGACTGTTGTGAGTCATTCGATTTGTAACTGCACCGATAGTTATCACTCTGCCGTGAACACGATTGGTTTCAGGGTTGACTACCTTTAACCAAGAGTTGATCTGAGCTTCTCTCTTTTTCAACAGCATATATCGAAGTAGCTGCTTGGCTTCAGGAACTTGACACTCTCCCAAAGTCTTTTCGTTTACGACAGGGTTTGCACTTTTCTCAGTAAATTCAGTAGGTTGCCACCCACGCTTCATCAGTCGGTCAGCTATTTGCTGTCGGCTTTGAGGATTGAATGGAATAATTTTATCTGGTATTCTTTTACGCGGTAAAATTGTAGGTTCAAAAGTTTCCTGCATTTCTTTTTCAATTTTGAATGACTCATCATTCAGTTCACATAGAAGAAGATTTGCTGCTTTTGTATCTATATAAAATCCATTATCTTCCTGAATGTTTATAGCTCTTCGAACAGCGTGTTCCAGATCGACGCTACGTTTAGAAAAGTCTGAGGCATGATTTGCAAAGTGAGTGTAGAGTTTTTCAGTGATATCTACATCTCGTTTACAATAAGTTTCCATACTTTCGGAATAGCCTGACCAATCGTGAAAGTCGATCTTAGCTAAACCAAAACGCTCTCCCCATTCAGCGAGAGAGTGTCCCTTATCGATGATAGGATTGTGTAGCTGCGATAGCAGAAGCGTATCGACTACCTTACCGTAAGAGACATTTGATCCTAACAATCGATTGACGGTTGGTAGATCGAATGACATTCCGTTATGCATGATGATCTTATCTGCACTCTGAAGATAAGGGACAAGCATACTAATGGGTTTGCCATTCGGTCCACCAAACACGACATGTGAGTTCGCGCCTACTTCTTTACAAACGGCGACGTGAATCACGGTAGCGTTTAGATCGTCCGTTTCTATGTCAAGTACAATCTTTTTCATGATTAGTGCTGAGTGTACTCGTCAAACTTTTTATTGAACTCTTCATCTTTTTCTGACTTCAATTCAAGTTCTTGTTGTTTTGATATTTCATAATCCTGATACCAGTTTTCTCGACTCCAACGTGATCCGAATGATGAATAAAGAGTATTAGCTAAGTCATCCATCTTTCCAAGATCATCAAGTTCAAGGGTATAACATTCGGACATGTAACGTACACACTTCAGAAGATGATTAGTTACTTCCAACAGAAGTTCTTCTTCTTTCTGATTCAGCCTTGCCATTGTTAGCTCTCTCCTCTTAAATATTATCGATGTCAACTACAGGAGTAAAGTCTGTAGCTTGTGCTTGTTCATCCGTATGGGACGAACTGTCGTCACCATCAGGAAGTCCATCAACTTCGAACTGCCTTCCGGTATTCCTGTCGTACTGAAGATAAGAAGCTGGTCCGGTATCTCCACTGAACCTGTTCTTCAGTACTCGTACCAATGTGGTGTTTCGAACTTCAGCATTATCATTCTGAGAGTCACGCTCCAAAGAGATAACCATGTCCGACAACTGAGCAATACCTGCACTGCCACGAAGGTGAGAAAGAGATACAACACCTCCTTCTTCATGTCCATTGTTTTGTACTCGCTTCAGGTGAGTAACAACGGCAAGATGAATGTCGAGTTCCTGAACTAGCATACGAAGCTTCGTCATGACTTCATCCAATGCTCGACGTTCGTCGCCCTGATCACCGGCACTGACTACGATACTGACGTGATCTAGAAAGATAAACTTACATTCCAAACCCTTTGCCATATAACGAACACGAGATACGAGTTTGTCGATATCCCAAGAACCAAAGTGATCAAACAGAAAGACACGCCGATCTAGCGAAAGAGAATCAAACGATTCCTTAAACTCTTCATCACTGTACTGACAGGTAGGAAGATGAAAGGGTTTGTTAGCGTGAATACCCATCAGTGCCAAGCCAGTGCGCTTCACGCTCTCTTCAAGAAACATCATACCAACATTGTACTTAGTTGTATTGATGATATGATAAGCAATCTCTCGCATCGTAGTTGACTTACCCTGCCCAGTACCGGCAGCATAAGTACAAAGTTCACCCAACCTCATACCGTAACTCAGGTCTTGCAAACCTTCCCAAGGGTAGTCAACGGTAACAATCTCTTCTTTCGTTGAGAGATTGTCCCACATGTCAGTGAAGCAGATGATACCATCTGGAGCATAGATACGTTTGTTGTTCCAGAACTCATTCATAAACTGTTTGCTACGGCCCTGCTTGAGATACTCATTAGGGTCTTTTAGTTCTGTAGTTAGAATAGAACATTTACCGGGAGCAAATAGTTCAGCTACATCGTTAGCTGCCTTACGTCCTGCATCATCGTTATCAAAACAGATAACAATTTCTTGGAACTTGTCGAGAAACTCAAAGCTACGCTTACATGATTTCAGAGCAGACTGAGCACCATTCTGTACAGATACAGCAGGATATCCACCGTTCATCTGAAAGACTGATGCAGCATCCAGTTCACCCTCACAAAGCGTGACCATCTTGCCACCGCCATTGAAAAGATTCTGACCAAAGAGAGAAGAGTTAGCAGCGTTACCCTTCCAATTAAAATCTTTTGTGTCTACGTGACGTTCTTTAACAGCAGTGATGCTTCCCTTCTTATCGTAGTATCGATAGTAATGAGAACCGATCTGACCGTTTGCTAATTGTTTCGACTCGATACCATACTTCTTCGCGACATCAACAGAGATGTTTCGATCATTTAAAGGAAGATACTGACCGGATGGTAAGGATGCAGCAGATATTGGTGTTACGTTATTTGTCGATACCGACACTTCAAACTCCTGTTTGTTTTGTTTAGAGGCAGCTATATGATGACCACATTTATGACAATGACTATGACCATCAGCGTAGTAGACATGAGCATCAGATGAACCGCACTGATCACATGCGCCACGACCTAGTTCTTCAGAATTACCTTCTGGAAAGCTATCACTATTCATGACAGCACTTCTCCTTTCTTCGATTGCGACCGGATGCTACCATAAAGCAGCTCGTCGGGGCTGTCAAGAAAAAAATTAGGTGCGACATTCCGCCGCACCCCTGTCGGTTTTTGCTTGACAGCGTTTTGGCGGCGTCGTTATAATCCGCTTCAGCGGTCGAACACAATAATGAAAATTATATTTATTCATCTGTATCGAAACAGCTTCGAAACAGTTTCGCTTACGGGTCCCACAGTGGGGAAGCAGATAGATATAGATAGGGAGACAGAATGAGAACCATCAAACTGTATACAACTCATGATGATTATCATGATTTAGCTGAAGAATCTCAGAGCGGAAGGGCAAAAAAAGTAACTATTAAAAAGAAACAGTTATCCAATTTAGTAATGGATCATTCTAGATTAATAGCTGCTATCAATTCATTTGGTGTTGTTATAGAGAACGGTAGTCCAGATGATGATTAAGAGTCAAGTATTCATCGTAGTAGAAACGTATTACGATGGCTGTAATGACTGGGAGACTACTGTAAAAGCCTTTGCAGACAAAGACGAAGCAGAGTATCACGCTCTTGAACTACAAGAGGCATTTGATGCTACCATTACGCCGGGTTCTGAGAACTATAAGGCTTTCTGGGGAGAAGATCGCAGTTGGGACGTTAAGACGCTGGACGTTTATTAGAGGTAGTCCAGATGATGATTAATCTGAATAGAAAACATGATCATCTATCCAAGCTACTATTGTCTTTTTCTTAGACCAAAAAGGTGATACATAGACAGCATGATAAAATAAACTATTTTTAAGACTCTCTATTCTCACTCCTTTGTTGATCATAAAAGCAGCGTTCAGTGCATCAGCATATGCTCTCTTGTCGGTGTATATCTCTTTCACGCCGTCGCACCAGTAAGAGAACTGACATTTGTGTTTGACAGGATGACCGGACTTATGTCTCGGTCCCTGATGAACAACTTTACAAATAGTATTAGGAAACCTGTCACTCTTTACTCGGTTAATTATCACATTTCCTACGGCTAGCTGACCTATAGTGGACTGAGAACGTGCCTCAAAATAGACGGCCTCTGCCATGCATTTCGTCTGCTTTGCCTCTTCTGAACTGCCGAGTGTAGCTAGAAGAGCTAGTACTGGAAGACTGATATCCATCAGTGTTTTACACCTTTTTCCTTGTTGATAATTAGATACTGACCAAACGTTATTGGACAAGTAAACTTACTATTGACTAACGTTACAACTATCTGCCAATGACCAGATGAATTAGAAAATAGTCTCATAAGATTTCCTTCATCATCTAGCCCAACAACAGGTATATCATTTAAACCCTGTTCTTCTAGATGAGATAAGATAGATTCAGTGGGAAAACAGTTGAACGATGGTGTTCTATCAAGAGACTCAGCATTTACTTTTACTAAACTAAAACAAAAAACTAATACTAAACTAATCAATACTATTCTAATTGATTTATACATCTTTCTATTCCTTTTAAATATTTACTCATTGATTATATCACACTCTGCTTCAGTCTCTATCCACACCTTTGCACCACAGGATAGAGGTTTATCTGGGCTGTATATAATCTCACATGGTCCATTGACACGAACTCTTGTACCATAGACATTATTCTTATACGTTTTTACTGTGATAACAGGCTCTCTTTCACCTGTCTTTGCGTTTCTTTTAATCACATGTTGATTAATATGAACACGTTTCTTCATTTACTTTCTCCATTGTCGAATTCCCTTGTTCTGTCGAAGATTGTTTCGATCTCATTCGCGAAAACCTGCGCGACCTGATCGCGGTTGTAGATTTGTTCCAGCCGTCGCATATCTGCCTCTAGCTGTTCGATGCGGTCGGCCATACGTTGTGCTATATGCTCTGCTTCTCCCATAACACTTCCCATGCTCCTCACGTATTCGATCCAATCATGTCTAGGGTCTGTCATTCCGGTTCTCCTTACTGGCGTTGAGGGCGGCGCGGGCTTTGCGAAAGTCGCGTATCGTTACAGCCATAGCCGCTGCGCTTTCCCATGCGCTTGCATCGCTGCTATCGTCTTCATCTATGGCGTCGTCGCAAGCATCAGCGAACGGTTTCAGCGCCGCCTCTAGCTGTTCGATGCGGGCTTCGCTTTCTTTACGACCTTCACGAATACCCTGTTGGTAGCTGACCCATTCTTCGGACGGTTCTTCATTCATCACTCTGTTTTTCTCCACTACTTTCACCTGTCTTTGCGTTTCTTTTAATCACATGTTGATTAATATGAACACGTTTCTTCATTTACTTTCTCCATTGTAAACCACTGTGGTACTTCACGATTTGTCCAAACATTCATAGGACGACCAGCCCTATCTAATTGTTTGGCTTTGTTGTAGTAGTTTCTATAGCCTTCTATAGGATCATTCTCTACCTCACATAATTTTTGATAATCGCCAAAGCACTGAGGTGGCGTTGTTAAAGAACCTTCTGGAATATTCTTGGGAAGAGACAAAAGATTAGCAACAATTCCATCAATCTGAGTACCATGCAGTGTCCCTCTTCTGTGTGTGAACTCCCAACATAGTTCCATTAGAAGAACAGATAGCCAAGAATAATTTCCTGACGTTTCTCGTACCCATACAGCACAAGGATGGTTGATGTGGGCTGTCAAATAGAACGGACACTGATAGCGATCAGTAGACCTGTTCTTGGGTTCAAGCACACCAAACTCATCATACACATCTCCATTCAGATGCATGTGTTTGAAGTTATCTTTGATGTTCCATGTCTTATCCTTCTTAGAATAAATCCATTTAGAAACAACACGTTCTTCGCCATCCAATACACGGTGAGCAGTTGATAACAACTGAGCATACTCAACGATCATCTTGACTACATGCCTATCGTTATGCATCTGAGCACAGACATGTTGAATAGAATCTAGGTAGAATATGTTCATTGTTACTCGTTCTCCTCTAAAGCTGGAATCATCTCATCTATTACATCTTGCATAGCGTTCATTAGATTTACTTAGCTCCTTACTGAGTAACTATCTACAAAGCCATAGAGACTGTCAGTGTTCCGATGGCACTCGTCGCACCTATAACGGTTTCGCGGCAGTATGACAAGCTTTTTACACTGCAAGCACTTGCGCTCTCTATACTTGTCAGGACTTTTCTTTTGATGGTATGTAGGCAGAATTACTTTAGGTTTAGTTGAAATAGTTATTGGGTCTTTTGATTCTACTGGGCCTCTTATCTTTCCTGAGTATCTAGACCTGTGGACAATACCAATGATTACATTTTTAGTTAAATCTTTTCTTGTTTCTTTTGTATATCTTTCAGCAACATAAGGTATTAAACTGATTTGTTTCGCACTCTTTCCATCTGCCCAATGATCTAAAACTATTGTTTTAAACGCTAACGATGTCACTCTTGTCTCCCTTTTTAAAGAGTGGTGCGGACGGCGGGACTT
>Ga0208899_1001784_pt1 | contig 14897 bp, 26 predicted proteins | sample VirMetDEL_Nov_24_FD_184518 | JGI IMG/M metagenome (GOLD analysis project Ga0208899, IMG submission 184518) | Aqueous microbial communities from the Delaware River and Bay under freshwater to marine salinity gradient to study organic matter... | ecosystem: Environmental > Aquatic > Marine >... | reverse complement strand
TACCAGGTAAAATGCTCTTGCTCCTGTATTGCTCATCGTGTTAATTTATTTTTGTAGTGTAATGTCTCTACTTCGTCTTTCTCTTTTTCGTACATTAAAAATGTTAAACAGTAGTGTAAGTTTTGTTTTGTCACTGCGTCTAGGTTTAATACGTTTCCTTTTGCTAGTCTGTGTATCGATGTGTACCACCCCCACTTTTTATTGAAGTTGGTATTTGAGTCGAAGCTTCCGTCTGTAGGCTCGGCACTTGTCCAGAGTCCAGAGTAAGATTCAATAAGTCGCTCTCTAAATTGTAAAAAAAAACAATGGCAGAAACGGCTACACTAGCTGGCATATCTAGCATCGCATCGTACCAGCTGTCTCCTTTATACTCTTCTATTTCGTATTTGTCTTTGTACTTTCTTACTATAGGTCTATATAAGACTGCCATAGCTTTGTGCATATTGTCCCAGTCTGTAATGTTATTCTCTATGTCTACAAACTCTCCAAACGTAAGGTCGTTTAAGTCTGTAACCATACCAAACTCTGTTTTACCTAGTTTGAATTTATTAATAAGACTAGGCTTCTCTTCTAGTGCTTTGTTTATTTTACTTACAATAGTGTTTATGTCTCCGATCTTAAACTTGATCGACTCGCTATATGGTACACCACAAAATATTTCTAGCATCTTTAAGGCTGCGTAGTCTTCTGTGTAGTCGTCTGCATTTTCAAAAGTCTTTATAAACTTCTGGTAATGTTTTAAAGGTATATCGTGTAAAGACGTTGGGACTAGTAAATCTAGTTTCATAATGTACGTTTTATATATAACGTAAGATTCTAGAATTTAACTCATAAAAAAACCGCCCTATTTCTAGAGCGGTAAGAACCAATTATTAATGAAAAAATCTACTCTACTCTAATTCTTTAAAGTAGTCTTTTAGAGCACCGTTGTCTAGCATATAGTCTTTACTAAACAGAAAGTCAAAGTACTCTTTTTTGTCGACCCACGTATCGGAGTCTGGTTTTTTATATAGTCTCATTTTTATTGTTTATGTCTGCAATATAGTAAAAATGTTAATAACTACCAAATTTGTTTAACGTATAGCGTATTTACCGAAGTTGGGTCTGCTTAGTTTAGTGAATATACTGTACCTTACAGCGTCGGCACTGTGGTCGTTTTGTGATACTGGTTTATTAAGTAGTACACCGTTTTTGTCTTCTACCCATTTATAGTTTCTAAACTCTTTTAGTGTGTTTGTGCTGTCGCTTGTTATGTGTAGTTTATGTCTCTTTAATATGTCGATACCAGCAAGTATACTGTCTTTGCCTTTTAAACTAGGTTTGATATTCCATTGACCCTGTCTGCGTATATAGTCGATACTCTTGGGCTCTGCGGAGTCGGCAAATATCTCGTCTCTACGGTCAAAGCCTATGTCCAGGAGTTTATTGTGTATGTCTTCATTTGTCATAGCATACTCGTAAAACAGCTCTTTTATATAAAGGTTGTCGCCAGACTTGTAAGTCATAACTAAAACCGACGGATCGTTAACATAGCCAAAATCTAATCCAGCTGCGACTAGCTTTGCGTCTAGTGGTATTTCTGTTACCTCAGTGAATGTAAATATAGTTGCTCTGTTTCTACCTACTTGCCCTAGACCATATACTCTCCAGTAGTCTGGGTCAGTCTCTTGTAAGCGTTCTATTTCTGCTATAAGCTCTGGCTCTAAAAAAGGGTTATTCTTATAAGTGGTTATGTGAAAGTCTGCGTCTTCTCTAGTCTTTACTTTAGTGTAGATCCAGCTGTATTCGTCACTAGGGTTGTAGTCTAATATTAAGCTAGGTTTTGTGTCGCTAGCTGTACGAAATAAAATCTGTGTATACTGTTCGTAGCTAAACTCGTTGCACTCATTTAAAAACGCCAGGTCTCGCTTTCTACCTTTTAATCTAGATGGCTGGTCTACTGATATAAACTCAAATAGGTTTCCGTTGAGCTTGTATTCGCTGTTACTTTTATTGTGGTCTGCCTCTACGTATAAATCGTATTTGTTTAGAATGTCGAAGAAGTCACGCATAACCGTAGCCCTAAGAGCTGGGTAGGTTACTCTAAATATTGAGATAGTCTTGCCAGTATTGTTTTCGGCGTAGTCAAATATTAACCAGAGAAGTATGTTATAAGTTTTACCAGAGCGTGTACCGCCTTGCTCTATAACTATTTTCTTGTCTGTTTTTTCTAAGTGAGACCAGACTACGTTTGTATCTATGTGCACTACTCAATAACTTTGACTGTAAACTTTTTAGTTTCTGGCATAGCGATTTCTTGCTTGTCATAGTAGCCTCTGTGTTTCGCTTTGCTCTTTAAGAAAAAAATTATAGCAGTAATGTTATCTTTTTTTATCTGGTCATATAGTTTGTTTTCTACAAAATCAATAGCTGTCTCTTGAATGTCGTTTACAGCTTGTGCGTAGACTGGATCTTCTTTTAACCATTTGTAGTGTGCAGATCTAGAAACATTAGCACTTAAACAGCTATTAGATACAATACCTAAGTTGTACTCTAAGGTCTCTAGCATCTTTTGTTTCTGGTCTGAATTATCGTGTGGCATATCTATATAACGTAAAAAATTGTTTTTTGCTATGCTATAATCTCTTGCATAATAGTTCTAAACTGTCTTAACTGTTTTTTAGTCTTTAGTTTATGTACTAGCTCGTAAGCATTTTGATACTGTGCGTTGCTTAACTCTGTGCCTATTATAGTAGCGAAGTGTCGTCTGTATTCTGGCTTACGTCTGCAAACGTCTTGCCATAGCTTAGAGCTGTGTATTATAGTAGCGTGATGTCTGTATAGCCCTTGCTTCTTGTAGTGCTCTACTATTTTGTAAAGAGTCGATTTGCATTTTTCTCTCATTATATAGTCAAACAAACAGCGTGCGTCTACTACTTCTTGTTTCTTGCACTTCTGGTATATGTTAATACCAGTCAGATTAATTACTAGATCTCCTATCTTCTTGTGGGTTGTCATTGTATAGTTTTTCGATTAGTATATAAAGTTTCGCTACGGTACGCTCCAGGCGTTCTATTCTTTGTAGCATAGTGTATTTTTTAGGCTTCATCTATTTGTTTTTTGCTTATAGAGTTTCTGTCTCTTTTTATGGTCTTTAAAATTACTAATAATAGCCAAATGAAATTCTTTGTTATCTATTTCGTTTTCCCATTTAGGAAAGTCTAGGTTTGGCTGGTTATTAGAATTTGATGGGTAATACAAAAACTGATACATATTAGCTTTATTATTCCACCTATATTCTACAAAACAATTAACGCTTTCTAAGTATTCAATTTTCATTGTGTATTTTCTTTTACTCTCTGGTCAAATTGCTTGCAAGTCTCGCACTGCTTGTCACATTTAGCGTAGCAAAACGAGCTGTCCAAACAAGTCCAGTTATCTGTCTCTTTGTCCGTCTTCATATCCTTTTAAATACCCTATAAACAAACAAAAAGCAGAAACCACTAAACTAGTCAATAAACCGCCTAAGTCCATATTATTTACTTAAATCTGCTATCATATAGCCTAGCATAAAAAAACAAAAGTACACAAAGGCTGCTAATAAATCTGTCATATCGTACCAGTTATAGTATAATCATTTAGGTCAAAATCTTCTACAAAAAATGTCTTGTATAGTTTTATAGCTCTCTCTACTTCTCGCTTGCCATACTCGTAAAAGTCTTTGCTAACATTCCAGACACCTACGTCTAGCGTGTTTTTAGATATACATAAAAAAGTAAAGTCTTTGTAGTCACAGCCAAAGATTTGACAGTACAGATATACTTGTAAATAATAACGAAAACGGTATGCACTCTTATCAAAGTTCTGTACGTCTACAGTGGTTTTAAGATCTACTATGCCACCTTTGTTTTTAAGTATGTCTGCCTTGCCTCTAAACGGCATACCGAATATGTCTTCGTGTATACCAGGCACTTCTGTCTTTGAGTCACTTAATAGACTGATAGCTTGTGGGTTTTTTAGTAATGCGTCTACAAGTCTCTCGGTCTCTTCTTTTTCTGTTTGCGTAAATACTTGTCCATACTCTTCTACTGCTAGTTTATACGCCTTAGTGTTTTTACTCTTAACTGGTATAAACTTTAGCTTGTCGTATTTCTGAGGCTCTAGGACGGCGGTATGTAGAAGCCAGCCAGATCTAAGGGCTTGCGTTTGCTCGTTACCGTACTTATTGATGTAGTAGTACGACTTTGGGCTATCTAGTAATAATTTAAGACTGGAGCTGCTTAATGCTAGTTTATTCAGCTCGCCGTAGTAAAAGTCGTCGTTTACCATTTTGTCTAGGAGCTTGTCTTTGTCCCAGTGGTTACCGTCTAGTAATTTAACTGTCTGCATATACTTTGTAAATTCTGTGTTTCTTTGAAAATTTAGTTAAGTCTTCGGCTTTCTTAATAGCCTTCTCTTCGTTGTCTGCTTCTATGTCTATGTACTTAATATCGTACATATCATATCTCCAGGTGTACTCCCAGTACTCTATTTCATATTTAGGCATTTTCTATTTTATTTAGTTTCTCTTCTGCTCTTCTCGCACGCTCTACAGCTCTTAGCTTTGCGGATCTAAACTTGCTTAACTGCTCGTCGTAGACCCTTTGCCGTTGCTGCATCTGCGTTACGTAAACGCTTATATTAGTAAAGGCGTTGAATAGTCGTCGCATATCCTTAGTAGGCTTCTGCTTATACCAGCTCTGTAATATGTCGCTAGCTTCTTGAAAATCAGTGTAGTACTTGTACTCTTCTATGTCTAGTACGTTATTGTCATTTTCATTCATAACCCAAATATATTAAAATATTGTTAAAAAAAAAGGTCGTTTGTTAAAAACCTTCTGGGTATATATACGAAACACTGGCTTTACTTTCTGGTAATAAATATACTTCTGTCTCTTTTTTATTGTTTTGCCAGTAAGTCGTAGCTGGCATTTTAAGTGTGCTTTGCTCTAGGTTTTCAATACTGTCTAGCCAGAATAGATAATTACCTTTAGGGTCAAAGACATAGTACAACTTGACTGTGTCTTCTAGCTCCATTAGCTTGTCGTATTTGTATTTTTCTATAACCTTAGTGTCATAGTATTTAGTTCTAAACTTTAACTCTACTACGCACTTGTTGCCTTTAGGTGTGTAGCCTATCGCATCGTAAGGTAGCATACTGTCGCCAGTATGTACTAGACTCCAGCCGTCTATGTTTAGAAACGCTATAACGGCTTCTTCGTATTTATGCGTTTGCTCTAGCTTCATAAACCTTATTTATGTCGTCTATAAACTTTTGTATTTTCTTTTTATTACAGCTACACGGTATAAAGAATGTATGCTTATAGTACTCAGCGTGCATTTGTGCTATACGCTTTAGCTCGTCGTATGTTATTCTGGTAGAAGTGTTTGATCTAAACTCTGTCCAGAAATCAAAATCTTTATCGGTCATTTTCTTTTTATTGTAAGTTCGTTTAGTTTATCTCGTCTGCGTTCACAACCGCAGCTCTCGTAGCCTAGAAAATCTATGACTATCTTCTCTACTAGCCATTTAATACCAGTAGCTTTAAATATCCTCTCTAAGAGTGTGCCTAGTCTCATATTCTTTTTTTATTTGTTTCTTTATTATTTTAATTGTGTTACGTAAAGACCAGTAAGTTATTTTACTGTCTCTGCTTAGCTTTGCAATTTTCTTGCCTTCTACAAAGACCTCTTCAAATATGCGGCGTAAATAATATATCTGCATTTTATCTTTTGTAAAGTCTTTAATAAAAGTCTCAGCTTGTAGTAGCTCTAAAAACTCTGGGTGCTCTAACCACTCAGTTATAGTTTTATGTTTGTCGTATATATAAGGATCTTCTATGTAGTCTTCGTCTTCTCTAGACTGTAGACCCTCAACTCCTACGTAGTGTATTTTTTTCTCTTCTCTTTTTAAATCGTACACTAAGTTGCGGAGTGTAATAAATATAAAATAGTAGTTTATCTCGCCGTTGTCATATAGAATACTCTTGCCTTCGTCTCTAGTGTGTTTTAAAACTCTGATATACATTTCTGAGACTATGTCTTTAGCTGTTTCGCTATTAACGTCAAAGGTCTTAGTAATGTCTATCCACGTTTGATGTTTGTTGTAAATTTGGTTTATAGTGTCCATTGTTGGACATTAAGCTACAAATTTTTAAAACGGTGCGTTAATGTTTTTTATAATCTTTATGACGCTTTCATTGTTAATAGAGTAGCCTACATTGTTAATTAATGCTCGCATCATTATAGGCAAGTCTAGGCTAGTTGGTCTACCGCCAGACTCTATTGACTTCTGTTTAACGCAGTGGAGCTGGGTATACATAAACTCTGTAGGGTGCTGAGTAAGTCTGTGTACTACTAAGAATTGATCGCAGCGGTTATTCCACTTTGAGCCAGACTCCATATGGCTAGCACTAGGTACAACTGGGTAACCAGCGTACTGGTGTCCGTCTCTATATTTTTGTCTAGCTGCTTCTGTGTTTGCGTGTCCGCATAGCCATATACTTACGTCCCACTGTTGGCAGAATATCCTAAAGCGTGTCGCTGCCTCGTAGTCGTATTCGTGTGCACCCATATCTTTTAGCTTGCTGGATCTTACAAGAGAATTGTAAGGGTCTATAAGAAAACCGTCGTATTTAAAGATAAGTCTAGTTTTTTCTGCAGCCTCTAGCAACTCTTCGTATGTGTACGTTTTAGAGTTATCCATTATTAAAAAGTGCTTCTTAATAAAATCTAGAGCGTTATTAAAGTCTTTAGGTATAATCTTCTGTAGTGGGTCTTCTAGCAGATACTCCATTAGTTTTTTTAAAAGCTCGTATGGCTCGTTTTCGCTGGAGTATATTAAAAACTTCTGTCCGTGTCTTACTGCGTAGCATAACATTAAAAACAAAACTAGTGACGTTTTACCTACGTTGGCGTGTCCTAGTATAATAGTCAAGCCTTTTTTAAGTCTGATGTATTCGTCTATTTCTGGTATGTCTAGTTTTAATGCTTCTTTGTGTTTGCCTTGCTGTATGTCTATTAGTGTCTTTACTTGGTCGTTAAAATTTATATACATATGTTAAGTCGTAAAAAAAGGGCTAGAATATACTAGCCCTCGAAAGTAATAAAAATTATTCTAGAATGGCAAGTCGTCTTGTCTGTCTGGTAGCTGTTGGCTAGCAGTGACAGGCTCTTGTACTTCTTTGTTTATTTTAGTATGCCTTGCATAATACTTGCTAGGATCTTTAGAAGACTTCAAAATATCAAAGGAGAAAAAACCATTGTTAGTCTCTATTTCTTGTTTGTGTGCTTTTAGAAAGTCTACAAACTCTGCTGCTTTTATATGCAGTTTAGTTACGACCCAGTCAAATCTAGGTTCTTCTTTAGCTACTACGCTATTAACGTATTTGTGTTCGTATTTATTCATTTGTTATCCAGTTAAACATTAATTGTGCAGTTTCTAAAATCTCGTCTGGCGTTACGCTGCTTTGTGCGTGAAACTCTGCAGCTGCTTTAATGCAAGTCTGTCTCACAATTAGCGTGTCTTTGTTGCCAGTAAAGCTACTTGGTTTTTGATCCATTAATAGCTTAGCGTTTTTATACTCTTCGTTGCTGACCTCGTAAGAGATCTCGTCTCCGATATTTCGCTTAAATTTTCCTTTAGCGAAAAAAGTATATTGCAGTCCGTCCGCAAAAGTAACTTTATACTTCTGTAGACCATTCCATTGACCATCTGGGTCAATATGGGTAATTTTACCAGTTTTCATATATAAGGGTTTTAAATAAAAAGGTTTTGCTCTAATACTCTGTTATTGACTTCTAGCTGAGCTTCTAGAAATTCTACTTTTTGTTTGAGCCTAAATACTTCTTGCTCTAGTGCTTCTATGCGTGCAGTTTGTAAATCCATAATTAGTATTTTGACGTAAAGCTAATAAAAAAAATGTTAATAAAAAAAAGGGTCTAGTAAAAACTAAACCCCTTCTCGAATAAAAATGACTAACTATGTATAAAATAGAGATAGCAAATATAACTAAAGTTTATCTATTAGACCCTTATAATATTCTATTTTTTCTAATAGCTCTAGATCAGTGTGTTTTACTATTTCTCGACTCTGCTGTAATAGCTCAGCAGCTTTGTCGTAGCCATATTCTTTGTTTAAATTCTGTGAGAAGATATAAGCCTGTCCATAACGCCCTACATTACAGCCGTAGCACTGGGGTCTACAGTTCTCTTCTGACCATCTTAAAGCTCTAGACGCTCTAGAAATAAAATGTCCATTCTGTATGCCTTCGCCCTTCCAGTATGCTTTTTTATTACAAGTATAGCACTTTACATAGCCTAGTTTGTCTGCATACTTTCTACGTATGTATTCACTAAACACTGTGTCTAGTTTCTTGACTATGTTTTTTCTGGTTAGCTTTCTAGGCATTTAGCATTGATTAATAAGCAGCTCCTTACCTAAGTGCTCGTCTATACTTTTTATAGCTCTATAAATAAAGCGACTGTCTCTTCTAGTGTTTTCTCTGTCTGTTTTAGTCGAGTCGCTGCCTAGATTTGTATACATAGTAGCGTCTATTTCTAAAAGAGTATCTATTTTGCGTTTGTCACTCCAGGTTTTGTAACCTACAATCTTTAAAACTCTGTCTTGTAATTCCATACTGTAAAAATAAAACTAAAAAAATTAAACTAAAATTTGGTTATTAAAAATAAATAATGCTTTTTACTATAGACTAGTCTATTATACTACTAGTCTATTATTATACTAGTACTTAAATACTACTCTATATATACTAGTCTATTATATTCTAGTCTATACATACTAGTCTATTTGCCTTGACCTCTATATTTTTTCTGGTAATTTTTGCTAGTCTTTAATTTACTAGTCTTTGACTTGGCGTGTACGCCAGGTCTTTTAACTCGCTTACGCTCAATGTGTATAAACCCTTTAGCCTTTGCCATTACTAATAGCTTTGTATTTTTCTACGCCTCTAGATCCAAAGTACGCTAGCATAGCTGTAATCGTAGAAGACTTTAGTAATTCTATCCACTCTAATCCTACAGTAAACTCGATGTTTGCACTGTCTAGTATCGCTATTAAAGTAGTCATAAAAATTAAGTATAATAATACTAAAGGACGTACATTACGAGCTAACCAACTGCTACTACTTAAATCAGCTTGCCATCTAGCAGTAACGCTCTCTAGCTCTAATTTGTCCATTTCGAGCATTTTAAGAGCTTTTTCCTTGTCTAGTGGACTCAATGTATTATCCTTACTAATTAAGCCCTTTAAAACGCCTAGAAATCCCTTGTCTGGCAATACTTCTGACATTCCACTAAACAACCCTTTCTCGCCTATAAGGAACGAGCCGACTTTAGTGTCTTTAAATTTACGTTTATTACTCATTCCAGCGTAATTGAAATTGTAGTAAGAATAAATACAAATTAGCCTCGTGGTAGTTATAGTTAGGCTTTGGTCTGTAGTAACTAGCTCCTATTAAAAAACTAGTAGGTATTAGTGAAATAATGCTAAAATCGTACATACTAAAATCTATTACTTATATTATCGTATTCTAGGCGTGCGTCGAAACTTGGACACGCTTTCTGGCTAAAGTCTTTATGTCCATAGATCGTACCGCCGTAAGTGTCTTTTAACTGGCATAGTAAATCTACTAAAGAGTCTTTTTGTTCAGCTGTTCTAGTGTCTAACCACTCGCCGTTTTTACCAGTACCACCAGCGTAAGCAACTCCTATGCTGTCCCAGTTTTCGCCCTTAGTGTGTGCTCCAGACTGTTCTATGGGTCTACCCTCTTCTATAGTTCCGTCTGTGCGTACTAAGAAATGGTAGCCTACGTCTCGCCAGCCTCGCTCTTCTACGTGCCACTTGCGTACAGTCTCTATAGATACGTCGCCTGGTGTAGCTGTGCAGTGTACTATTATTTTATTTATTTTTCGCATTGTTTATACTCAAAGTTTTGACCAGTTACAGATAGTTTATTAATTACGTCGCTTTGTAAACTACGTAGCATTTTCTCTATATTGTCTTTTTCTTCAACTAGCTGCTTTACTTTAGTTTCTAGGCTTTGGCTTTTAGCCTGTAACTCTGAAACTTCTTCTGGGTTTTTACCTATAAACGTATAAATAACTACGCTTAGAGATCCTACTAGCATACCGACTATTACTTTAAATATGTCGTTATTTGTGTCTGGTATCTCATAAAACGCCAAAAACAGCAAAAGACCCATTACTAGGAAAAATATTATTCCAGCTCCTAAATAGCCTCGTAAGTCTTTGTCTTTAATCATTTTTTTCTAATCTCGTACCATTTTTGAATAGTGTAGCCTATAGTAACTACAAGTAAAAATATTTTCAATGCACTCTCTATTTGGTCGATTGTGGTTATTGTCATTGTAGACAAGTTTGCTATGTAAACTTTAAAACTTGTAGTGTCCATTTGTTTATTCTTTAAAATTCCAGCCAGCAAACGTATGTACGCCGTTATCTTCTATGTCTATTTCTTTACTACTCCAGCCATATGGGTACTGTACAGTAGAGTTACCGTCTTCGTCTGTTTCTGTTATTTCGCTAGACTTCCATAAAACGTCTACAGAATATTTGTCAGACTGCGTACCCTCTGTCTCGACTTCGCCTTCTTCGTTGTAAGTAGGCTCGACTGTCCACAAGTAGCCTAGTTTTACAACTGTATGGCTATGCGAAGGCTGGTCGTTACCATCTTCGTCTTGTACAGACGGTAGAGCATTGATCCTAGACTCTGCCTGGCTTTGACTGTCAAATTCATATTTCTTAAATATATACTTCATTTTAATTTAATTAACTTGTTAGTGTTTGTAATTCGCTATCGCTTAGTGCTTCGTTAAAATATATTAGTTGTTTTACTTTTCCGTAGAAATTATTTGTACCATTTGCTTGGTCAAAGTTTAACCGACTTAATCCGCTTGGTATGTCAGTACTGCTTGTATTAGTACCTGCTTCAGTACCATTAACCCAAATAGCGTAGTCATTAACTTTGTATTTGTAAGCAATTTTTAAAGTATCTGTAATCGTATAACCTGTTACTGTAATTGAGTCAGCCGTACCATTGACAAAAACTCGTAATCTATTTGACGAATTATCATATCTTAATACAACTCTATTTGACGTTGTGCCATCAGAAATGCTTATATCACGCCTTGTCAAATCATTAGCTAAAGCCGATATTTCTGCAAACAAAACCCCTTCGCTGTCGTTAAACTCTGCACTTGTACCTGATAAATTACAAAAGTCGGCTGAGCGTGTTACACCATTTGTTTCGCCATTTGTTGGTATATATGAAGTTGCGTAGCTTCCTTCCTCTACTTGTCCACCGAAAACCTGAAAGTCAGTTGCTGTACCATTTATACTTCTATAATCAACAATATATACATAATTTAAATCTGCACCTCTTTGAAAAGTAATCTGCTCTCTTTGCCATTTACCTGTAAAAGTAATTGATTTTTCAGCATCCGCACCACCACTTCCAATAGTTATTACTCTTATAGTTGTAGTTTCTCCAATAACACCTTTGTAATATAACGAATAAGTAAAAGAACCTGAACCTCCACTTATAGCTTCAAAACAATTAGAGGTGCTTGTATCATTTACAATGACTCTTGTAGATGTTTTACTTCCGTCAGGAGACACGCCATAATTAGCAGTTAATGTGCCACCACCTGTATTAAAAGCAAATATAGATGCAAGGTTGACGCTTTGAATTAATAAATTGGTTCTACTCGGCTCTAAAAGCAAATGAGGACAATCTCCTACTACGCCATTAGTCAGTGGATAGTCTAAGCGTGGCGTGTGTAAAGGTATTGTTTCTATGAGTCCATCTTTGTTTACTCGTGTAGCAGTTGAGCTTCTTGCGAAATTAAAATCTCCATCTCCATTAGCAGGTAAGACAGAAAATAACTCGCCATTTCTATAACCACTTGGTATTAACGCTAAACTTGCTTTATCGTACATACTAACTTGTTAATTTTTCTAATTGTTCGTCTGTAAGAGCTTCTGTAAATACTTGTACGTTTCTTACTTTGCCTTCAAATGGAAAGTTCTCAATTCCGTTGTTAAAGTTTAGTTTGTTTAAAACTCCACTTCCAAATGTTGAGCCACTTAAATCTTCGTGTATTTGCACACCATTAACCCACCAAGCAAAATCATCTTCTTTCCATTTAATAGCAATCTTATTAAATTGTTTTACGTTTGTTAATGCTTGAGTTGAAGCCATAACATTTACTCCTGAAACATTTACAAACGCTTTAATTTGATTTGAAATTGGTCTATTTTCAAAAGCAACCATATTATTATTAGTTCCATCATTTATAGATATTGTCCTATATGTTCCTGTGTCACTTAAATAAGCAATCTCAGCATACAATACTCCTTCCTCTGAATTAAAGTCTTGTGCAGAGCCACTATTATTGCATACGTCTGCATTACGAGTAGAAGCCGCACCTGTGGTGGGTATGTAGCTTGTGTGGTAGCTTCCTTCTTCTACTTGAGCACCCCATATATAAATACTACCAAAAGAGTCTGTTGTTCTATCAGGAAATATTTGAAAATAGTTACTTATTGTGTTACTCACAGTAGATTCAAACCCTACTCTGTACCATCCATTCTCATATTCTTCTATAAAATAATTTGTAGAAGTGCCACTATCGTATGAAATTTCATTATTAGTGTTCATATTGAATTTAGCATCTTCACCCCTTAGACTTCTTATTCTAAATGCAAAATCTGAAGTATGACTTGTACCTTTAACAAATAAGCTAAAAAAATGATTGTTTGATAATAAACCTATTTCATTTTGTATCCTGTCTGAAGAACCGCCATTTTGTGAAATCTTAAAACCACCTGTGGTGCCATCAGGTAAATCTATATTTACACTTGTTAGAGTAGAACCTGGCGTAGCCCAACTTAATGCAGCAAAATTACTTGAATTTGTAACAATGTTTGTCCTACTCGGCTCTAAGAGTAGATGCCCTTTAGTGTCATTAGTAAAGTCTATTCTTGGTGTGTCTGTTTCTATTTGTTGTACAGTTATGTTACTTATAGAGAAAGATTGACCACCACCTGAATTATAACCTCTTATCACTAAATTGTTTGTTGAGGTTGCATCAAAATCAAAACTATAACTTTGGTTATTTACATAAGTCAATCCTAAATAAACTTCTGATAAGCTTGTGTTAGACATATATATTCTGCCTTGACCACTTGCTATATCTGAAATTGTAAACTTAACTCTATATCTGCCACTAACAGTAAATAAATTAGATTGAGTCAGAGCGTTTCCATTCGCATTTGCACCATAAGTTGCTTTGCCATCTGCTACTGTCCAATCGCTACCTAAAGTCCAATCTGTACTTCCATTACTGAAATCGCCATTAGTTACTATGTTAGGTTGAATACCTGCTGTTTTAATCAAGCCATCTTTAGCTACATAGGTTGCAGACGTACCCCTTGAAAAGTCAAACTCTTTGTTAAAGAATAAACCACTATTGTCGTTATATGCTAATAGCTTATCTTCTTTTACTGCCCAATTACCATTTCCTAATTTTACTGCCATTTTATATAATTGTATAGTTGTTTGCTTCTGCTAATAGTCTAAAAGATTCGTAACCTTCGCCTGTTAGTCTTTCGAGTAAATCATTACTTAATGCTTCTTTAAATACTGCTACGGATTTTACATCTCCATAGAATTCGTTATTACCTGCACCATCGTCAAACGATAACTCATCAAGCCCTGTTGGTGTAGTACCGCTTGTGCCTGTAAAGACTTGCACTCCATTTATCCACAACGCAAAATCATTTGCTTTGTACTTAATTGCTATTTTATTGTTTTGTGTTATAGTATAAGCAGTTGTAGTTTGGTCAAATTGATTTGATGCAGCGACCCTTACTTGACTTCTTATGGAGTTACTTGCGTTTGTGTACATTAAAGCTATTCTATTATCTGTTGTACCATCAGATATTGCGATTTGTCTATAAGTGCTATCATCTGCCAAAGCAGCAATCTCTGCATATAGCACACCTTCACTATCATTAAACAAGTCAGCATTACCGCTATTGACTGCTTCCTCATCAGAGCGAGTTACTGTTGAACCGCTTGTTGGTATGTAGGAAGTTGGGTAGCTTCCTGCTTCGGCTTGAGCACCCCAAATTTGAATACCACTACTGCCGTCTCCTATATAAGTTGGCTGTTTAAAGCTACTATAACTCGGAGTTGCAGAGTCTGATAAACCTACCTGAAAATAGCCTGTTGTAGATGCAGTGTTAGAAGATGTTACAGAAACTCGATACCACCCATTACCATAATCTTCTATTTTATTACTTGTATTTGTTGGTGAAGAAACTGTTTGAGTGTCTGTAACAACGCCATTTACTAAATCAAATACAGCAGTATATCTACCTAAATTTGTTACGATTTGTAAAAAACAATAATCTCTATCGCTTTTCTTTACAAAACAACTAAATGTATAAATGTTATTGCTAATAGCTACTCCATCGTATATACCGTGAACGCCATTTGCTGTATTCTCAATTATTTTTGATGCGTTTACAGAGCCATCAGGCGAAGTACTTGTGTTAGCACTTATTGTAGCTCGTTCTTTAAACCAATCAGAATTAGAGAAATCCTCACTATAAGGTAACAAATTAGTCCTCTGTGGTTCTAATAACAAACTGCCTGTACCATCTGTATAATCTATTCTTGGTAAGTCGGTATCGTCTGTTATTTCTATTATAGATACGTTATCTATTGAGCCATCAAAAGAACCAAAAGCTAAAAACGCAAAATTAGTTCTGTTTGTAGTAGTTGTAACTTCAAAGGTAAAAGAACCATTACCGATAGATGTATTATCAAAGAA
>Ga0208899_1001783_pt1 | contig 14900 bp, 24 predicted proteins | sample VirMetDEL_Nov_24_FD_184518 | JGI IMG/M metagenome (GOLD analysis project Ga0208899, IMG submission 184518) | Aqueous microbial communities from the Delaware River and Bay under freshwater to marine salinity gradient to study organic matter... | ecosystem: Environmental > Aquatic > Marine >... | reverse complement strand
ATCTTCAGCGGCCGCTAGAGAGGCCTTATATGAGTTTCTTATGTTGTCTATTATATTTTTCATTGTTTTCTCTGTTGTTGTTGAGGAAGTCTCTCTATCATATTTTCAGCTTGCCTTCTCTCATTGCCTCTGTTATGGCCTGCTTGGTGGCCTATATTATCACGGAAGCGCCGGATTCGGCGGATTCTCTCAGCCTATTTCAATATCTTGTTACCTCCCAGGTCTTGTAAGACTTGTTCATCTAACTGGTCCTGTAATACGTTTATCTTGTTCTCTAAATTTTCTTTATTTGTAAATGTATCTGTTGTTTCTATTGGATATGGCCTCATAACGCTATCTTTAATACAATCTACAACCATTCTGTGTTGTTCAGGTTGAGTTGTTCTAACTTGGTGGCGTATTGATTTAACTAGATAACGACCTGACATATAAGGATCAATGTCTAATGGGTTGTCCACACCAGATGGTTCAAATGCTGGCATTTCAAAGGAGATGAGTTCTCCTGCTGATAGGCCAGTAAATCCGTGGCAGTTTAAACTTAATGTCATTGTCTCAAATGATAGTCTTTGTGATAGTCTTTTGCCTAATATCTTTTCTTGTGGTGCCTGTTCAAAACCTGTATGTACATTTTCTGTTGTTGATACAAAATATAGTGTACCCTCTGGATTGTCTGATAATGTCTTACCCTCGTCATAATTGGCAACAGGTAGTATTACCTTGTCGTGTATCTTGTTACCTTGTCCGTCGTGTTCAGTATGGAAACTTTTTTCAAACTGTGTATGATAATCAAAATCTGTTTCAGTAAAGGTTTTGTTATATAAATCGTGTGATACCACTCTACTGTTATAAACACCGTTTCTTAAATTTTTAAGTGTATCAAATTGACTATTAATGTTAAAACTTTCTACAATTTGCATACTTCTAATGACATTTTTATTACCTCGTTCATCTCTAACGTTTGCTGGCACACTTAAAAACTTGGCAACAACAGGTCTTGCTGATACACCAGATACGGCCAACATAGACTCGTATGATTTAAATGAAAAACCAATGGCACTTTCAAAGAAACACATACCAGCATTGTCGTATCTTAAACTTTCTGACTCTTTTGATAATTCATCTATAAATTGAAATGGTCTAATTCTTGGTGTGGTGTATTTTCTAATACCTTTTGTTTCTTCTACAATTAATGGTTTTTTAGATTTAAGTTCATCTCTTACAATTTTTAAAACCATACTATCAATTGAATCTGTAAAAGGTCTTTGTATTCTAACTTGTTCGTTAGTTATCATTTCTCTACTACAAAAATGTAAGATATATCCTTGTGTTCTAGGATTTAAACCTACTCTGTTTGATATTTTATAGACGTACATAGGGTGGCCAGTTTCAGGTGTAAAATCAAAGGCACGACTTGTACCAGGTGTAAACAGTTTAAACTCTACTCGTTCTAAACCTGTAAGTGGTAAGTGATTTGGTATATTTTGAGCGTCTGTTACCACAAGATTACCTGATAGACACTTACTATCTAAACTTTCGTAAATGTTTATCTCTGATATTAGACTTCTAATTGATATTCTTTTTGTATTACTTGAGCCAGCTGCTGATTGATATGAAACCAATGTTACATCTGATAAAGAAAATTGGCCAGCTGATTTTAGTTCATCTGTATTAATTTCACTATACATTATAATTAGCCTTGTATTCTACGTTCAAATTCTTCTATGAATAATCCTAAAAACTGTGGGTTTAACAATTTAATAGTTCTTTTCTCGTCTTGTAATCTTCTTTCATATTCATAATTAGATACTGACTCAGCACCTGCTGTATCACTATTGACCTCTATTTTGTGTGAGTAATCATCTGGACCATTACCTGTTGTGTCACCACTTGATTGAGTAATTTCATAATGATGTATGCCTTGTGGATTTGTGTATTTGTCTGTAACATACTTTTCAAAGTCTTGGTCTGATAACGGCCAACCATAATAGGCGTCTGTTACATCATTTGTAAGTAAAATAATCCAATGTAATTCTGTGTCACCAAAATGTTTAAATGCTGTCATTTCTGGTCTCTCGCCACTCGGCACATCATAAGTATCATACAAACTGACCTCATCTAAAATCTTTGCTCTGACTTTAACACGTCTCATTATATCAGTAACAAGTTTTAATTGTTTGTTACCTTTAATATCGTAAACACCTTTAGGAAATTTAGAGAAATATGCCATATTACATACCTGCCGCTATTGTTTCTTTAGTCATAATCTCTGTTTCCTGAAACTCTAAATCTACTTTTGCTAAAACAGGTGGAGCACCTTTGTTGTCTGCTTTAAATGTAGAAAATACACCCTCTGGCGCATAATCAACATTCATATTTTTTAATACACAACGGCTAATTCTAGGAATATATGAGTTAATATTTTCTCTATACATATATGTAATTTGAAACTCACTAGGCACATTAAAATAACCTCTACTTGTAGATTGATATTCAGGATGCATATGAAATTTAAATAAATTTATAATCTTGTGCATTTCATCTTTTTCTTTTTTATTTTTAGGAGCAAACTCAAAAGGAAAACTAAATGATCTAAATGGTACAGATTGAAACACCACTTCCATTTGTGGGTTGACTGCCTGACCTCTTGCTTTATCATAGGCTGCTTCAGCACCTTCAAAACCTGGTATTATACTAGCCGCTCCAAATAAAGCACTTCTAGCAAATATTTTTAGTGTGTCGCCACCTCCACTTTTAGCTGCCTCAACTAAACCAGCGGCGGCGTCCATATAATTTCCTTCTTTAGCATCAGCTACAGCACCTGTTATAGCGTCACCTAATAAACCTGCTATACCTGTTCCAATGTCATTGTATTGAGCACCATAACCAAATTTAAGTGATTGTCCTGGTGTATATAAAATTATACTGTCTGATAGAAAAGTATGAGATGGTGTTTTTTGATTTAGTCCTGAGTTTACTTTAATTTGTCTATCAGCAAAGTTTAAACCTTTATTTTTTAATTTTTTTAGTGTTTGATTTTGTGGATTATTTTCACCAACATAAAAACCACCATCAGAACCTGTAAGAGTATTTGCTATGGACTGATTTATTTTTACGGTAGGGTGTGATCCTTGGTCTTTAAATTTTGATGACTTGTGCATTATCACATCAAATATAATAAAATGGCCTTCACCTAAATTCATTGTTTCTTCAGGATATGCCACAAAACCATATTCATACGGATTGACCGTCATATGTGCTTTAGGGTCTATGTTTTGTATTTCTAATGGTGACTTGTTAATTAACTTAGCAGCCAATTTCTTCTTTTGAGCACCACCAGCTACGAAATTGTTTACAGCACTAGAAATAGATTGACCTACTAGATTTCCTACAGCGCCTTTTATGATGTTTGATACTTTACTTGTAAATGCCATTTGCTTACCTATATATTAGTAATATTTATAATGAAAAAGAGAGCAACATATAAGGGTATTTACAGACCCACCAATCCAAAGAAATACGCTGGCGATCCTAAAAGAATAGTATATCGTTCTAATTGGGAGCGTAAGTTTATGGTATATTGTGACCGTAATGAAGATATTATACATTGGGCTAGTGAAGAATTAGCCATACCTTACATCAATCCTATTGATAGAAAGACACACCGTTATTATCCTGACTTTATCATAAAGACGGCAAAAGGCAAGCGATATATGATAGAGATAAAACCATCTGCTCAAACTAAAAAACCTAAACCTAAAACAAAAAGAACAAGAGCATTTATGAGAGAGAGTTTAGAATATATCAAAAATGTTGCTAAATGGCAAGCCGCTGATGTTTACTGTAATGATAATGGTTTAGAATTTAAAATTTTTACTGAAAAAGAATTAGGTATCTATTAAACAGGCACAGATTCTAAATTAATCATTGTGCTATCTATGTTTTTACTGGTTGACATAGTATTAATATTAGAAGAGCTACTAGATACATTTTGTTGACTTCCACCAATTACATTGTTTATTACTGTGGTACCTGTTGAACCACCAGAGGCCATTTGTAAATTTGCGTCTTTTCTATCATTCACACCATAATTAGGTATTGTAAATGGTTCTGTTTCTGGCACCTCTAAATCTTTTAGTATCTTTTCTTTTAGTTTTTGATCTTCTTCGGCCTCTTTTATGATGGCCTGCATTTCTTGTTTCTGTTTGGTAGCAGAGTCATTTACAAGTGCTTCAGGACCCTCGTCTCTTTCTAAAAGTTCTATATTCTTAAATGGATTGACTTTATTAATTAACTCTATTATATTATTAAGGGAGTCAATAAAAAAGTTTTTGACCATTCTAAATGCTTCACTAAAAAAGTTTTTGATTTTACCAGGTATCTTTTTTACAGATTCAACAAAATCACCAATGGCGTCTTTCATTTTGTAAACTATGAATATAACAGCACCTATGGCCAAACCTATTGCCAAAGGTATTGGTTTTAATAAAAGTGCTAACATTTTAAATGCTTTTACTACAACTTTCAAAGCACCTTTACCTAAAAACATAAACGTTTTACCTATTCCCGTAATAGTATCTTTTAACATCATACCTGCCTCACCAATGGCAGCAAACGGTGCTGTTAAGCCGTCAACAAAACCAGCCAACATAGGTGGCATTTCTAATCTATCACCACCTGTATCTGCTGTTCTACCCTCAATACCTAATGTCTCTGATTCTGTGGCTATAGCAGCTCTACGTTGTGAGATTTCTTTTTCATCAGCAATTATTTTTTCTTTGTCTGCTGTTGTAAGTTCATCTTTCTTTAAAAGTTTTTCTCTTTCTTTGATGATTTCTTTTTCTCTTTTGTCTGTCTGTTTTATTTGGTTGTTTAGTAAAGAAGTTCGTTCTTTAATTTCTTTTCTTGTAAGTATATTAGTTTCTATTCTAAACTCTTTGCCTTCTTTGATAGTCTTTACTTCAGCCGCTATGTTACTTTGTCTTAACTCTTGTACTTCGGCCTCTGCCTTAACTTTTTGTTCGCCAAGTTGTTTTATTCTATCTGATAGGCCTTTATTAAAATCATCTAAATTAATACCTAATTTATCAATTATAGACTCTGTTTTTTTAAGTGCTTCTTCAAACTTAAAAATACTACCGCTCTCTGCCTGTTCAGTTATCTCTTTTGCTAGATTTCTAACTGTTGTAGGTGATATGATAGTTTTCTGACCTGCGCTGACCGTCTTCATAGTCTCGCTAGTTATAGTTTTAAACAGAGCTTTTATATCTGATTCTAATACAGCCATTATTTGAACCTTTTGTTAATGTACTTGTACACAGCATAGGCAACTAGTAATACAACAAGTGTACCAATACCATCAGTCCAACTTGTATCATTTATTACTTGTAATAACTCTGCTGTAATTTCCATTACTTCTTACTCTTACTTGTTCCTGTGTATAAACCAAACCAGGCAGCGCCAGCACCAACTACGATACTGATTAAACCACTTTGTTCCATAGTAGGACCTGATAAGTTCATATACCAAATTACACATTTATATAATAAGATTATGTAAACTGTTAAGAACAATCTTGGAAATATTCTCCAAGCGTCAACAGCTCTTGCCATATGAATTAGTTTAGCGTATGGGTTGACACCTAGGTCTTTAACGGAAGTGTCTACCTCTAAATCAACTTGTATTTTTTGTTTTGGTTCTGCGACTTTTATATCATCAACCTTTTTTATATCATCAGCCATTTTTTTTCTCTCTTTTTCTCTCGTTTTCTTGTTTAATCCAATTTTGTAACAAAGACACATAAACGTCTCGTTCCCAAGGCATTAGATTCTCTAGTTCACTCAAGCTATATTTATGATGTTGTATCAGAGCAAAATTAGTTTCGAAGTAGGCCTCTAGGCTATTGTGGGCGAGGCTGATTCGAAAAAATCATTTAGTCCTGATAAAACTACTTTACTTTTCACATTGGTAACTGGATTTGTTACCTCAATCTCGTGTCTTAAACGAGGCATAGTATCAAAAAATGATTTAATTTTTACAAAAGAATCTTGTGATAAATCTTCAAAAAATTCTTTTATTTCTTGTTGTGTACTATCTTTCGCTGGATATATTTTATCGCCCTCGTATATATGGTCAACACACTCCGTTAGAACATCAAATATCTGCTCTGTCGTAGGGTTTTCCATAGTGCCTGATTTCAATACATTCATTGTTGGATATTTAAGTACAACACCTAAATTTCTTTTTTCATCTACTACTAGTTTGTTTGTGTGTTTATCATCAACTTCAACATTAACTTTTGTTAAGTCAACTTCAACATCAGCATAAGTTTTTTTATCATCTGGACACAACACTTTAAATTTAGTGATCTCACCTACTGATTTAGCTCTAATCTGTAAAAAGATGTATTCTAAATCAAATGTTGGTAAGTCTTCTACTTTCAAACTGTTAAACGTACAAGACGCTACTATTTGTTTTGTTGCTTGAAAAATCTCATCTGCTTTTTGAGATTCCATTGCCATCAAAAGTATCTTTTCTTCTTTTACTAAAAACGGCCTGTACTTAACTTTAATCTCTTGTGATGGTAAAGTCAGTTCATATGTCGGCGTTTCAATTTTTGGTAATGCCATTATATCTCCTTATTATATAATTTTTATATATTTTTTGGTGCTACTCTAAATGGAGGAAATGCTCTTCCACCAGTTATAGGTCCTATTGGTACTCGTCTTCTTATATCATTCAATACATCACGTCCTGCTCTTCTTAATTCAGGCGGTAATTTACTGAATAAACCACCAAACAGTCCACCATATTTAACTGTTGGTACGTTAAACTCTTTTTGACCTAACAATGAAACATTATCTGCTTCATCAATAAAATAATTGACCCAATATCTAAATGAAAACGTTACTGTAAACGTCTGTACCTGGTTTGTATCGTGTGAATACGAAACAGGACTAATAGTTTTTGGAAAACAATCAAATAATTTTACAGCGTATGTTACATCATCTCTTTCGTTTGCGCTAGCATAACTACCTAATTGTAATATGTTAACTGGTGATACATAATCGTTGTAATAATTAAAATTAAATGTGCTTGTACTATAAGCAGCTTTCTGCCATAGTTCAAAATAACTTCGTTCTCTTAAAAATTTGTCTGTATAAAATGTTGCTGTTATGTCAGGAAACTGAGCGTCATAAGCTATTTTTCTACTAGGGCCATTGTGCTTAACTTCTTTTTGTAAAATTTCTCTACTAGGCATATCTACTGCTGAACAAAATGCTTGTACTCGTCTAGCGTTGGCCAACTGTACTGCTCTTAAATCTTTTGATAAAGCAAAACCTCTTGTTTCATCTGTAACCTCATTAGTGTAAGTAGCGTCATTATCGGAAGTACCAAATAAGTTTTCACCTACACCATTTGGTAAATTAAATTCAATATAGTATCTTGCCTTTCTAGCAAAACCCTCTGCCTCGTTTACATAGGCTTGTATTCTACCCATTGTAGAATCTGGATTACCACCTGCTCTTTGTTTTAATCTACTATCACCTTGTACATTGTCTAAAGATCGGTCACGTGGTATACCAATCCTTACATCAAAACCACCAATTCTTTTACCGCCTCTTAAAATGGCCATTAGTTTTTCCTTTTATCTTTCCAGGCTTCTGGACAAATTTTTTTCATTGCTTCTATAATTTCTTCTATCGTGTATGTCATTAAATCATACCTCTACTGTCTGCCCATACTTTACTTGTACCTGCTTTAACAAATCTTTGTACAGGTAGATAAGCTGCTAAAGCAGACTCATCAAAATCTATTCTTAAAAAATTTGATCTAACATAACCATACAAATATTTTTTAAGTGTTGGCTTTACTAGATTAATACCTTTCACAATATCATAACTTACATTCATTTTAGTTGTTGATTTAAAACCACCATCTGAAAACTTTTGTAATCTTTCTAATAATCTAAACCTTAAAAGATATGGTAAATAATGAAAGTTCATACCTAAAAAACCACCTTTAATTGGTTCTAGTGGTAATACAAGTGGAAATCTATCATAATAGGGTAGTTTAGCTTTTGTTTTAGGGTCGTAGAAAAACATATTTAAACGGCCTGTGCTTGGTTTACCTATCAATTTACCACTATTCATTAACTTTCTAGCGGTAATCGTATCTGCTATTGATCGTACATTTTTTCTATACCAATCAGCAGACTTTTTAATACCACCTTGTCTATCTTTTAATGGGTCTAATATCGAAGCCATAACAATATTTATAAGCGTAAACAAAAAAAGAGGTGGCTATTTCTAGCCACCCCTTTAAGCATAGTTAAGAGAGAGAGTATTACTCTTCCTCAGCTAATTTACTAAAGTATGACAAAGTATCGTCACCATCACTAGCTTCTGGTTGAGCATTAACTTCAGCTTTTTTTGCTGTGCCGTTGGTTTGAGGCGGGAGGTTTACATTCTCAACGGTACTAGCATTTCTGTCGCCTGTAATTACCCTATTCAGTTTCTCTTTGAGTTCATCATAGGTTTTAAAATTACTAAGGTCAACAAAAGGTTTTAGAGGGTGTTGTTGTTTCCAAATTGCTTTGATTTTCTCGTCATCAACAGCAACTTGACTTACGCCCTCAAACTCGGATTTGTCGTAGTTCCAATAACCATCAACTTTTCTAATTTTTAGTTTAAAGTTAGCACCTTTCCAAAAATCAAATGGGTTAATCGGTTGTTCATCATCAAACGCCGGTTGCATTGCTTCAGTAATCTTATCAAATATCTTTTTACCAAATTTGAATAAGAATACTTTGCCCTCGTTTTCAGGATGTTTTGGGTCACTTACAATCATAATATTAGAATAGTAAGACAACTTTCTTTTTCTTTTTCTAGCTATCTCTTTATCACTATCTAGTCCTGTATTCCACAATCTTGTGTTTTCTTCCGACACAGGATCTTTTTGTGACATTGTTGTTAATGAGTTTTCAATATACCAGCCACCTTTGTCTTGGAAAGCGTGAGACCAAACTCTCTGCCAAGGTAAATCTTCGCCCTCTATAGCAGGTAGAAATCTGATTACAGCAAAGCCATTACCAGTTTTATCTAGTTCTGGTTTCCAGAATCTATCGTCTTCGTATTTTCTTTTGTTGGATTGATCCTCAGGTTTGAGGTTTGTTTCAAGTGCTTTTGTTAGTTTATCAAAATTACTTGATGATGTTTTTAATGTTTCAAAGTCCATATTTTCTCCTTATTACTTTGTATTCGTTGTATTTGTGTTACCTGTATAATCGGTATCATTTTTATTTATAAGACTTCTCACGTTGACTTACCCATTTTCTTAAGCTTTCTTGTTTAGCCTTTTCATCATAGGTTGCCTTTGGTAAAGACTTCTTAATTCTGTACTCTTTATAACTCTCACACCAACTTACTATTTTGTCTAAAAGTTTGTATATAATTTTATCAAACATATTTCTACTAATATATCATAACCTTGTGATTTTGTCAATGCTCCTACAAATTAAACTTCTTATAAAATTCATCATAATTCATATAGTCCAGGTTGCCTTTATGGTCTGTCCATTCTCTTACCACCTTGTTTACCTCATCACCACCTTTGATACTATTTTGTACTTTATAAAACATCACCTTTTTACTCTTATGTTTACCAGAAAAGTCAAAAAATGTCTCTTTTAATTGTTGTACCCAATTTACACTAGGTGTAGGAGCGTGGTCTTTTAACACATAGTTTGGTGTGCCAGCAAATATATTGTTAACTTTACCTGTTGTGCTATTTAAGTCCATACCTAATAGATAAACCTCATTTGGTTGTTCTAATAAACAAGATATGTAAGCCGCTGTCGGGCCAGCAGCCCAACCTTTGTCTTTAAAATCTTCTATATCGTTTAAACATTTTGATTTGTTACCATCTTTTAGCCAAGATACTTTGATAGATTTTTGTTGTACAAATTTTCTGCCTTTTGTTTTATCACTTCTTACCACGTGTGCCACACCTGATACACTTGAACCGTGCATTACAAACTCTTTACAACCAGTTCTATCATTTTCATAAAAAGCTCCTTCTTCTCTTGCTAATCTTAAATCTTCATCTGAAGCACCAGCCTTAATCATATTTTCATATAGTTCAGCAGGTACTTTTGACCAGTTTCTAAAATAAGTTGGTATCTTTTCACAAATACCACTATGATACATTTCGTGCATTATACCTTGGTCAACACCAACTAAAACATCTATGTCATCTGGATTGGTTCTGTAAATGGCATTACAACCATAAATCTTACCGTGTTGTCTTAATTTTTGTAAGTCAACACCTAATCTACTTTGGCCGTTGCCTAAACAAAATACAATATTAGGATATGATCCGCCTTCTTTACCCATTAACAAATACCTTTTTCATTATTAGTTTACATTCGGTAGGATTGAATTTAACAAACGGTTTTAACTTGGCAATCGTAGATGAGATTTTAGGCCATACCACATTTTCGGTAATTTCTTTATCCCAATTTTTACTAAACGACAAAAAGTGGTCAAGCACAATGATGGATTGGAAAGACGTTCTTTTTTGAATAAGTAAGCGTAACAATCTAGGATGTTGTCCGCCACGGCATACAAAACCATCATCAAAAGAAAGATTGCGAGAAATAAAGTCATCACTAATCCGTACCATATCGTCCCTAAAATGATATCCAAAAGCCTCTTTACGCTTTTTAAAGTCCAAGTAAACGTCTTTTCCGTCATTCTGTAATAAATTCCCTACCCATTTTTTATTATTGTGTATAAAATTAGCAACAAAAAAGTCAACAATGTTATCTTGGTTATACTGTTTTGATAATTTGTGAAAGAAATATCTGTCATTTCTTTTAGTAAATGTTTCAAGTTTACAATTAACTTTTCCACCATATTCTTCATAATTATATGTATCCGTTGTAAAATGTAACTTTATTGCCAAGTAAGCTTTAAATACTTCAAACCCTCCATACATATTCTTGTTCTCGCCATTGTTTTCTCATTTCTATGTATATAGGATCGTGTGTTACCACATCACGCCATCTTTTAAATGTTCTAGCCGCCTTAGCTTTTTCACTTGTAGCCCAATCTTTCTCTTGTGGTAAAACTTTTCCATCTCTACCATACTTCTTACCGTCTTTGTGATTAGCATATCGTCTAGCTCTTGTAAAACCCATTTCTAAAAACTTTCTACACATATCCATACCTATAAAATCTTTTAATACTCTATAATCAGCGTACATATTATAAATGTGTTCAGCACTTTTTCTTGCTTCTCTTACGGTCTTAAATCGCCAATGTTTACAAATAACATCTGTATATGGTCTAACTAATAATACGCCTTGCTCACCACGACCTATTCTGTATCGTGTATCATTTGGTCTAAATGTTGTATTTTTATAATCTATTTTATAATCAAATTCTAACATATTACATTGGTAATTGGCCACACTTTGGATACTTTAACATTTTTAAATTAGTAGCCTCTAATTTAATTTTTTCTTTTAATGATTTTGATATAAGGTTACCAACTGTACCCTCATCTATTTGATTCTCTTTACAATACCACAATACAGCCTCCATATGTGATATGGATTTTTCTTTTACAATGTTTTCTATTTTTAAACTAAATTCTTTACTTGTCATAATGTTTTAAAGGGTGTATTTCCACTCTCGCATCCATACACCCCGGTACCTTTCTGGTGTGTTAACGGTACCAATATATCATAAGTAAATGATTTTGGCAAGTTTATTGCCTAATTATTCTTTGAGAAGTTTACAAGTATCTTTATCAGCTGGATTGCCAACTTGTTTATCATATAACCAAATGTATGAGTAAACAATTTTATCTTCCTTTTCGGTACATTTTTTACCAAAAGAAAGTCTTGGTTCACTTATACTACAAGCTGTCAATAAGACGCTTGATATTATTATCAACACAAGTTTTTTCATAATTATCCTTTGTTAGGTTTTGTCAGATCAAATGTATGAAACAATATACAACTCTCTGATTGATTTGGAACATCTATTACAGCCGTTGTTTGTGTTTCATCTTCGTTCACATAGTAAGTTATCATATAAACTGGTTGTCCATCTTCTCTCATACCCTCTCTACCTAAAGAGAGATTATATGGTTTAAAATTGAAATGGTCAAGATATATGTTTATCTTATCTATTGAACCACATAACGCTGGCACTTGTTGAAAATAGTATGAACCTATCTCATCTTCGTGGTCAGCATATGCTATGCTAGCAAATAAAATACTTAAAATTATTATTAGTTTTTTCATCTTATCCTATTTGATAAGATGTTATTTACTCGCTATCTTATCTTTTGTTTTTTCTTCAAAATATTTATAAAAGTTTTGAATAGATTTGCCAAGTTCTTCTTCGTAGTCTGCTTTGTTCTTAACGAAAGTCTGAACAGAGCCGTCTTCACTAGCAATCAAAATAACTATTTGCTCTATCTTTTTACCAAATGTTTCTTCATACATATGAGCATAAGCCGTGGTTTGTAAAAAGTAATTCTCAATCCAACTTTCTAATCTTTCTTTATTAGCTGTTTTGAAATCAATTACAGACAACTTACCATTGTACTCAGCAACACAATCTACTTGACCAGCAATTGTAAGTTTTGGACTATACATAATTGCCTCTAGTAAATGTATATTATCAATTTGGTCTATGTAAGGTTTCATCAACTTAAATAAACCTAATGGTAAAACATCTCTAATACTAGGAGTTTCGCCTTTGATGTATTGTTCTACGAGGGTGTGGAAAGATTTACCTCTACGAGCTGCTCTGCCCATTTCCCAATTGGCAACTTTTTCGCCAATCTTTTCTCGCCACTCTTTTAATTGTTCAGTTTTTCTGATACCTAATACTGTGGTAACAGAGGGATAGTTTTTACCGTCTATATTGTAAAAACGGTGACCATCCACTTTCATACCTTTTGTTTTAGGTAATACAGTTTTGTCTAGTTCTATAAAATTAAATGCCATAATATCCTCACTATACCATACTTTGAATTAAAAGTCAAGCTTAATTTGACCTGTAATCCAACATATGTTCATTAATTAAGTCGGGTGAGTTTCTTAACTCGTCCCGTTTTTCTTTTCATTGTGGATCGTAAGATTCGTAACAAGTTTTATTAGTATCGCTTTTATAAGCTCTTAATATTTGTTTACGGTTCTCGCCATCATTTCTGTATGAGCAATGTACCCATCCGGAATTAGGTTCGTCTAAATTGTGAAATTCCAGGATCATCTGGTCAAATTCACAGTTCTCTGAAATCCATTTTACCAACTCAGCGTTACTTAATCCAAACACCTCGAAATCGGCCGCCTGGCCTTTAGCGTGCTGGCTAGTTTTGCTTGAGCCAATTGCTTCGCATAAATCAGGACTACGATACCCACTTGATATTGTAACCACTTTACCATAATGATCTCTAACTTTTTGTAAAACGTTTACACAAAGTTCTTTTAAGTTATTCATATGGTCTTCACTAGGGTTATTACTAATACCCTTACGAACAGCCGTCTGTGAAGCTGTCATCTCTTTTAGACTAAAATTAGGACTTAATCTCATTTAATTTTTCCTTTGCTTTTAACTTTAGTTTTTTGAGTTGTCTTAAATTATACCAACTGTAAGTTGATCTATCATTATTACGCAATTCTTCCAATTCACCTACTTGTGATTTTAGTTCTTTATGATTATGTTTAATTATTTGTTTTACACTCATATTAACCTCTTGTTAGTTTTAAGATTTTCTCTATTTGTGCCTTAATAATCGGTCCTCTATTAGGCCAATGTATGTAAGGTTCATCTGACTTTGATAAGTTGTATAAAAATGGTAATATTACTTTTTCAATTTCTTTAAACCTATCTGTTATATCTTTGTCTTGTACTTCTTTTGATATAGTTTCTTTTTCTGCTACTATTTGCATTATCTCGTTCATCATTGATTTGATTGATGAAACATCTGATTTAACTTTAGAAATCTCTATATTAGAGTTTTCTACCAATTTTGGATCAACAGCAGGCGTACTATCAGTTTTTGGCTTTGAAGACACCGGTGTAAAACCATAGTCTTGGTCCATATCAAAATCTCGCATATAATCTGGTATATCTGCCATCTTATTTACCTCTTCTTTTCCTGTGTTTTGCTAATACTTGTTCTGTTTTAGATTGTTTGATTGTTTTTTTACCATATCTGTTGGCAAGTTCACTTTTAGGGTGAGCTTCTGCTATTCTACTTAAATTGTCTTTCCATCCGCCATCTTGCCTATATGAGAGGCCTGAAACCCCTGCTACAATATTTAGACTCTTTAAGACCTGGTTGATGTGTGAATTTTGTTCTAAATATGTCTCCATTTCTGATATGGTCATCATATCAGTATGTTCTTTTTTAGTTTTTTTGTTATAAAACGTATATAAAGGCATTAACTTTTAAATGGGTCTTTAGTTATAAAATACTTATTAAGTATTTCTAACTGGTCATCATACTCAGCAATTATCAACAATTCTTTTTCAATTGTTTCTATAACATCTGGATGTTCAGCAATACCATTTATTTTTTCTAGTAATACTTCTACATTTGCTTTATGTTTTGCTATATGACCTTTAGCGTGTTCTTGTAATGCTTCAATTAGTTGTGTTCTCATTTTTTTTATCCTCTCTTAAACCATCCCATAATATTTTTTCTTCGTCAAACGTAAATGGTCTAATCATATTTTTACCTTTGTTTTTTCTTTCTTTAGTTTGTCTTTTAGATTCAACTAATGACAATTTTTCTTGTTCTTCATAGTTCATACTATCCTTTAAATGTCTCTGACCATTTGGCGTCAAAACTATCATATTGATTATACTGTACATTTTTAT
>Ga0208899_1001780_pt1 | contig 14904 bp, 18 predicted proteins | sample VirMetDEL_Nov_24_FD_184518 | JGI IMG/M metagenome (GOLD analysis project Ga0208899, IMG submission 184518) | Aqueous microbial communities from the Delaware River and Bay under freshwater to marine salinity gradient to study organic matter... | ecosystem: Environmental > Aquatic > Marine >... | reverse complement strand
TTTTTTATGCTAATGATACTATATAGATTTTTTTTATTCTTCTTCTTTTTGCTCTTTGATTGCTTTAATTCTTGCTGGGATTACTATTGTTTTATTACAATTATCACAACACCTTCCAGTTGTTTTTACTGGTGCTGGACTATGTCCGTAAGGACAATCACATTCATTATTACACAATACACACTTGGGCGGTGGATTAAATCCCCAACCTTTCATTAGTTCAATATATTCTTCATTATGAATATTATTTGGGAATAACCAATAATCACGAATAACCCACCTATCATTATTCATAAAATCTTTCCTTGCGAATGGGTGAATTACTTTATTTGCTTCTTCTTCACCACCATACAAATTAATCATTCTTGTATTTGGTTGCTTGCGTGTGAATATAAATTGAAGTGGATTTTCAAACATACTACAATCTGGGAATGCTTTTCCAGTAGTGAATTTACAAATAATATCACCAAGGAAATAATTAGAACCCCAAGCAAGTTTTAGATTATGATTATGGTTTTTGTTATTCTTTGGGATATAATTATAATTCTTGTTAGTAAATCGTCCAGCATCCGCCATAGCATTAGCACGATGATTTGGTAGAAGTTTTTTGTGCGACCCATCTTCATCAAAGAATACTTCAACTTTGTATCTTTTACCATCATTACACCAAAAGGTATATTTGCTTGTTCCAATAAATATCTTATCACCATCTTCTTCATAATGACTGAATAGTGGTCGTAGATTTTCATATAATTCACCACTTTCATAATCACCAATATTACAAAATTCTTGTGGGACTTCACCATTAGAATTGATACGAAGGAATGAATACTTTGGGGCGGACATTATTGTTTTGTTTGTTCTGTTTGTTTTTCCAATTAATATTTCAAATTACTTTTATAATATTTCAAATTACTATTCAAAAACAGATTATATATTTTCAAATTTTTTTACGTTTATAGAAGCACTATAAAAGTGTCCTTCTTTTCTTGACCTTTTTTTATAATTAATATTTCAAATTATAATATTTCAAATTACTATTCAAAAATAGATTATATATTTTCAAATTTTTTTAAGATAATATTTCAAATTACAATTATAATATTTCAAATTACTAATAAAAAAATAGAATATATATTTTCAAATTTTTTTAAGATAAAACAACTACTATAAAACTTCCCCTCTTTTTTTGACCTTTTTTTTACAAGTTAATTATACTATCTTTTGCTACTTCCCACTTACCTTTTTGAATTGGTATATTACCACCATAAAATTCTCTAACAGAACCTCGTGCTTTAAATTTAGTCAAATAATAATTTAGTGGTTTTATATCGTGTATATCCCAAATCCTATAACCATCAATTCTATAATATCTTTCGTATTCTATTCGTCTTAATTTCATTCTTTTTTTTTGTGCGTGGTCTATTATAAAATCTCCATCAATACAAAAGGCGTGTTCTATACTATTACCACTATTTATGTATGTTTGTGAAGTAATACAAAATTTTATGTGTGGATTAGTTTTTGATAATTTCATAAATAATTCATAGTTCTTTTCAAAACAATCGCCACTACCACTATTTGCTTTTTGGTATTTATCAAACTCTTCTAATTCTTTTTTTGATTTTGTTTTATAGTATGTTTTCTCTACTTCTACTTCGTCGTAATAGTGAGTGTAGCGATTACCATAATAATCAAAATCGTCCATTATTGTTTTTGGTGTATTTGGTTTTTCCAGAATATAATTTCAAATTAATTAATTAATATTTCAAATTTTATAATTAATATTTCAAATTAAATTTTCAAATTATTTTAAGATAAAAAAATATATTATCCAAAGGATTAACCTATCGGTATTATTCTTCTTGTGCTAATCTATTATTACACATTACTATTAGAATTTCAAACATACTCAATAAATCTGGATGATTAATTAACAACTTTCTAATTTCTTGTATTTCAATAATATTAGCAATATCAAGTTTTTCAATCTCCATAATATATATATTATATTTTAATTATAATTGTATAAAAACTTTATTTTCATAATCATCACTTCTACTCATAGCGGTATATCTTAATCTTAAAAAGTTGTCTTGTCTTCTACTAATATATCCCCATTCGTGAATAGTATAATTTTCTCTGTATGTTTGACTTTGTGATTTATGAATAGTAATACAATAACCACTACAAAACATATTAACTAAATCATCTTTACCATCTAATTCAATATCATTCCTATCATTATGTATTTGTATTTTGGTATTTCCTTCGTCGTCCTCAACCAATCCATCAAAATAATATATTTCATTCTTATATACATCATAATTACTATTACTTTTTCTTGCTATTATTGGTGTTCCTTCAATTAATACAAATCTACTATTATGCCCTGTTTTTGTATCTTTTGTTTCTATATCAAATATTGGATTTTCTAAACTATCTTGTATCTTATCAATAATTTCTTTTCGTTTTTTATGTGTATAACATAAGTTTCTAATTGTTGGGTCTCCATATTTAATTAGTGTATGTGGATTATCTCTACAAGTTTCATACAATACATCATTAGTTTTATTAGTCCTAAAATTATAATGTAGTGTTAATTTATTGTGATTAACTAATTCTTTAATTGCTAATGAATTAACAAAGTTTCTATGTTCTTCTCCTACTGGTTTTAATTGGTGGTCTAAATCACCCATCAATATAAATTTAATTCTTGGTATTCTTGTTTTGATATAAGATAATATAGAAATCAAATATCCACCTACCATACTTAATTCATCAACTACTAATAAATCATAACAAGGTTTCTTATTGTCTCCTTCTAATCTTTTTAGAATAGTATTCATAAAACTTTTATATTCAATATTATCTTCTGGTTGTTCTTCATCTTCTTCTAATTTTTCTTCTTCTGTTATTACTGGTATTCCTAAACCTTTATGAAGGGTTTTGCCTTCAATACGATTTGAAGCAATATTAGTTGGTGCGTATTTTTCGTAAAATACTGGATTACGATTTCTCCATTCTTCACATAAATCTCTATATTTATTTGGTTGTGTTATTTTATAGAATGCTTTTATCCACTTATATCTAATCTTATTTTTTTCTACTAATTTATCTAATCCAATAATCAATTCACTTTTACCTCTACCTCCTAATCCACTAATCCAACAACCATCATTATATATTGCGTGGTTCAATAATACTTTACCACCAATATCTTTATCCCACTTGTATTTTATATCTATATCTGTATCCCAATTATTTTTTCCTAATACAACTGGAATTTGTGGTTTAAATTCTCTAACATTATCACCATACTCATAACTCTCCATTATATTCTCATTAACTATCTTCCAATCATTATCTTTGTTAAAAGTATCTACAACATAGTTTATAAACTTCATCATACCTTCACTATTTTTCCATTCACGAATTTCTTTTGATTTAAAATCTTCTATTATTGTTTTCTTGACTAATTCACACTTATAAGGACTACCAACATAAACAGCATCAGTTTTAAATCCATAAATAGTTGGTTTATAATCAATATCTTTGAATTTTCTATTTTTTGATATTGTTGATTTTTTATTTCTAATTTTTGTTAATATTTTTCTTTGTTTTAAATCGTCCTGAAAATTATGAACTAATTTTAATCCATACAAACAATTTTTATAATGTTGAATTAATTTAAGATTTTGTGCGTTGATTGTCTCCATAATCTGTAATCTAATTGGTTGTGCTGATTGGAAGTGAATTATGTGTTTTGCTTTTGAAGTAATTAAACATTCATTCCTCCAACTACCATCATCCTTTAATTTTATTGGAACATTACCCTTCATTAATTCTCTCATCGCAGTTTCTTTGTTATTGATTAACCACGAAGTATATTCATTAATACCATCTTTCTTTTTTAAAGCACCAATAAAATTATTCACAAGTGCTTTTGATTTTGTTATATTTTCTAACAATCCTAATTCTTCTAATTCATTAATTCTTTCTAAAAATTTATTGAAGTAATCTTTTGGTATTTCTTTTGCTGGTTCAATAACACTTTTGATTTCTACTTTATCCATAATATATTGTAGATATACGCCGTGATATAACATTCTTTTACCATAACCTCCTCTTAAATTTCTATCTAAATTTTTACAAATATAAAATCTATCTGGTCTAAAATCACCTCTATATTTCTTTGGGTGATTTATAGCATCAAATACACAATAATTTAATTCATTAGTTTTTAGTGCTGTTGTGTATGCCCTTTTAAAATCAAAACTAATTACTGGATAATCTGTATATTTTAATTTATCAATTTGTCTATTGTCTGGTTTTATCTCACAATTGAAAAATAGTTTTCTTGTATTTGAATTAAACATACTATAAATATCTTCTGTTGCTAAATTATCATAAATAACTCTTGCTATTTCTGTATCACTTGGAACATAAGATAAATTCAAATCTGGGTATAAATCAATTAATTTACCAAAACGATTATAAAAATCTTCTCTATCATTATCTAAATATTCTAAATTTGGTGTTCGTTTTTTATTGCTATATACGATTAAATTATTATATACAACTTTATCAATTGTAGTTCTATTTAAATTTGTTATTCTATCTGGTGTTAGTTTATAATATCTATATAGATAATCAACTAAACCATTCAATCTACATTCATCAATATAGTAATTAGTTTTTGCTTCTTTATTACTATATTCAATTAATTCTGCTGGGGTGGGTGGGGGTTGATTTGGTTTGTTTATAATATAATCTTGTTCTGCTATTGTTATTCTATCAAACTCTTCAACTTCTTCTTCTTCTTCTTCTTCACTACTATAATTTCCTTCTGCTAATTTCTTTTGGAATTCCTCCATAGTTTCTTTTTTCTTTTTGATTTTTTCTTTTGTTTCTTTTCCGTATTTTGTTGCTTTTAATCCGTCCAAATCTAATTTAAAATTTGTATCCCTTAAACTTAAACTTTGTTTAAGGTGTTTATCTGTTATAAAATAAGCGTGATTGTATTTAACAATCAAACTAATATTGATATTTTTTGTTTTTGAATATCTTGTATATTTATCTTTGTATTGGTCTGGATTGTATGTTAAATAATAATTATTATCGTGGTCTATAACATTCAATCTAATTTTTCCCATAATACACCACTTAACAATATCTAATATTGATAATGATTTTTCAATTTCTTTATTTTTATAAGTTTCATTAGTTAAATCAACACAATTTATTTTATACCATTCTTTATCTTCAATATCATTAGTATCAATATATTCTGGTAGTGGGTTATAATCTTCTTTTTCTGTATTGAATTCATCCCAATATTCTTTACACCATTCTTTATAAATTAATTCTGCTTGTTTTGTTGGATTATTTATTGTTTTATCAACTAATTCTTTATTTTTTGCTATTTTCTTAAATCCTGGTTTATCACCAAATTCATTAACAATATAATCATAACCACAACTTAAACTATCGTCAGTATGTTCGTAAAAATCAATTTTTGTATTCAATTGTGGTGCTTTTAAATAAAATACTCTTTCCATACCAAAACCAGTTTTACCACCAACAGATTTACCATTCCTTTTGATTACATTAAATCTTGCCTTAACAAATTGCTTAGCAAAATTAATTTGGACTTGTTCGCTTTCTCCAAATCCTGTTGGTTTCTTAATACTTATGGGTGGTGAATTTGGATTACCAACTAAAACACCAATATCATTATCCATACCAACTTGTAGAGCATTCAATACAATTTCTCTTAATCTTTCTCTTATTTGTTCTCTAATATTAGTAGTATTATCAACTGATATATTTATTGGAGTTTCTGGTATTAATCTAAAAGTTCTTGTTTCTAATCTTCCTCTAACACCAAATTCATCATCAAAATCACCATAATCAATAGTGGTGCCTCTAAAAACAATATCTGGTATTATTGTGAATTTTATTTTTCTTCCACTCATAATATATTATATATATATATTTTTATTTCTTTAAATTATTTGTATTTATCACAAAATAATTTCAAATTAATTTCAAATTTATTTATTTATTTCAAATTAGTTAATTATTTTAATTTAATCATAATCTTAATTAATATTTCAAATTATATTTTCAAATTTATTTAATTCGTTTAAAACTATAAATATATATATATATAATAGTATATAGTATGAATTTATTTGATTTATGCCCTGATATACATTATCTTATAAATCAAGAAATTAAAAAAACAGATAATTTTAATTTAAGAAAACATAAATTAAATTTTAAAGAAGTATTACAAGATATAGTTAATTTTAATTATGAATTAGAAGATTTAGAATTATACCAACTTATAGAAACTCCTATATTGTATGCTTATTATTTACATCCAGAAGAAGGTGGTTGGTGGATTGATGATATAGTAGCAAAAGAAACTGGTAGAAATTGGATTACGGATTATTTTGATTTTCGTTATTCTCCAAATCTACTTCTTCCAGATTATCAGTTGTAGTTTCTGGTATTAATTTTTCCGGTTTTGTTTCCTTTGTTTCCTTTGGTTTTTTCTTTTTTTTATCTTTATCTTTTTTTGGGTCTTTACTATCATCATCACTATCAACATCATCTGGTGGCGGTTTTCTTTCACAATCAAATATATAACACTTATCACTACAACCTACTCTCATTCTACACGCACACCTACTTTTCCAAATAATCATAAGCAATCCCCCAAAACTGCCTAAAATTAATGCTGTTGCTCCTGCGAATTGGTCTATCGTAAAATCTTGAAGTTGTCCCCCATTAACTTCTATTGCTGAACTTTCACTCATAGTATATATTATTGGTTAGATTTTATTTTTTCTACTCCTTCAAAGTCATTAAGGTCTTTAATTGGAATTAAAAAGTGTGGTATGTGATTTGTTCCAGTATGCTTACAATTCCAATCTGGTCTTTCTTTTGGTAGTTGAATATACTTAACGCAATCAGTAAATACAAAAAATAAATATACTTTTGTATCTTCATTAACACACATTAATTTTTCTGCTTCAATTATTTTTCCACAAGTTATAATAGTTGTATCATATTGTGTTGATTTAACACGACGACCTTTAATTTCAACAACTAACTTATTATCTTGACTTTTAAAATCCATAATATCATAAATATCATCACTTCTATATAATTCCTTTCCTAAAAATTCCTCCAAGTGTGGTTTAAGTTCGTCCTCAATTTTGTTTCCAAGCGTCCATAGTTTTTTGTTAAACTTACTCATCTTATAACTTAACAAATATTTTAAAATTAGAATTTAAACGAATAAAAAATAATATATATATAATTATAAAAGTATGAGCGACTTAACAAAATTTACAAAAGCACAATTAATTACTATAATTCAAGAAAAAGAAGAATATAATTTTGAGAACTTCAAAGTAGAACTTGGACTTCCTTATAATACAGAACAAGAATGGATTGATTATATCAAAAAACTTCAAGACCTTAATGCTGAACGACTTAATGATATACAAGAACTTATAAAATTAAGAGAAGGCATTAGAGATTGGAACTTAAATAAAATTATGTGATTGTTTATTTATTCACTAATTCAACATTATCAAAATAATTATCACCCATAATATTTGGGGACTTTATTTCTAATTGATTAAAACACTTATGTATCATCTTATAATCTGGTAAAGTTGTATCAATATACATAAATTGATATTTCTTATCATAAATATATCTTAATACTTCATAAAATTCTTTTTTTGGTATTAGTATTGCTTCTTCAAAAATACTATCTAATTCTTTTTTATTTTTATTTTCAAATAAAATTAATTGTGATGCTGTTTTTCTTAACTTGGGGTCAATCTTATTGTATGTTTGACTTGTTGCTATTATACTTAAAGAACCGCCCTTTCCGGCAAGGTGTCTTCTGTTAAAAAACATTCTATGTAATAAATTTTCTACTTGTGCTTTACCTTTACCACGAATATCACTAATACAATCGTCTAAAATTAAAAGCACTTTTTCACCAGTATCTTTAATCATTCCAAGCATACTTTGTAAATTCTCTAAACTTGCTTCTTCGTATTTTTGGTCTTCTGGTAGTAATTCAAAGGGGTCATCTTCTATTGTATGAACGCTTGGACTAAATAAGAACACTCTATCAAATTTACGATTAAAATTCTTGTGTGCTTTTGTTGTTAGTGCTAATAGTAAATTCGTCTTACCGCTTCTCGGTTTTCCAACTATTAACATAGCAAAAATCCACCTTGTCTCGGTAAAGGTTTAGGAATTGTAGTATCTTCATCATCACAAGTAAATTTAAACTTATTTACTATAATTGGATTTTCACTTATAATTTCAGTAATTGAAGTCATTATATATATAATATATAATATAAAATAAATTAGGCAAATCTATACTTTAATTGTGGTTCAGTTGGTGGATAATCAATCTCTTCTTCATCACAATAATCATAATCTATACTACCTTCTGGTGAAGGTTCTGGTTCATACTGGGGTAATTCTGGTGTATGAATTTTTTGTTCTTGTTTTGTTTGGTGGTGGTGTTGTTCTCCATAATAATAATTATTCACTACTGGTTGCGGTGCTTGTTGGGGCATTCCACCCCAATATTGATAAGGATTAAATTGTGCTTGATTTTGAACTTGGTATGGATATTGATATAATTGTGGGTCTGGTGGTGGTATAAAAGATTGTAGTTGTGGTTCTTGATTTTTAGTCAGTTTCTTTGGTCGTCCCCTTCTTTTTGGTGCTGGTTTTATATCTTCTACTTGTGCTACTTCTTCTGTTCCGTTGGCGTTAATTGGTGAATAATTAACTTCATCTGCTTTTTTCTTTGCTAAATTTTCTGCTCTCTTTTTTCTTGCTTTTTCAAACGCTTCTTTTTGTGCTTGACTTCGTGGTTTCTTTTCTTTTTGGGGTGCTTCAACTTCTTTAATCTCAATAGATTTCTCAATACTTTTATTTTGAATTTCTGCTTCAATACCTTCCATTATTTATATTATAACTTATATTTTTTTCGTTTATTTCTAAAAATTAAAATATTATGTAAGAATATAGAACGTGATGGAAGAACCGAAGAACCACAAATCTTATTATCAAAAAAATAAAGATAAGTATAAGAGTGGGGGTAAGTATTATAAGTATATACCAAAACATCAACAAACTAAAACGGAAATAACAATTAAACGAGGTAAATTTATTATCTACTTTAATTAATATATAGGATACTATGAGTTCAAGACCACCACCCATTCCACGCAGAGCAGTAGCACAAAATATTTTAAGAGCAAGGGAACAAATCGCTAATGAGAAGAATAGAGCAAGAGCAAACGCTATGGTTGAGAAAGCAAGAGAAAATCAAGCAAGACGACGATTAAATATTGATACTGATAAAGTTGAACGAATGTTCCAATCAAGAAACGAACTTGATGCTATTACACAAATAGAACAAAGAAATAGAGCAAGACAAGAACAAGCACAATTTCAAGAAAGACAAGCAAAAAATAGAGAACTTCAAGAAAATTTAAGACAAGCACGACAGATAGGAGAAGATAGGCGAAGAATAGCAAAAATTAGAGGTGAAATAAAACAAAAACTATCATCAGCAGATTTAACAAGTGCTATAAATAAAGAAAGTGTTGCCGGTAGAAAATTAGCAGGTCGTGAAACAAAAGATTTCGCGAATGCTTTATTTGGTGGTATTGGACTTCAACAAGTCGCAACAAAAATTGATGCCGATAAGCGAATAAAACATACCAGAGTTAAACCAATTCCAGAACCAGAACCAGAACCAGAACCAGAACCACAACCAGAACCAGAACCAGCACCAATTACTCGTGATGAAGTAGATTTTAGAGGTAATGTTATTAGTGGTGGAGTTAAAGGAAGACCACAAGCAGAAAAAGTAGTTGGAGCAAGAGTTGGAGGTGGATTTAAATTAGCAACACCGCCACGACCCTTTGGAGAACCACAACCAGAACCAGAAAGAGTTTTTGGTTATGAGAGTGCTGGTGGTTCTAATTTTGGAACATTCGCATCAAGACAATAATTATTTTATTTATATATAATATACGATGGTTAAAATAACTTATAAAGGAGAAACAAGAAATATTCCAAAAAGATATATACCGGATAGTTTAACAGAAAAAGAAAAAAAAGCACAAATAAAAAGTATATTTGAAGGAACTGATAGACCAAAAACAAAAACAAGAGAAAGAAAAAGTAAATATACAATTAAGTTTGATAAAACTTATGGAGAAGCATTAGATAAATTAAAAGGTGGTAGAAGTAAAAAGAATATTGCTAAAATTACTGATATTCCTTTTAAAGCAATTGATGAAGTATTTAAAATTGGAGAAGCAGCGTTTAGGTCAAGTGGTTCAAGACCAAACCAAACACCGCAATCTTGGGGTCGTGGTCGTTTATATTCGTATATTATGGGTAATCCAAAAGTTAGAAAAATTGATGAAAAAATAACAAATAAATATAAAGTCAAGTTCAAAATACCAACAGAAAAATAAATTATTTCTTTATAATATATATAGTATGAAATTAACTATTTCTAATTCTACCAATAAAAACAAACGATTAAAGGCAGTTTTTATTGATAATAATAACAAAAAGATTACGAGACACTTTGGTTTTAAAGGCGGTTCAACTTATATAGACCATAAAGATAAAGAAAAACGAAAAAATTATATAAAAAGACACGAAGCAACAGAAAAGAAATTTTATACAGACCCAACAAGACCTTCAACATTATCAAGATTTATTTTATGGGGAAACGAAACAAATTTAACAGACGCAATTAAAAGTTATAAAAATAAATTTAATTTATCTTAATATATTATAATGAGTTCAACAACTGGAATTAAAGATGGAGATTTTGATAGAGTAAATATTGTTTATGATTTAGGTATTGGATTAGATAATAATTTTGGGACTGACGGACAAGTTTTAATTAGTGGTGGAGAAAACGAACCTTTAAGATGGGGTAGTAATACAACTTCCGCACCAAATCCATTAAGAGCAGGGACTAATACTCAAATAGTTAGAACAAGTGATGCGAGTGATATAGGTGAGTATGATGGTAGTATTGATGCTACAATAGTAGCAGAGGATACAATTTATCAAGCAAATTTAGGTGTAGAAATAGATACAAGCACTTCACCAGATACAATACAAGCAAAAGTAGATAGTTCAGCACAACCAACTTTAAGGAATGATTTAAATAGTGATGAATTAGCAGTTTTAAGAGTTCCAAATAATTTAACTGCTAATTTAGGTTTAGAATATCAAAGTGGTATAACAAGTTATGATGGTTCAGCACAAACAACAATTATAACAAAAGTTGATGATACAACACCTTCAACACAAACAATAAGCAATAGTGGAGGAACTGGATTTGATGAATTGAATGTTTTAAGAGTTCCAAATAGTATTACTTTTGTTAATGATGGAACTGGAAGCAGAACCGGAACTTTTGATGGTAGTGGTGCGATTACAATAGATAATAGTGATAGTGATACACAATATACAGAAGGAAACGGAATACAAATTAGCGGTAGTAATCAAATACAAACCAGAACTGATAATGATACTATTATTGATACTTTTGGGACTGGTGGAGGTGCTAATAATAAATTACACGTTGTAAAAGTTCCAAATACTTTAACTATAACTGATAGTAGTGGTAATTCTGTTGTTTATGATGGTGAATTACCAAAATCTATAACTATTAATGATGATGATACAACTTATCAAGCAGATTTAGGTGTAGAAATAGATACAAGCACTTCACCAGATACAATAAAAGCAAAAGTAGATAGTTCAGCACAACCAACATTAAGGAATGATTTAAATAGTAATGAATTAGCAGTTTTAAGAGTTCCAAATAAATTATCAGTAAATTTAGGATTAGAGTTTCAAAGTGGTTTAACAGATTATGATGGTTCAGGTGTCGCAACAATTATAGCAAAAGTTGATAATTCAGTCCCAGCAAGTCAAACCATAGGCAATACAGGAGGAACTGGATTTGATGAATTGAATGTTTTAAGAGTTCCACATTCATTATTAGCAGATAATTCAACAATTAAGATAGATACAAGTTTAACCGGTGAATTTGATGGTAGTAAAAAAGATAAAACAATTGAAGTTGTTAAAGTTCCAAATAAATTAGTAGCAGATAATTCAACAATTAAGATAGATACAAGTTTAACCGGTGAATTTGATGGTAGTGGTAGTGATAAAACAATTGAAGTTGTTAAAGTTCCAAATATTTTAACTATACAGAATGGTAATACAACAATAACCTTTGATGGTTCTTCCGCACAGAGTATAACAATAGCACAAGGTAGTATAGACCATACACAAGTTAGTAGAATAGGGCAACAATTAGCAGAAACAATACATTCATTCCCTTTTTTTACAACAGCACCAACTATGACTTCAACTAATTTTTCTGCTTTACCAGGTTGGGGTATAGAAGGTTTGACTGCTGTTGCTACTGATTATATGATTGAATTGAGTTTCCAGATGTTTTCACCAGGTTCAACAACAACAACTTCTGGAACTTTTTGTAGAGGTGTTATGAGATTAGATAAAGAAGTTGCTACATCTTCAACTTCTTCTTGGAGTAGTGTGAATGGTATTTATTCACCAGTATATTTTGGTGGTGTGAAAATAACTGGTGGAATTTTTACATTCAATAGTGCTGTTCTCTCAACAGGTATGAGTTTATGGAATGGTAGAGTTCATTATACTTATATAGTAAGTAATTTAACAATTGGCGATAGTTATAATTTTATACCAAAATTTTATTCTTATCACAATACAAATAATACAAAAAGTAATTTTGCTATAACTTTTGGTGGTATTAATGGATTTTCTACTTGTAGCGCTGTTCCAATAGGTATTAATACACCAGTTTTGAATGTTCCAGAACCAGAACCAGAACCAGGTGAAGATTACTAATTATAAAATAAAATTAAAATATAATATATAATATAATGAAAAAGAATTCTTGGATTTTACACTTGTATAAAGATATAGAACATACGGATTTGATAAAAATTATGGAGTTTGATACAATAAAAGATTGTAGTGATGTTTTAAAAGTAGAAACACAAATTATAAGTAATTATTTTCACGGATTAATTAAACCAAGAGGAGTTTTAAAATATTGTATTTTATATCAATCTGTGCCGTTATAAGTATTTAAAAAATAAACTTGTATTATATACAAATAACAAGTATGTTTATTGTAGAAATCAAATTTGACGACAAAATAATTCACACAAATCAATATAAGAGTTTAAGAGATATAGCAAATAATCTTGGTATGACTTATCAACAAGTAGCAGATATAAATTGTGGTAGATTTAATCCAAAGTTTATCAATAAAAATTTTTTATATCAACCAAAAATACAAATTCAAAGAATTAAAAACGAATTGATAATTGATTAATTTTTTAATATATATATTATAATATACAAGAATGTTTAAACAATCAATAGACCCCAAAGGTGCTTTTCCACCAAAGAGTTCTAAAAAACCAGTTAAGAAACCAAAAAAGAAACCAATAAAACGCCGTAAGAAAACAAGGGATAGATTTGGTGCTGAACGAAAACAAGAACAAGTATTCAAATTTGGAGAAAGGAGAAGTGGATTAAGTGGTCGCCAAGTTTTTAATCCACCACCACAACAACAAAGTAATTTTAGTCCAGGTGATTATATAAGAATACACCAAGAAGCAATAAAAAACCAAGTAAGAGACCAAGTAGAAAAAAAAGCAACTGGTGGAACTTTTACTGGAACAAGTATAGGTGAAGAAAAAAGAGTTAGAGAACAACAACAAGCAGATAGAGAATTTAGACGACAAGAAGCAGATAATCGTAGGAGATTTGTTGGAGCATTAGAAAGATTTGTTGATAAAGCAACTACACCAAAACCAGAACCAAAACCAGATAAAGAAGTTTTAGGAGCATTAAAGGATATAAAAGATGAAATTAAAACAGCAAAAGTTAAAGTTATAAATTTAGGTGATAAACCGAAAGAACGAGAAAGTGTTGGAATTGCTGATATTGAAGAAATAGCAACACCAATACCAGAACACAGAAAACCAGAAGACGATATAAGTTTTTTATCATTAGATAGAAGTAGTAGAAGTCATAAAACACCACCAAGTAGTGATAGACCAAGACCAACACCAACTAATCCAAGTAAATCAAAAGCAATACCAACACAAGATAGTATTGATAGAAATAGTTTTTTAGCAGATTTAGAAAGACAAAGCAGACAACCAGATATAGAATTATCAACTGACGAACAAGAAGAAATAAGACATAAAATTTATGATAGTATAGTTGGTGGATTAAAACGACCAAAGACACAAGAATTAGGTTATAGAGAACCAAGACCAGAACCAGAACCAGAATTAACAATTGAAGAAGAAATAACACCAGAAGCAAGAAAAAGACGCTCACAATTTTTAGCACAACAAGAAGATACAACAGAATTTTTAACACCAACTGGTAATATATCACCAGACCCAATACAAGAACAAACGGAACGATTAGAAGAATTAAAAAAAATAACAGAAGAAACAAGAGGCGACCCAACACCAGAAAAAGGTGTAGAAGTAAAAATTGAAGCAGGTGTTGAAAAACTTACACCAGAAGAAATAGTTAAAAGAGCAAAGAAAGTTCAAAAAGAAGCAGAAGAAGATTTAGCACAAGATACTTCAACAGAAGAAGAGGAACAAGTCCAACCAGCACCAGACCCAACAAGAATTCAAGCAAGATTAGAAAACTATAAAGCATTAGCAAGATTTAGTGAAAGTCAAAAATCAATACCAAAAAATTTTGATAATCAAAAACA
>Ga0208899_1001779_pt1 | contig 14909 bp, 34 predicted proteins | sample VirMetDEL_Nov_24_FD_184518 | JGI IMG/M metagenome (GOLD analysis project Ga0208899, IMG submission 184518) | Aqueous microbial communities from the Delaware River and Bay under freshwater to marine salinity gradient to study organic matter... | ecosystem: Environmental > Aquatic > Marine >... | reverse complement strand
ACACGCACACACATGATGGGCGCATGCACATGACACGCATAGGGGCGCATACACGCACGCACAACAATGGAGCTAGTAGATACTACCTTTGCAAAAAGATAGCCCGTTACACGTCACTAGATTACGGCTAGATAGACAGACAGGCGGCACAATCCACCCCCCACTAGATACGGCACTAGATACAGATAAAAAATTTACCTTTGTAACTTACTGAGAAACAGCACGTTATAAACTTTTTTCAATCTTTTTACGTTTTTTGTTTGGTAGTTAAAAATAATTTCCGATATTTGCACCAGCAATGAGGGTAAACGAACCCGATTAATTTTTGACGTACTGGAGTAACACTAGAGAAGGTCGGACTTGTCCGATTACTAGAAATAGTACTAGATTAGTAAAAACATCCGAAAGGATGGCGGAACCTTGAACGTCTAGAGTAACACTAGAGTAAATTAAAAATTCTTTCAAAAAATGTTTGCCAGTTTAAAAAATTAGTTGTATCTTTGCCCCAGCAAAAACAAAGAAAGGTCACGCAAGTGAGTACATTATCTGACTCAGTAACTACTAGATAACTGTATACTGGAACACAAAAGAACTCATTGGGAGAGGTACGCTAGGTTGGAAACTAGGGCTGAACTCTGAGTAGTACAAAAAATGCCCGTAATTTTTTATCGTTTTAAGGCATAGGTGTAAACGATAGCTACCTGACTGCCAGGGAGCAGACCAATGGAGATGGTCTATAATTAGCAAAGAACTAGGTGGACTAGATGACTAGGTGTAATCTATTCGTTGTTGGAGGTCGGACTATCCGACTTGTCGTACCAACATACACAAGGGAGCGATGCCCTTTCCACTATCTAACTAACTAAATTCAATACAATGAGCAATTTCAAGTCGCAGTTAAAAACTGCAATCACATCGTCAATCCGTAACGGAGCAAAAGTAACTGAACTAATCAAGCAATCCTTGATAGGTGAAGATGGCAAATCACTATGCGAATTGGCTACCGAGAGCTACGCTAAAGCTGGAGCTAAGGGTAACAAATTCGTAGACACGCTAACCAGAACGATACGCAAGGTAACCAGTCACAAAGATTGGGATGGTACACCGCTAAAAATGGTGCTAGATAAAGCTACAAAGGAATACTACATTACAAACCACAAGCCGAAAGTCAAGGAGGTTGATACGCTAGAGCAGATTATCAAGCTAGTTGAATCGGATGACTGCACCCTTACAAAGGATGAGTTCGCTATTATCGGGGAGGCACTTGCAAAGTGTCTTACTCCTGAAATGGCGTAGTCGGACTATCCGACCAAGTTACACTGATGAGGACAGAAGTCCGAAACAAGGAAGAAGTACAGAGTATTCCTTGTCTGTAACTAAATCTATATTACTATGGAAAACGAGCAACTAGATAGGTTTGAGAACGATACTTATCAGAAGGAAAAAGAAGAATTTATGTCCGATAAATGTTCCGATTGCATGGGGTACCTTAATAAGGATACCGATGAATGCGATAATGATTTTTGTGAGGGCAAGATACCACCAGAGTACAAATAGGTCGGACAATCCGACTACAATAGTACGAAAGGGGACAAGCAATTTTCGTTTTCTTCTAATGCTTGAGCTGGTTCGAGTCCAGTGCGTACTACTAATCAATACTAACTAATATGAGAAAGAAAAAGAAAGTAATAGTAGAAGCTATTGAGTTTGCCCTAATGTATTTAGGACTTGTAACAATAGCGACATTAATAATCATTAACCTTTTAATACACTAAAGATGAACAAGTACGAATTAACACAGAAGATTACTAGAGCAATTCTTATGGGACAGGACACGTACGTTTTCAGTCAAGGAGATGCGCCTAGCTTAACTTGTAAGCTACCAAGCCCACAAAGAGCAGGTACATACACGCAACAGGAAACATACGCTAGAATGCAAGCTAGTGCCATAGTGGATTTGTTTCAAGAAAAAGTAAACGGGTCGGACTATCCGACTACAACAAGTGACAGATATGACATACGATAACTACAAACTATCCAATCCACAAGATGATGGCTGGACTTCTGATGAGGTTACGAGTTGCTGTGGAGATGAGTGTGAAAAGATAGAAGATGAGAACTGCGAACTGCAAATAGTTTGCATAGCATGTGGGTATTACTGCGATATGATAGAACCATACGAATACGAGGAAAACCAGCGTGAAAAATACGAAGAAATGAAGGAGGATTACTAATGACACCAATAGATTTAATAGTTTACTTAATTTTCTACTACTACATAGTAGCATTTAAAAGGTTTATATATGAAAACAAAGCAACAATTCAAGGGACAAATTCTAACGAGGACAAAAGTTAAGAATAACATTCTTCACTTCTACAATCAGTCGGACAAATCCGACCGATATGATTGGTACGCAGAGGCTAACAAGTTTGCTCAGAAGTTATCAGATGATTACGATATACCACACACATCATCTTGTGGCATCATATCAGCACTAAGTCCTCTTAAAACTTGGAACAATAACAAGCAATGCGCCATATCATTCCTAGAAACAGGAGATGGTAAGCACATGAAAACTTTCCAAAGCAAAGCAGAACGGATACTTCAGTGCGATGGTAACGAAGAGTGTATCAAAGATATACTGAGGGGCAACAAGATTATATCATTCTTTGAGAACATCCTACACCCACACAAAGCAGACAAGGTTACGATAGATAGACACGCTTTGTCCGTAGCACTACGCAGGTGGATTAGAGAGGAGGATTACGCAGGTATAACCAAAGTTCAGTACAGATTTCTGGAGGACTGCTATAAGTACACAGCTAATCAGATAGGTATTAGCCCTGTACTACTACAAAGTTCTACTTGGGAGAGGTTTAGAAAGATTAAAACTAATTACTAATAGGGTCGGACTATCCGACTATAATAAACACTAATCAAAACTATATTACAATGAAGCATTTAAAAAGAGATGAGATGATGCAATGGATACTTGAGATGTTGACTCAAGAGAACAACGACAGAGTATTTGTTGGAACATCTGAAGATTTCAATGGCTCTGAAGGAGGTATACACTTATGTGGTGAATCTATGGATGAGTACAAGGGTGAGGTGATTTACGATTACTACTCTGAAGATTATGTGAATAGAGAATTTGGGGTACTCAATAAGTGGGAGAAAGAACTTCAAAAGAGGGGATGGTACTCTGAATGGTATGATGCTGGTACAATAAGTTTGTACACAATTTAAAATGAGAGGGAATTGCCCTCTGTCAGTTACAACTAAAACTAATTACTAACAGTCGGACAATCCGACTATAATAAACACTAAAATGACTGGAGAACAAATTGAAAACTACATTAGGGAGGAGTTAAACTCTGAACCTAGACACAACTGCATAGCTTTAGCTGAAGCTATCAATCATGTAAGCAATGAGGTTGAATACGACTCATTCGCACTAATGCAACTGCTACTAGAGAACAAACCAATAGACGCATTGCATACACATAGCTACGGATTCCATACAGCTAACGGAAGGTCGCTGATTGAAGCTATGCAAAACACTTATCACAAAGAAGTACAATTTTATATAGATTAAAAATAATTATTATGGAAGACAACACATTAATAGCAGAATTTATGGGTATGGAATTGGGCGATGATAAGACCGTGTATTATGATGATGCAGAAAATCTACACCCACCAACACCCGTCAATGAATTACAATTCCACACATCATGGGACTGGTTAATGCCAGTAGTATATAAGATATTATGGCTAAAGGGTTACGAAGATGAAAGTTATGAAGACATTCACAACGGGTTAACTAACGCATTACTAACCCAAACTTATGATGCAGTAGTAGAATTTATTAAACAATACAAACAATAAAATAATGGGAGGAATAAGAAAAACACAGAAGATAGTTTTCTACGAAGAAGATGGTAACGTAGATACAAGACACTTAAAAATACCAAAGGTAATAAATACAGACATCAGCTTTCAGTTGCAGTTTGGATTTGACTACCCACCATCACCACCAGAAAGGTTTAAACCACACAGGGAAGAGGTTTATATTAAGGGTATAAGTATCTCGGAATCAATAGGTTAATGCTCAAGCATATGCTACAAGCATATACTAATAGCATATGCCATAAATATATGAATATATGAATGTAATAAATTACTTAAAAGAAAAGGCGAAGTCCTACGTACATCAAGGTAATGTGTGTGAGATAGCCGAGATAATAGAGGGGTATAACTCCGAACTAATAAGAGAAAACAAAATGCTTAGGAGTAAAATCTCAAGGATTAGAAAAGCATTAGGAGATGAATTAAATAAGTCGGATAATCCGACCAGTAAATAACTAACTAAATTAAATATTATGACTAGAGAAAAATGTCAAGAGGTTTACGACAAGATTGCGGATGCGTTTCACAATCAATCTGGAGGAGATTACAACGACACCATGTACTATCAATTGCTTGGCGCATCAGAGGAGATGCAAGAGGCAGATATTGATGGTGATTGGGAGTACACATACAAAACTCTATCAGAGTGTTGGAAGTATGTAGAACATTGCAAAAAGATTGATGACCTACAACAGAATATGCCTAAAGAAATATATTGTTAACTATGATTAAACACAGAATACCAAACGACAAATGGATGGAGTTTATTAGCGAGATAGCTACACAACTCACCGAACTAAACTTTCACGAAGATACCTTTGAAGTAATAGGTGAGAAGGGTATACATTTGCGTTTTACAGAAGATGCGCAAGATTTCTTCAATGAAAGATATGACGAAGTAGAAACACTACTAGAGAACACACTAGATATAACTAACGATAAACCAGAGTATTATGAAGGACAATAAACTGATAGCAGAATTTATGGGATGCACAAACCCATTTAATGAGATACATGACGCAACCTTATACAAGGTTGAGCAAGGTACATTTGAACTTGACGAACTGCAATACCACGAATCTTGGGATTGGCTTATACCTGTAATAAAAAAGATAGATAGCTACGCTTGTGAGGAAATGGACTTTTCTGACTATGATGATTACAGAAATAAATATGTATTTATACACAACATTTCGTTGCATAATGATATAAGAGAAGTTTACAATCAAGTAGTAGAATTTATTAAACAATACAATAAAGATGAAAGTTAAATTTGAATGGACAACTAGGGAGGCGTATCTCCTAGACAAACTAGAAAGGAATACGATAGGTAAATTAAAAGAAGCAACAACAAAAGTTAAAACTAAACTGCAAAACATTATGGACAAACTAATGGCAAACAAAATTACACCAGAACAATATGATGAGTTATGGGAAACAATACAAGACAGACTAGAGGACCTGTACGACAACAACCCCGATAGCTACGACCTAGAGGACTACGACTTTAGATTAGAGGGTAATGAGATTTTTGTAGATGATATAGTGATGGGTTACGACCATAACTACAAGGCAGATGTAATACTAAAGCTATTGGTAGAAGAAGGTGTAATCAAAGTAAAAGATAAAAAATAAATTAAAACTAAATAAAATGTTAAACACTAGAAAAATTTTCTTAATACTTGCAATGGCAAGTTTAGTATTATCAGTATCAATGTGGTTCTTTGGAGACAGACAATCAGCTATCTACGTTGGTTTGTGGGTTCCAACTATACTACTATTAGGTCAGTATAAGTTATGATTACTAAAAAGTATCTAAAGAAACTTAACAAGGTTAGGCTTCTTTTTGCAGACTACTGTCCTAGAATATACTACTCAAAAAACTATCATGCAAACATTGAGGTTGCATTAGCTGAGTGTGATGAAGAAACTCTTGATGACTTCATGGCTTTTGAAAAGTATTGCAAGACAAAAGGATTAGGCAATCTAATATCTCAAACTTTCCAGCATGATATTGGCGGTCTAATGAGTAGCGATAAACATTTTGTACCCAGAGTTGCTGGGTTTAGGGAAGACTAACACACGGAGGTGCGTAAAATTGTGCGTGTAAGCACCTAAAAACGTTCTTATGAGTTGAGCATTGAGCAACTCTACTTAGCGGTAGAGTGGTTGTCTTTATCCCCTTCTGTATTTTTTAATTATTATTAAGTGGATTTGGTCGTCTGCTATACAGAGGGGGGTTGGATAGCTTTAATTGTTAATAACTTTTGAACACAGGGCATGCTATTATTGAAGTATATTTATATATTTGTAAAGCAAAATTAAACAAGTTAAATTTTATTTTATGGAAGCAAACAAAAAATTCATTGGGAAACTTATGCAAGTTCAACAAGAACTTAAGGCTCCTAAAAATCAGTACAACAAATTTGGTAGGTACTCTTACAGGAATCAAGAGGATATTCTTGAAGCTGTTAAGCCACTATTAAAATCAAACGGACTAGCAATGACTATCATTGATAATGTCAAAGAGGTTTGTGGTATGCCATTTGTTGAGGCAACAGTCACAATCACAGATGGTGCCAGTGATATTACTGCAACAGCACAAGCTGGTATTGATGTAAACAGAAAGGGTATGGATATTGCTCAGTCATTCGGAGCTTCATCTTCTTACGCTAGAAAGTACGCACTCAATGGCTTATTCTTAATTGATGATACTAAAGATGCTGATGCTACAAACACTCACGGAAACTCTAACAGCAGACCTAAGTCGGATAGTCCGACTGCTAAAGTAAAGATGACTCAAGAAGTTATGACAGCTATGATGGGTGCAATCAAAGAGGGCAAGGTTGATGTTGTTAAAAGTAGAATGTCATCCTACACAATGACAAAAGCACAGAGAGATAAATTAAATAAAGCGTTATCATGAAATATATAAGTGAATTACCAAAGATACTTCGTTATCACGGAGTTAGGAAGACAGCAAAAGCTAAACAGATAGGCATTGCTCACCAAACATTTAGTCAAAAGATACTTGAACCAAACAGGTTTACTGTACAAGAAATTATTGACCTATGTCAAAGCACTCCAGAAATAAATCTTAAACCTCAAGAGATGTTTGAGTTTATAGTTGATGAGATTAACACATTAAAAAAGCTAGAGAAAAGTGGAGTTAGTAAAGTTTAAGACAGACGAAGAGTATTATGCTGATAGAGAGTATGTTACAAACTCTCAACTAGGATACCTCAACAGGTCACCTCAACATCTTCAGATGTATTATGATGGAAATGGAGACAGCTCCTCAGCTTTAGAGGTTGGTAAGTTAGTTCATCAATACATACTAGAGCCAGAAAAGATTTCTGAAAACGACATAGTTTGTTTTGAAGGAAGGAAGTATGGCAAGAAGTGGGATGAGTTTAAATCTAAAAACTCAGACAAGACAATACTGTCTATGAGAGATTTTGAATCTATCAAGGGTGTGGTTGGCAGCTTCTTTAAGAACGATGATGCTGTTGAACTTATTGCAGATGGCTTGAAAGAGGTAACTAACTGCTGGGTAGATGGTGACACCTTCGTGAAATGCAAGGGTAAGGCTGACGTTTTAAATCCTAATGGGATAATAGATATTAAAACAACAGCCAACATTGACCCTCACTCATTCAGGAACTCATGCTACAAGTATGGTTACAACAGACAGGCTGCATTCTACTGCGATGGTTTTGGTGTTGAGAACTTTACATTTATTTGTGTAGAGAAAGAAGCCCCATACAGAGTGGCTGTTTACGAGTGTTCTCCAGAGTTCATTGAATCAGGTAGGCAAGAGTATAAAAGACTGCTACAAATGTACTTTGAATACTTCGTTGAGCAATCTAATGATGTAGAAGACTACTACATACAGGGCGTTCTGTAATGTTAACCGCATTAATCATTGGTATTTTTATAGGGATGTTTATAAGACAATCCTGGGTAGATAATTTTAAATGTAAACAAGATGAGAAATAGAGATGAGCACGACACTTACGTCAATAATATAGATAACCTTAACTTTATATTAGATGAGGTATCTAAGACTTTAGGTGTTCCAAAGGAGCATATGGTTTCAAGGAAGAGAAAGTCTTTTATAGTTGATGCCAGGTGTATATACACAGCTATAGCTAGGGAGTCAACAAACGAGAGCCTCGAGTCTATTGGAAGCATGATTAATAGAGACCATAGTATGTCTATACATTATTTAAAGAAGCATGATGCTTATGTCTCTACAGACTTAAACTATAGACAGAAGTATAATGACTGCTGTTATGTTGGAAAGTCTTTAGCTGAACCAGAGTTCGGTCACCGCTCCATAGTTGACAGGCTTATGATTAGAAACTCTATTCTTTCTGAGAAGTTTAGATACGAAAAGAGCGAGAAAGAAAAAGCTCAGCATCAAGTTCTTAGAATGAAACAGTTTTTAAAGAGTAGTAAAAATTACTTTGAATGCTAGAGAACAAGAAGAAATACTTCATCAATCTCAAGCATCATGGTAAAGCGATAGTCCACCTAAGAAGAAGTAAAAAGATAACAAGGACAGACTTAGATGTTGTTCTATGGTGTTATCACTACGGAGTCTTCAGTGTTCAGAAGTTTAACAAAGAGTTTGACAAGGGAATAAACAGAAGCAGACAACACATATCGCAGCTAATAGAAAAAAGATTAATAAAAAGAAAGCAAGGGTACAAGTTAAACAATGGTGCGTTCCCTTACTATCTTACACCAAAGGGCTTAGTAGTTGCCCGTGAATACTACAGAGTTTTAAAAGGATTACAGTAATCAATTAATTAATTATTTTTATTATGAGTTCAATCATTAATGTGTCTATTAACTTAGACAAAATCGACAAATCAAAAATCATTGCAGGTAAGAAAGGTAAGTATCTAAACCTTACCGTGGGTGCAAACAGAAATGGCGAAGACCAGTTTGGTAACACTCACTATGTTGCAATCTCTCAGACAAAAGAAGAGAGAGAAGCTAAATCTCCAAAGGTTTACTTAGGTAACGGGAAGGAGTTTGTTTTTAGTGATGGTCCTGCTCCAGCTCCAGCAAACGCTGGTAATGATGGAGACCTACCATTCTAAGTTTTTCATAGTTTTTAGTTAGTTAGAGGGTGGTGTTGTAATGACACCCCCTCTTTTTTAAAATCAAATTACATGAGTTTAGTACAACCTTATTTTGCTCACGACATAAACGCAGTCAATGACTTCAAGATTCAAACAATGATGTATGAATTTGGAGTGTCTGGATACGGTATGTTCTGGGTTATATGTGAAGCTCTAGCCTCTCAGAAGAGTTGTTCTCTACCACTAAAAGAATCATATGTAAGAGCTCTTTCATCCAAGGCTATGGTTGATGTTGAGCAAATGAATCACTTCATCAAATCTTGCTGCGAGGAGTATGAGCTTTTTGTTACTGATGGTGAATCCATATGGTCTGAAAGTTTATCCAAGAGGATGGAGAAGAGTAGAAGCAATGTTGACAGAGCTAAGAGAGCGGCAAAGGCTAGATGGTCTAAGCCTAAATCAAAACCTAAGTCGGACAGTCCGACTAAAAAATCAACCAATAAAATAAAAGCTGTATCTATTGAAGATAGGAAGCTTACGTTTGGAGAATCACTTAGTCCTTTTGTAGAAGAGTTCGGTAGAGATATGGTTAAAAACTTCTATGAATACTGGACTGAGCATGGAGACAATGACACTAAGATGAGATTTGAAAAGCAAAAGACTTGGAGCACTAAGTCCAGGCTTAACAGATGGAGGTCTAACAATTTTGGCGGAAACAAAAAGGAATCAGTAAGCACTAATAATATATTTAACTTTGGCAACTAGAAACATATTTAAGAAACCATCGACATTCTTTGATGACATAGATAATCTAAGAGAGTACGGTGAGGAGAAGGGTGTGTATCACGGCTTCCAAAGCCTAGATGATTACATATCTTTCAAGGAGGGGTGCACAACAATAATATATGGAGCACCTTATTCTGGAAAGTCTCAGTTCACTTTTGAGGTTCTTGTAAACCTATCAGAATACTACGGACAGAAGCACGCTATATACAGCCCAGAGACTGGTAGTAAAGAAAGGATTGCAGCAGAGGTGATGGCTGTGTTCTGTAGGAAGAGAAACATATTTAATGACTCTGAGTATTCTATAAATGAAAGGATGTTTGAGAATGCTAAAGACTTCTTAGACAAGCACTTCTTTATAGCTGAAGACTACGAGGGTATCACTGTAGAAGACTTCTTTAGCAGCATTGAATCTATAGAGTCAGAGTATAACATAAAGATAAACAACAGTGTCATAGACCATATGGGTCTTTTGAATCAGGACTTAATTAGTTTTGGGGGTAGGGAGGACAAGTGGATTTCACACGCACTAAAAGTTGTTAACAATGATGCGTTGAAAAATAACAGACACAACATAGTTGTAGCGCACGTCATATCACAAAAACCTATAATAACAAATGGTGTATCCTGGTTTCCGCCAGCACACCCGAGGGAGATAGCTGGGGGTCAGAATTATTTTAGATTAGGTCAACAGATAATTTTAGTTTACAGACCTCCAGCCAATCTACCTGATGAGACAGGTGTTCCCTACGAGGAGAATGCTGTTATAATATCCGTCAGAAAATCAAAGCCTAAGGGTATTGGTAAGCTTGGTCAAGTAAAAATATTCTATGACTGGAAGACAAATAGGTATTACGAGATTGACTCAATTACGCAGGATATATCTTACGCTAAATCAAAAGAAGTTGAACAGAAAAAACTATTTTAATTATGAATATTATGTTTGAAAAGGTTGTATGTTACGGACATTTATTATCTTTGAGGGTAGATGTTGAGGATAAACTGGAGCAAACCAGGGAGAACATCAGCGAAGAAAGAGTGCAAACACTAGAGAAAACAATAGATAGTTTAAATCATATCATGTACGTGATGGACCAGCTATTTCATAGAGCAGAGATGGTTAATATAGAGTCATCTAAAACGCACAGAGCCAGTCTTGAGTTGACTGTTGAGAACAGCAGACTCAAGGGTGAGAATGATTTAATGAGAGAACAAATAAGAGAGTGGATGTTATGAGTGAATACAAAAAACTAACAAAGGAAAGATTAAAGTACATCGTAAAGGGTGCTGTGTCAAACTGCGAGGAGTCTAAGCAAAGCTACGCAAAAGAGATAGCTATAGCTTACTCATCTTACTGCGTTGGCTGCACAAAGAATCTCATGTTACCCATGGGTTACGATGATTGGTTAAGTAAATACAATAAATAATTTTAGATATGAAGAAAGGTAATTTAAAAACACAGACAGTTGAGATTTTAAAAACAGTAACCAAGCACATAGAGGGTGGTTCGTATGACTACGACTCACAAGACATGAGGGCTTTGTTTTCAGAAGCTTTGGCTTACTATGACTTATATTTGTTAAAGAAAAACAATAGAAGAATAGCCGCTCAGAAGCTTGAGTCTATGCTTGTCCCTAGTTGGGAAGAGGGATTAAGAGCTGAGATTAGAGAATACTTTGACGAGCACTAATGGCTAACTATGACTTCAATAAAGACCTTCTTCTTGGTGAAGAGGGGGAGAAGATTATTGCCCTGTATCTTATGCTTGGTCACAACATGAAGTTCATTGGTTATAACGATGACAACAGGTTTGATATATTAATGAGTAAGAGAGACACTGACGAAAAGAAAACTTTTGAGGTTAAGACTGATTACTACGTTAAAGAGGGTAATGATACGGGCAACATAGCTGTAGAGATTAGACACAACAATAAGCCTAGCGGTATTTCTGTTACTAAAGCGGATGTGTTTATATATTATTTTCGTAACTTGCCCGAAGATAATATGTGGGTGATTAAAACATCCGAGCTAAAAAGTTTAATCAAAGATAACATTTCGGAAATGAGAGTGGTGATGGGAGGTGACTCAAACACAACCCAAATAGTCTTGATTCCGAAGCACAAGTTTAAGTCTAGCTTTTATATTGATGAGGTTAAAATTCAAGAGGAAGAAAGGAAAGAAGAATACCAACGCTAAGGTAACAACAATTGATGGTATCAAGTTCGCATCTGGACTTGAGGCTTACTGCTACCAGCAATTGAAGAAAGCAAAAGTAAAAGCAGACTACGAGGGTAGGAAGTTCGAGCTGATAGAAAAGTTTAATTATCCTGGAGATGTTTATGATAAAGGTAGAGAAAGGGGTGTCAAGGTTTACAAGAAAAAGACTGGTAACGTTAGGAATATATCCTACACTCCAGACTTCATATCTGAAGAGCACAGATTTATTATCGAAACAAAAGGTCTAAGGACACCAGAGTTTAACATGAGGTTTAAATTATTTTTTAAAAAGCTTGTTGATGATGGCAACATATACGACATATACATTCCATCTAACAGAAAAGAGGTGGACAAAACTATTGAACTAATCAAATCAAAAATAAAATGAACACCAGCGATTACAACTCTGTAATACTTAAGCTGTGGAATGAGGGGTTGAATTACACCGAGATAGCGGAAAGGCTTATTGAAATGCACGGTCTAAAAGAATCTCAAAGAAGAAACTTAAGAAGACACGCATCTAAAATTATTAAAGAGGCAACAGAGAAAAACTCTTACAGATGGGATGAGGCAGACTCTAATGCTTCTGTAGAATACACAACTACCGCAAGGATAGAGACCCTTGAGGATGCTATTGCTTTTTCTAAAGTAGATACGAATCTTTGGGAGGTAGAAAGATGGACCTTTAATAAGTGGGAGACTACTGTTGAAGGTAACCCAACACCGCTAATACAGGTTAAGGTTTGGTTTAAGAAAAAGAAAGAGGATGAGGTAACCATTGAGGATATTAGAAAGGATATTATAGAAGAGGTTAAGTCATACGCTCCTAAGTTTAAAACTATCAACTACAACTTTAATAGTAAGGATAGAAATCTACTTGAGATAAACCTCTTTGATGTTCACTTTGGCAAGCTTGCTTGGCACGAAGAGTCTTCAGACAACTACGACCTTAAGATTGCTTCTGATAGAGTATACGAAGCTGTAGAAGGATTGTTACAAAAGTCTAAAGGTTTTCCTATAGAAAGAATATTACTACCAACTGGCAACGATTTATTTAACTCCGATAAGGATTATCCATTTTCTAGCACAACCGCTGGCACACCTCAACATGAGGATGCTAGGTGGCAGAAAACTTTTAGGACTGTTCGTAAGGTCATATCTGATGTTATACTTAGCTTATCAGAGATAGCACCTGTGGATGTTCCTATTATACCAGGTAACCATGATAAAACAAAGTGTTTCTTTTTAGGAGACTCTTTGGAGGGTTGGTTCCACAACAACCCTCAGGTTACCGTGGATAATTCACCTAAGACTAGGAAGTATTATATGTACGGTCAAAACCTAATAGGTCTTTGTCACGGAGATAAAGAGAAGCTTGTGGAGCTACCACTGATTATGGCTCAAGAAGTTCCTGAGATGTGGGCTAACACAATACATAGAGAGTTTCACCTAGGTCACTTCCATCATAAGAGAGATATGAAGTGGATGTCAACTCAAGAGTTTAAGGGAGTAGTAGTAAGATTGCTACGCTCATTATCTGGTAATGACGCTTGGCATTTCGAGAAGGGTTATATTGGAGGAGTGCCCAGTGCAGAGGGATTCATATGGAATAATAATAAAGGTATGGTAGCCAACCTAATTCACGCAACAAATGTCTAGACCAAACAAATCAAAGACACCACCTAAAACATCGGTTAGGTTTTCAATCACGCTATCCGAAGAGCAGAAGAATGCAAAGGCAGAGATTCTTAAACACCCCTTCAACTTCGTGGTTGGTAGAGCTGGTAGTGGTAAAACACTTCTAGCCGTTCAGGTTGCACTAGACCAATTCTTTAAACGTCAATACAATAAGATTATTATAACTAGACCTACCGTATCCACAGAGGACAACGGATTTCTGCCTGGTTCTGAAAAAGAAAAGATGGAGCCATGGCTGGTTCCAATCAAGTCAAACATGCGAAAGGTTTACAACAAACCAGAGAAGCTTGAGAAGATGGAGCAAGACGAAGAGATAGAGCTTGTGTCTCTCGCTCATTTTAGAGGGCGTACGTTTGACAACTCTATAGTTATAGTAGATGAGTTCCAGAACCTAACTAAGTCGCAGCTAAGAATGGCTCTTGGTAGATTAGGTAAAGATTCAATGATGATATTCTGCGGTGACCTACAGCAGATAGACTTGAAAGACTCTAACTACTCAGCTATACACGAGATAGCGAAGATAAAAGATTCTGGTTATGTCTACAAAACTGTGCTGACAGACAACCATAGACACGAATCAATTGAAGAAATATTAAAGCTACTAACAGGGTATTAATGAAAAAGAAAACAACCACATCAAATATAGTTGTTATTTGGTGCTAAATTAAATTGATATGGCAAAGTTTAAATGCGCATGCGGTGATATAAGAACCGTAAGAAATACAACCATAAAGATTGTTAATGGAAACATAGTTACACCAGAGTCTTACTGTGAAAAGTGTAAGCAGTACGGTGAGTACATAAAGGAACACACTGGCTTTGGTGGTATAATAAAAAGAAAGGGAGGGAAGGTAGGTAAGCTGTAGATTACTTTCTACGTATAGCTTTAGCTCGCTTACCCATTCCTGTTTTTTTCTTATCAGCTATAGCCTTTCTCCTTTGAGCAGGAGTTAACTCCTTCCAGGTTACAGGCGTATCTTTAGAAACCTTTTTACTAGGTCTACACTTCTTGGTGTTCTTATTCTTCGCAGAACCACAAGGGTTCCCCTTTTCGTCAACCCACTTCTCTTTGAACCAACGCTTTAGAGCTAGACCTTTCTTTGTTTTTCTAACAGCCATTATTAAGCAGTAGCTACTACTATTTCTACATCAGTTTCAGCTCCGCCAGTTACTATGACTGCATTCTCTACAAAGTGAGGGCAGCT
>Ga0208899_1001773_pt1 | contig 14929 bp, 12 predicted proteins | sample VirMetDEL_Nov_24_FD_184518 | JGI IMG/M metagenome (GOLD analysis project Ga0208899, IMG submission 184518) | Aqueous microbial communities from the Delaware River and Bay under freshwater to marine salinity gradient to study organic matter... | ecosystem: Environmental > Aquatic > Marine >... | reverse complement strand
CGATGGTGTTGCTAGATTTACAGCTGATAGACCTCTTTGCATCTGAATTGAAGAAGTAGCATCTCCTACTCCATCCCAATTAGACCAATAAACCCATCCGTTCTCCATATCATTTTGGGGAACACCATTAATCATCACAGCAACATTACGTTGGTTGAATCCACGAACATTGATACGAGCATCGCCCGCACCACCACCTTGTTGTGTAGCATATACCGATGGTGTGGTATTAAGAATCATTGGAATGTCTTGTGAGCCAAGTCTAATTTCCATCTCTTTCTTATCCACAGTAGTATAAGCAACAGGTGTTGTTTCATCGGCACGAGAAGCCAAAACTTCAAGTGCTGTGAGAGCAACAACATCAGTTTCTAAATCGAAACTAACACTCCCAACTATATCTCCAACCTTTACATTTTTGGTTTGAGATACATAACCGATGTATGAAGCAGTAATATTGAAGTCACCAGCGCCCGTTTCAATAACGAACTTACCCTCAGCGTCTGTTACGCCACCAAGTTCAGTACCTTCAATTACTACATTTGCTCCAACAAGTGGTTCTTCGCCAGTTCCAACAAAACCAGTAACGGCTTGTCCGAAAACAATACCAACTGACATCATTAGAGTGACGATAAGATTACGATATTTCATAATCTGTCTCCTTGTGTTTGTTTGTGAATAGACACATTTTTCTACAGGTGTGTCGTCTGCCTGTCCGCATAGTTTTAATTTGCATAGTCTTGATCGTCATTATCACCAGTAGTTGGTATGATTTCACAACTGTCGTTGTTACAGAACTTATCTACTTCTGCCTCTTCATTCTTTATCACACCAAATGATAGTTTACCAAGCTTCTTTGTCTGCTTATTGTATTCTTTTTCATCAATAGCTTCATATGGCATTTGTTGATATGCACCATAATCGTGTCTTGGAAGTAAACTAATACCCTTTAGGTGATACTGATAATAATTCAAACACGGAGCAATTTGTTCTGCTTCCGTTTCAGGATTGAATGTAACCGTACAACTTACTTGATTGTCTGCCCAATGTCGTTGAAGAAAAGCGGCCAAACCGAATTGTTCCCAAATCGAAAGTTCAGCCGCTGTTCTAATCCCCTCACCGACATCTACAGGAATTTCTACAACACTTGTCGTATCCTCTGAACCAAATGCTGGTTCTATTTTATAACCTGCTTTTTTCAAAGGTTCTAATAATTCTGAATGTTTAGATAGTCTAATTCTTCTAATATAAAATCTACTTTCGGGATAATGTAAACCTGGAGTGCTACCAGCCAATAGTGAAACTGTACCACTTGGTTTAACCGAAGTAGTTTTAATGGAATTTGGTACAGCAAACCAATCCGAATAGACATCATCCCATTTTTGAATAACATCATATCCATCATTTAACCACTCCTTTAACTCATTGATTCCTCTATGAGTAATAAACTGAGCGACACCACTTACAGAACAACCAATTCTTCTATTTCTTAACATAACTCTATTGGTATCACTCCAATGAGTTCTCCCTAATGTAACTGTTTTTGCATATAGATAAGCATACTTCAGAGTTTTAGCGTAATCTTCAAATGAATCGTGATTATCAGGAAATGTTTCCACTAAACAACACAACTCATATGATTCTAAGGTTTGTTCCAAACAAGGATTACCACCCATAGCTCTGTGGTCTTTATCATCCCCACCATTTTTCATACGAGAATACTTTCTCATATTTTCTAACCACGCAAATCCAGGCTCACCATTATCCACAATTCGTTTTGCAGCTTCTGTATAATCCATACCCAATTCTGCGAATATACTATTATTACTTGTCCATCCATATGTCTCTCTGTGTGGGTTAACTTTATAATTCTTTAAATCTAAATACTCTTCTGAATCTGGTTCTCCAAATACAATCTCAGCAGTTCTTCTAACATTACCTGCCACAACACATTTACCGATTAGATTCATTATGTCTACGATTGTAGTTATTGTAATTGGTTCTCCACTATTCTTTTCTAATACCTTTTCGATATCCTTATGTACTTCTTTCAAAGGTTCAGCACCACTACTAACTCCACCGAATCCACTTATTGGTTCACCAGCTGGCCTTATCTTTGAGTAGTCAAATTTCATTGGTGCTTGTCCGTGAAAATAACTTTCTAACAATAGTTTCAAAGACTCTACCCAACCTTCACGAGTATCAGGTATTTCATATAATTGTTCATCTCTATTTTTCTGAACTCCTTTGACTACTATCTCTCCAGCTCCTTTTGTATCAAACCCTACACCGACACCCAACATACTAGCATCCATAAGGAAACAGAAAGGTTTAGCGTAATCTTCTTTTAGGGTTTTTGTTGATACGAAAGCACAATTGTTTAGGGCGGCGTATAATCCTTTTTCCTCTGTGATGGGAGTTCCCATAGCCCACAGACCACGACCAGGCGGTAAAAACTTCATCGTAAAAATACGCTCATACATATCTTGAGCGCTCTTCTGAGCCTGCCATGCGTTCCACCCTAATTGATGTGATTCAATCCAATTCTTTTGCATGTTGTAAGTTCCCTCTACAACTCTTTGCACTGTCTCCCACCATCTTTCGTTTTTACCATCCTCTTTAATTCTTGAATAAGTTCTCATATAAACTAACTCACCTAAACCATTGAAACCAAATGGCGGTTTTTTTCTTTTAAACTTATTTATAAAATTCTCTGACAATTCAAATCTATCCATCGTAACTCCTATTCTTTTTTGTACACAATATTAAATATAATATATACTCGTTCTTGTTACTCAAAACCTTCAGTTTTTGGCTTTAAGTCTTTATATTTTTGAGAAAGTGTTTTTCTTAAATACTCCTCAGAATTATCCATCTTACCTTGCGCCTCTTTCCCACCTTGCGTTGAAGCCTCATAAACTTGTATGTGACCTGTGTTGGTATTTATCTCTGCTGGAAACGTAATACCATCGACACCAAATCTATTTTTGATTACGTGAACTCTGCCTGTGTTAGCTATCTTATCTTCTACCTTACGACTTACAGACATAACGAAGTCGGCAGTCATTACCTTACTATAATCTTCAGCAACTTTACTAGCATCAATCACTTCCTCTTCTAACGAACTACGATTAGCCTGTGATGCAGTCCATATCGGAACATCAAACTCACCAGCCATACCACGAAGATTTTCGTAAGTCTCACCAGTTGCGTGTCTCTTCTCTTTATAGAATGTGGTTGGTTTCAGAATATCAGCGTAATCAACTATCACAGCATCAGGCTTAATTTCTTGTATCTCCATTTGTTTAAGATGAGAGGCTAATGTATTTACTGTAGCAGAACGAGTAGGATAATATTTAATAATTAATTTACCCTTTAATCCATCAATAACTTTTTGTACATCATCTTGATAAAACTTAATATTAGCAGTTGGTGTTCCACTAAATACTGTATCATATCTAAGTCCAACATAAGACTCATTTAACTCTAATGTATAATGAACTACAGTTTTACCCTGCTTTACTAAGTGAGCACCCAAAGATTGTAAACACCAAGTTTTACCAATACCAGCGGGCGCAACTAACACACCTAATTCTCCACCACCTAAACCACCATCCATAACATTAGTTACAGAATCCCAAGGTGTAGGTAAGGTTGTTCTAACTGAATTTGTAAGTCTATCTTCTAAAGATATAATGTAATCGTGACCTAAGTCTCTTTCACTACCAGCTTTCATAGCAGCATCAATTATCACTTTTATCTCATCATACTTTTTCTGTTCTAATAAATTAACCGATTCCATAATCGATTCTTTAATAACCTGATTTTTACAGAAACCTAAAGTCTCCTGCTTTACGAAATCTAAATCAGAAGCTTCTATGTTTCTCCAAGCATCTTTTAGATTTTCTATTACAGATACTTTTAATATCTCATCTTCCATCTGAGTTATTTTTATTTTCAGAACTTCTAATGTAGGAGCTTTTCTAAACTCCATAAAATATTTACTTATTTCTTTAGTTAACCATTTATTGGCATCTGAATCAAAATACTCTGGTTCTAATATATCACTAATTGTTTGTATAAATTTGTTATCTGACAGTAAGGATGATATTACCTTTGCCTGAAATGTCGGACCGAATTGATTAAAATTCTCACTCGCCATATAATTCTTTCCTTTGTTTTTCCTTTAGTTCCATTTGTTTTTTCCTACGATAACGTTCTCTAGCCTTCTTCTGTAAAGCAGTTCTATTTCTATAATAATATTCCATAGACCACTTTTTCTGAGCTTCCCTTTTTTCTTTATCAGAATTATATTTACGCTTTCTTCCCATAAGTCTTCTCAGCCATTTGATTTAATTTGGCAAAACATTGAACCAACCAACTATCCATATTCGGCAACGTGGCGAATAATCTATCCTCTATGAATCTTTTCTGAAATTGTATTTTGTTCAACCTATTAATTGGTTCTCTAACTTTGTCTAAGATTTTAGTTTTAGCAGAAGCGCTGATGTCTACTTCATCTAACTGCATCAACATATAATTTCTTTTCAATAACTCTTCACTTTCATTAAGCTTTTCATCTTCTTTAATAATGTCATCTATATTAAGTATATTGTCTTCGAGCAAAAGTGGTAATTTTTTTTGAATAGTTTTCAATCCCCAACCACGAACTCCATCTATGTTATCAGACTTATCTCCATCGATTGCTCTGTAGACAGCGAAGTTATGAGATGGAATGCCATAATCCTCTAATACTTTTGGAGGATCATACATCTTCTTTTTCGTTGGTGACCAAACTGATACTCTGTGATTTACCAACTGAAGAAAGTCTTTATCTGTAGACATCAGAACTATCTTAGAAGTTTTGAGTATCTGTTTAGTAATATAAGCCATCGTATCATCAGCTTCTATATTCTCAATAGTAATTGTGGTTATAGGTAGATAATCTAAATAGTCAATTACTCTCGTTAACTGCATAACCATAGATTGATGTTCATCTTCTTTTGTGTTGAAGTCGTAAGAACGATTGAGTCTTTCTGACATATTTCTACCAGCCTTATACTCAGGAAATAATTTCTTACGGCGGTTAGACCCACCTTTACCATCAAATACTATGACAGTTCGGGTAGGTCTAATTGTTCTTATAGCGTATCCGATTGACCTAAGAAAACCAACTATTCCCCCAACATGAGCTCCGTCATCATTGAGAGTTGGTATAGCGCTGAAACATCTTATGAATGTATTCAGGCCATCTATAATCAATACTTTATCGTTAGGTTCTTCCGAATCTAACTCACCACCTTTTTTCTTTATCTCTTCGAGTATTGATAAGTATTTTGCATTACTCACCTAAAACCTCATCTGTGATTTCAACATCATCAATACCTACTTCAGATTTATTATATTTGAGAATTATCTTATCACATATCAATTGATAGCAATAAGATTTGAACTCTTCATCCTCTAACTTTTCAGACCAATCTTTGGATTGAAACTTAATCTCTTCACCATTATGGTCTTTCATAGTATACCAAGCACCACCAACTTTGGCAATATTGTGCTCTTTGAGAACTTGTAGCCAACTACCCTCATCATCTATACCACTTTCAAAGTAGAGTGGAAACTCAGCCTTTCTAAGTGGAGGACCCAAACGATTCTTAATTACTTGTGCCAGAATAGTCATACCAATAACATTCTTTTTAGAATCTTTTATCTGTCCTTTGTTCTTTAGACGAATACGAGTTGATGCGTGAAACGGAAGAGCTTTACCGCCTGATGTAGTCCACGGGTCTCCGAACATTACACCGAGCTTTTGTCTAAGTTGATTTGTAAAAACTAATCCGATTCTCTGTCTTCCAATCATCTGAGTAATCTTTCTCATAGCTTTACTAATCACAATAGCCTTTGAAGTAGCCCAACCATCTTTGTCATAGTCTGCGTTTAACTCAACTTTAGTTGTAGCAGCAGCCAATGAATCTACTAATATAGTGACTAACCTATCTTTATCTGATTCACGAACTTTAGTTACAATCTCTTCGATAGCTTCAAATATATCTTCTACTGTCTCTAAGTGTAAGTATAACATCTTATTTATATCTACACCTATAACACCTAAGAAGTCCTCACTAACAGCTGTCTCCGTATCTATGTAAACAGCGACACCACCTTTTTTCTGAGTCTCTGCGAGCAGATGAGCACCGATTAGAGATTTACCACTACTTTCCAAACCATTGAGTTCTGTGATTCTACCAACTGCAATACCACCATTAGGGCGATTAGAAATAGCCAAATCCAACATAGTTGAACCTGTAGAAACAAATTCCTTAACATCTGTAGGTGTACTATCTGTACCATCTAAGAAGTAAGCAACTTTATAATCTTTGAATTTCTTATTTAGAGAGTCGGCTAGAACCCCAGCTAAATCATCTTTAACTGACATATGTTTCTCCTAATTAAAAGTGGGGGCAAAAGCCCCCACCAACTTTATTTACTTATTGAACAACTCGTCAAATGCTGCGCTTGTATCCTCAACTTTAGCTGACTCAGCGATTGTAGCTGATACAGGTTCAGTTTTCTCTTCTTCATCTGATTCAGATGGATTCAACCACTCATTAAGAACACCAGTTAGTTCATCATAAGATAACTCATTGTAAAGTTCTGTGATATCTTTCTGATTATCTAACATAGCTTCGAGTTGTGCCTTATCCTCTGTGATTGGAGTCTGATTAGGCTTTACACGAATCGAAGTAGACGGAAATGATTTGCCTGTCTCTTCTGCTGTTTTGAACTCTACAGATACATCACGACCATTTACAGGATCGGTAATGTCTCCATAGTCTGGATCTGCAATTACAGAAAGTAATTCCTGATAAACAGTCTTACCAAAACCCCAAAAGCGAACACCTTGCGTTTCCTCACCTCTAACAATGATAGGAGCAAAAGTTCTCATCTTTGACTCTAACTTACGAGCCATCTGATACTCTTCTCTGTTACCACTTGTTTTAAGCTTTTGAGCAAACTCTTCAATTGGGTCTGGACGACCAAATGTGATTGGTGATAAATAGGTTTTGTTATTCAAACCAAAGTGAAAGAACAACTCAATAAAAGGATTATCCTTATTGTGTTTGTAAGGTAATACTCTTATGATTTGTTTTCCTGGTTGAGGTTTCCATAGGTTTGAAGTCCTATTGTTTGTTGTTTGAAGCTGATTAAGACGCTTACGAATAGAATTAATATCCATTTTTTATTCTCCTTATTAGTTAATTTGCATTTGTTAGTTACCTTCGTAACCATTTGATAATAAGTATCTGACACTTCTGCCAAATACAATTTTATTTTATTTTTTTGTATCAATAATTTTGTATATTTTCGTAGGTATTTTATTCAAACCATTTTCATTTGTTAGTAATAAACTATTCTGATAACTATCCCACGGTATTGGAAATCTTTTATCTAATACTCCATTATTCAAACTTCTTATAACTTCATTTAGAGCATTAATTGTATACAATGTATTACTCTGTTTTTTTCTATGTAGTGAAATAGTATTTGGAATATCTTCGGGATGGTTTTCCTCATCGTGCTCTACATTGTAGGTACAAATTAGTTGATTTCTTTCTTTTAAATTTTGAAACACATATATCTTATCATATAATATATCATTACATAGTTCTATCAATTCTAAAATATCATCAAGTCTATCAACTTGAGTGAAAGTGCAAAGTAGTTGTGTTCTCATTATAAGTTGTAATTCGTTGGTCTGTTATCTTTGTCTGCGTTTACTAATCTTCCAGCTCCAGGATTTCTACTTCTACCATCGTCTGAAAAACTCACATCGTATGTTGGTATGGCATAAGCTAAAGTTTCTATACCATCTGAACTATTTATTTGTATTCTTTTCTCCTTTACTAACTTAGCACCACCCTTATCTCTTCTCTGTGACAATACACTATCGTTACCAAAGTCTTGTACTTCTACTGCACTATTATAAGCCATATGTGTTAAGTATGTATTTACATAGTAACTCTGTAACCTTTGTCTTACTAATTCTTTTTGCTTTTCTTCTTCTTTAATAAACTCAACATATTTTGGATTGCTATCTTTTTTGGGTGTGGGTGCAGCAGTTGCTCTTCTTTTCATTATTGTATCCAAAGCTACTTCTACTTTTGATTTAGGATCCTTACTAACAGCAGCATCTAATACTTCATTAACCATATCACGACTCACTCCCATTTTGATAGCTGCTTCCGCTTGTTCTTTTCTGTAGTCTTTATGGTTTACATCTTTTTCATATATATCACTATTTGAGTTAGACATTTTCAAAATAGTTTTCTTTTTCTCTCCACCATCATCATCTAAGAAAACTGCTTTCTGAATCTTTGCAGTTAATGCACTAGCACCACCTTTACCTTTTTTCACACTAAGTCCATCTAATGTTACAAACTTAGACTTAGAAGTTCCCTTACTTATCTGAAGAACATCTACAGTTTCTAATGTGGAACTCTCTGGCAAAAGAACACATTTACCATTCTCTGTTCCCTCACCATTATTGTGCATCGCTCTAATAGCTGTGTAAACTTCAGCAAAATTAGCCCAACCTTCTTTTAACTTATCATCATTAGCAAAATCAGACATCGTTTCTTCAAAAGCACCAAACCATTCTTTTGGAGTATCGAAACCAGCAGTTCCACCATTAGGATTAGCAGCTGCGATTGCTCTCAACTTATTCAAAACTCTTACAGTATCATCAGGTAATTCTGCTGCTGGTACTCCATCAGCAATAGGTTTTTCACTCAACATATCAAATCTATCTAACATATTAACTAAAGAAGATTGTATAACTATCTCTCTGTTTTTTGAATTATCAGGATATACTCCCTCATCCATATCGATAAAGTCCATATCACCTAAAGCTACTTTCTCTGCTAAGTCTGTCATCTCTCTATTATTTTGTGCAGCTTTTTTGTATTCATCAGTACCCTTTTCAAAATTACTTAAATCTTGCCTTTCGATAGTCAACTCTCCTATGGATACTGAATTAGCAGTTCTACCCCACTCTTTTAATTTTGCTTCAGACTTTTTCAATGAGTTGAAAGCGTCACTACCTTTCTTTGGCTTTGTCTTACCACGAAAAGATAGTACTTCTTTTTCAGCTTTTTTTATTTCATCACTTTTTTCAATATCTAATTTTGGTTTTTGTTCTATGACTTTTGGCTTTCCATCTTTACTATAAATTTGATTTGGAGCAGTTTTCTTTCCACCAAAAGTAGAAACTCTTTCTGTAGTCAATCCTGCTTTCTGTAATTTTTGATGAACTAATTTTGAAGCACCACTTTGCCCCATCTCTACTTTCTCAGCTTTTTTGTTCTTACCAGTAGTTCTTCTAAAATCACCTTCAAATCTAGCAACATAAATTTTGTATTTTGGTTTCGATGTCTCAGTTTCTTCTGTTGGTTCAACAACCCTAACCCACTTTGATAAGAACTTAGAATCTTCATCTGATAACTTTTTATTATTTAGTGAATTAGCTATTAATGTTTTTATTTTGTTTTTATTTTCAGGTGTAGTTTGAGCTATAGAGTCAATATTGTTAGCTACCTTATCATAAGTTGTTTTAGAAACTTTCTTTGTCTTTTCATCTTCTTCTGGCTTTTCTTCATCATCTTTGCCATCATCCTTCGCCGGTTCACCAGTTTCAGGATTACCCATATAATATTTACCACCTTTAGGACCTGTCATAACTTTAGCACCATCGGGAGCTTTTCCACCAGGCCAATTTGATTGGTAAACTTTATCAGCTTCCATCAATGTGTTCAATAACTCAGCTCTAGCTTCTCTAGTCCAACCAAAGTCTTTTAATACTCCTTCTAATGTTAATAACTTAGCATTACTCTTTACATCAGGCTTACCATCTGATGTTCTATAAGCCCACTCTACTAATATTTTATCTAAGTCTGTAATCATTCAAACTTCTCCGTAATATCTTTCATTTGATGGTAATTAGAACCTCTAGCAACTCTAACAGGATATTTACCTTTTTGCTCTATGGTTCTTTTTACCATCTTTATAAATTTCAGCCCATCACTAATATGAAAGTCAAAAAGAAAAGAGTCATAACTGTACAGAACTAATTTAGTTTTATAACCATCTATTTTAGGTAAGAGTTCTGTAAGCATCCTCATATTATTCTCTGTTTCCATTAACTGAATAAGATAGTTAAATACCTTATTTTTATTCATATCGGACAGATTTTCCCTATATATTCTCTTACTATAAATATCAGATTCTATGAAATTATTGGATTTATACTGTTTCCAAACGTTATCTATATATATTTGTACTTTAGCAAAGAATGGATTGGTTTTTATAACTTCATCTGGTATGTGTCCATATAAATACTGAAAAGATAGTCCTTTAGCTTCATTGTAATCAACTCCATACAATTTAGCCATATGTTTGTGTACCGAACCTTTAGGAAACCTATAATCTACCACATCTCCAATAAGACGAAGATGATAAGCATCATAATCCATCTCTATTAGAACGCCATCTTTACCATATCTACTTACAAACTTTTCTCTACTACCATCTTTTTTGTTAAGAGCAGCAAAGTTCAAACCACCAAATCTATTTGATGGGCGACCTGTAGCAGTATAAGGATTGTATTCTGAGTAAACCATCCCATCTGTAGTTTGTAAACCATTACTTTCTATTCTTTGTAAGTTATGTAATACTTCGTTATATATTTTATAGACACCTTCCATTGGTTTGGTGCCAGACAAAGCAGCTAGTTTAACTTTCTTATCCACTAACTCTCTACAAAATTCAATGTGCTTCATAATAGGTATAGCACAATTTATATTAGGTGTTTTATAATGAGTACGATAGAAATATTCGTGAGCAGTAGTAGTCACATCTTCGATTGTCAAAGGTTTATTTTTGGATAAATAAAACTGCATACTAACATCAGAAATATTACTCCATTCAACAAAGTGTAAAAGTTTCTTTTTGTCGTGAGTGAATACATCTTTAGATGTCTTAATTTTGTCTAAGTATTCAGTATCTAAATTTATAGCATCACAATGTCGAAATGGTAATACATACTCATTTAAATCACCATCTAATAGTTTGAAATATAGTAGACATAGTTCTGTTGCTATAGGATGTACTTTTGGGTCACATTGTATTGGTATCACAACGGAATCATATTGCTCAAAGTCCTTTAAGAACTTTTTAAATTCTTTTTTTGACTCAACTATATTCATAATTAACTAAAGAAAAATGTTTGAAATAATCTACCATCATATTGGTTTTTTCCAAAACCAGGCAATTCACTTCTATGATAATAAGCTCCCTTATATAAAATTAACCTATTAAATACGTTACCGATATTAACAACTTTTTCCCACTTTGTCAAGTCTTTTAAAAAATTAGTTTGATTAAAATCTGTTGGTGAGTTGTTTACTCCATCCCACATTAATGTCTTTGTTTCTTTGTGTCTATATATTGATGTTCCTGATTCTATTGGAGCATCAGGTGTTAAATATATAACACCAGCCCAATCTGTATCATCGTGATGTATCCAAGTATCATCTTTTTCAGTAGTGTATTGAAAAGCTGTATTATATCCACCCTCAAAAAAAGTTATATTTGTATTTAATATTTTCTCAAAAAAACCCTTTAGGTATTCTCTGTGTTCTTTATCTCTGGCATCTGTTCTAAGTCCAGGATAGTTTCCACGAACTTTGAACTCAGATGCTAATGCTAAACTTCTAACTTCATAAGGATCGTTGTAAAAGTCCTCTATTATATAAAGTCCATCTACCAACCGTGTGCCTCAATCCACAACTCTGTTGTTTTTGGAAAAACTTCTTTCATTTGATTTAGTAACACTTTAGCATAATCTTGTATCTCTATTTGTGCAGTTTTTTCGTTTCTTAACTCAATGAAGTTCATTATTGCCTGAAATGATGCTGTCCAATACACCTCTGTGTATAATGTGAGCGGTAATATACAACGTGCCTGTTCTTTAGCCATACCTCTCTCTAACATCTCATTGTAAGTGGTAACAATAATATCGTGAGTATTTTTCCATAATGATTTCGTACTACTTTGTAACTCAATCAATCCCTCACTTGCTTGTTTATTGTCTTCTGATTGTCTACGAAACTCTGTTGGTTCATAGAACTCATTATACTCTACATACCTACCGCTAATCTCGTTCCAAGCGTGATCTTTTGTAGAACTACTTGATGAAGTTTCAATACCAACTACGTGTTTGTACCATTGTCTCATTACAAACTCAGGTGCTTTGATATGAAACTGAACCTGTAAATGTCTGAATGGTGAATAGTGTTTATACTTTGCCAGATAACGAACTAATCTTTCATCTGACTTATCGAACTTTGTTTTTCTTTTTCCGAATGATACTCTAGCTGAATTGACAACAGTCAAATCGTTTCCCAACGAATCGACAACCTCAATAAAGCCTTTGTCTAAGACTTGACTTTTCATATTTAAAACCTTAATTTATTTATAAGTATAACACAAAAATCTCAAATACAAATTAATATCCGCCGTAACCACCAGCTCCACCTGTCGTTACCCCTGGTGGAGGACCTGTCATAGCACCAGCTCCTTGAGACTGATTTGATGTTGTCTGTGTTTGAGTTTGTGTTTGTGTTTGTGTTTGATTCTCTGTTTGAGACGATCCTTCTTCAACAATCATTCCACTCAATCTTCTTTCTGCATCCTCTTTTGGTGAAAGATTCAAAACCTTTCTAAAAAATTGAAGTGGATTAGATAAATATTTTTTCATATTAGGCCATTCTTCAGCTAACAATTCTACTCTTCTATTATTAGCGGCCTGAACAGATTCAATCGTACCAGTTAAATACCAAGTAGTTGATAAGTAAATATAGTAAGGAGATGTATTCAAATTTTCATTTAGTATCTCAAAGGGTATAGCCTTTTCATCATTTGCTTGTTTAGCAAAACTTCTTATGTAAAATCCTGCATCATAATCTTCTTCAGTAGGAGTATTTTTACCTGATGTTAAGTAAATTGGTTCTTGTTGATTCAATGTATTGTAATATTCTACAACATTTTTAGTTTTGTCTACTGGATAGATTAGTTGACTAAATGCACTATGTCCTCCAAAATGAGATGTCATATAGTAGACACTTAAATCTTTTGTATAGTGTATATGATACGCAGTATTTTTTCTAATGTACAAACCTTTTTTATCTTTGAACTCATTTTTCTTAGTAAATAATTGTCCTTTTACTACTCTCTCAGTTCTATTGTTTATATCAATAATTAATGGATTTTCTAAATCAATACCACTTCTACGAGCTTCGTTTATTAGTCTCATTTTATATTCAATACTATCTGTGCTCAATAGATTTTCAGCTGGGTCTGATTGTACTGATTGTTCTGGTGCTAATCCCATCTCTACTTTCTCCTTTTATATTTAGGTGTGAAATCATACTGAGCTAAAAATTTAGAACTAAACCATTTACCACTATTAAGTAGAGAACTTACATTAGCATCAATTATAGCTTGATTCTGAACTCCTGTTGAATTTGGTGGTTCTATATTATCATCCCAAAAATTCTGTCTTATATACTTCGGAACAGGAGCTTCTTTACTATACTCACCCTTTGAAGCTCCATATATGAATTCTTGTTTGTAATCACCTGCAGTTTGTTGTGCAGAAGTACTAGCCAATTTAGTTCTCCAATTAGGTATAACCTGATAAATCAAACCATTCTCAGTACCACCTGGTCTGTAAGTAGTATATCTCGGTGTTGGATTGGCTTTTTTCTTTGGAGCTTTTTGTTTTTGCTCTCTCTTAACCTTTTGTACAGGTGTTTCGACAATCTTTGGTTTTGGTTTTGGTGGTACAATCTTTTTAGGTGGCGGCGGTGGTGGTGGAACTTCAACATAAGCTACTTCTGGATTCTCTATTTCTTTTGTCGTTACTTCTTCTACAGCAACTTGAGGTTTCTTAACTGTTCCAATTGTTGCTGGTAATACTATTCTTGGTTGACCAGGAGATTTGACAACTCTTATTATTTCCATTTGTTCTTCTGGTTCAGAAACTTCTTGTTCAGGTGCTGGTGGCGTTGGTGGAGTTTCGGGTAGAGCATCTGCTTTCTTAATACTTTCATCTTTTTTAGTTGTCTCCTCTTCAGGTGGTATACCATTATTAATTACTTGTGGTTCTATAAAAGGTTCAGGAGTTGTATTCTCAGCCGTTGGAAGTTTTTCGGGCTCTGGTTTAGGTTCTATGTAATCTTCAGGATTAGCTTTAGGTTTAAATGTTTCCAATGGTGGTAATGTAAATGTGTTATTCAATCCAAATCCACTAAAAGCCGAATCTGGTCCTAATACACCTGGCTCTTCAGGAGGAGCTGCGGGTGGAATATCAGTCTTAGTTATTTTTTCAACAGGATTAGCTTTTATCTTCTCTAACTCTAAACCCTCTTCGTTTGGTATGTTGTTCATTCTCATTTTAGTATTAAGTGTTGTAGTCCAACCAGCAGTATCGAACTTTTGACTCACATTGAACACCTGAAAGTAAACCAAAGGACCCAGCTTTGCATCATCTTTGACTATATTAGTATTATACTTAGGTTGTATGTATGTTGTATGAACGATGTCACCTGGTACAATGCCACCAATACCATCAATATCTAAACCAAGTTCAGCTGGAATCAAAACATCAGCTGAAAACTTACCTGGTCCTGATGATGAATTTAGATATGTTCTTAAAGCGTATTTAGAATCATCAATTAATTTAGCTCCCTTCTTTTTCTCATCATAAAGATAATACTTTTTAGGAGTTTGTCCTTCTTCATATTCTATTTCTTGAAACTGACCTGAACCAGCTGTAGTTTCTTGCACCCAAATCATTGTTTCTGATTTAGAG
>Ga0208899_1001772_pt1 | contig 14930 bp, 10 predicted proteins | sample VirMetDEL_Nov_24_FD_184518 | JGI IMG/M metagenome (GOLD analysis project Ga0208899, IMG submission 184518) | Aqueous microbial communities from the Delaware River and Bay under freshwater to marine salinity gradient to study organic matter... | ecosystem: Environmental > Aquatic > Marine >... | reverse complement strand
ATATGTCTGAATATACTCGTCAAAATTTAGATAAACTTATGAAGTTCTCTAATTTGAATGACACAAAAATAGTTATTCAAAAAGACGGAACTATGGTCGGCAACAAACTTATTCCTGACGGGAAAGGCGGATATGTAAATAGCACAGACCCTGAAGACGCTGTTAGCTTACAGGCTTTTGCAAATATATTTTTACAAGATGTTAAAAAATACGATTACGATGCAGAGCTGAATGGTATTGTTAAAAATTTAGGCAAGTATCAGTATGTATTCCAACAGATGGCATCAACATCAAAAGCAGGGGCGTTTTTCAAGGTTGAAGATATCACAGCAATGGGTGCTGATGCTCTTGTTAGTAAAGAAGTAAAAGAGGCTAGTAAGGAGTTTCTTGATGCTGAAGAAAAGTATCTGAGTGCTATGCTAGCTAATCCATATGAAGCTGTTTCTGTTTTAATGGATGGGGTGAAAGGTGTTGATGGAGATGGTTTTGAGAACTGTCCCCCGGGAGTAGACTGTAAGGAGCTTAACAAAATAAGACAGATTTACACGCAAAATAGTGTACTTAAACCTGAGTTAACAAAAGAGCAGGAGAAAGTTGCAAAAGATTTTTTAAGGTCGCAGCTTAGAAGTAAACTCGATAGAACAGTAACAGCAGGCAGTACAGGAAGAAAAAGTATTCCTTCGTATAGAAGCGGAGACGGAGACGGTAATAAAATACCAAAATCTGCTGAGCTTTGGAATAGTATATATTCTGCATCCCCTGAGCAGCAGAGAATGTATATGAAGCAATTAGCTAGTACGGACCGAATGGTAAAATTAGGGTATAAGGGTGGAAAGTTTGTTGAGCTAACAGACCCTAAATCAGGTTTAAAGTATAAAGCATTAGAAGTTTATTACGATGATGCGAGTGGAAAAGGAAAAACAAAAACAGGTAATAATGCCATTCCACTTCAAATAATTAGACAAGATGAAAAGGGTAATTATTTTGTTGCTAACCCAACTGCATCAGAATGGAATCAAATGGGTGAAGACTTTAATGGTGGTGCTAATATAAGACCTGCTAAGGGGAATTATGTGCCAACAAAGATAGGAATAGAAGCATTTAGCGATGACCCTGTTAGAGATGCTAAAGATTACATTCGTGCAATGAAAACTAAGATTGTTGATGAAGAAGGAAAATTTAATTCTGACGAAGGTAAATTTACAGAAGATTTCAATAAGTATTATGAAAACTTAGGTTTTAAAGCTGATTGGGGTTATGATATGTCCAACAAAGTAACAGTTACCAACACAGAAGACAAAGACCAACCCACTATTACAATAAACCCTGAAAACGAAAAAGAATTAAATGATTTGATAAACTTTATGAACACGGGCTTATTAGATGTAGTTGCAGAAAACTTTATGTCTTCATTAACTAAGGGAGCAGCTACAACAGCAGCAGGAGAAGCTGAGGTAACTGAAGAAGCTATTGAGGATAAAACAGGAGGAAAAGCAAGATAATAATATATGGAAGAGCAGGTATTAAAAGATTTTATAGCTACTGTACAAAAAAATAACTACAATTACGATGTAGTAATGCCAAAGTTTCCTGAATTAAAGGATGTAGATTTACAGGTATTAAAAGATTATGTTGCTACGGCTGAAGCAAATAATTATGACTACAGCATTATAAACCCAAAGTTTCCTGAACTTGGGTTTGGAATAAAAAAAAAAGAAGACTCAGAGCCTTCTTTGGAGACAGAGGTCACTACGGAATCTACTACAGAACAAGCTCCGGCAGAAGATGGTTTATCGGTATCTCAACAAGATGAGAGCATATTTGACCCAATGGCTGTTGAGCCTGAAGTTGCACCCGCAACAGAGCAGCGAATAGCAGAGCCTTCCATATCCCAAGAACAGGTTCAAAGACTAGACGAAGCCACTCCAAAAATATCACCCGAACTAACTACAGAAGAAAGATTAGCTGAGCAGCCCTATGTTTCTCCTGAAGAACTCTCTAGGATGGCTAGAGAAAAAAGCAAGGAAGATGAACTTATATATCTTCCCCAAACAGGTGAAACAATATCTAGAAGAGACCCATATAAGGGCACTATACTAGCAGAAAGAAAGTCAGAGTTTGATGACTTACAAGAATCATTAAGTCTTATTGATGATGAAAAAATTGAGAGTCAAGAAGAAATTGTAGTTCCTGAAATGAATTATAATTTTGGGCGTTATGGTTTTACATTTGAGGAAACAGGTGCAGGAGATGCTATGGTGGTTACTGCTGCTAATAGAAAAAAACTATATGTAAACTTAGACCCTTTTTTAGGATTAAACTCTAAAGAGAGTGCAAGAGAGCTTAGGAATTTTATTAGAGAAAACAAGACAGAGCTGAAGGATGCAAATCAGTTAGTCAAAATAAAAGACGAAAGCAAAATAAAAGATGCTGTAGCTGTATTAAATGCTCAAACAGAAAAGTTTTACAAGCAAGAAAAAGAGCACATAAAAAGAATAGCTGAATACAACGAATCGTACAAAAAATTTGAAGGGTTAACTTTCCAACAACTGCAAGCTAATCCTGAGCTTTATAAAGAATATTTATCTTTTCAAGAAACTCAAAAGAATTTATTATCAGAACAAAAAACAATAGACCTAAGACAAGAGCAATTAAAAGCAAAGGGAGCTGAGCTAGATAGATTGGTAGGAGAATACACCACAATGAAAGGTAAGCAAGGTACTTTTTTTGGTGGTTTTATGGCAAATATTAGAAAAGGTATTGCATTGCCATTTGCTGAATTAATTAGTCAGGCACACGATGTAGATGTTTATATGGACGAAAACGCAACTATGTCTGAAGAAGACTACGTTAAAGCTATATCTAAAATCGCAAAAGATGAAGGGCTAGTAGATAAAGACGAAAACTTAGAAGGGCTTAGCAAAGAGGAGTTGGTTAAAAAGTTAGGAGGAGACACCAATGATTTGGTGTATGTAAAAAATCTATTTAAGGTTTTTGGATTAGCTACAAAAAGTACCGAGGCAGCTATTGCTGCATATTCAGCTTTAAAAGACTCAGGAACTCCTTTTGATAGAGCTAATAGAAAGTTAATAGATACCATAAAGAAAGGGTATCGAAGAGGTATTGTTGGTGGTGACGCAGATTATTTTCAATTAGAACAAACATTAAAACCAAGAACACGAAGTAGGTTTTCCGAAACAGCAGACTATGCTGAAGAGCAAAAAATTCTTACAGAGAGTGTTACTGATATAATTGACAATGTATTAGATTATATACCTATAGATGCTCCTGAAGCATCAAAAGAATTTGTTGAACAAGAAAGACAAAAAGGAACAATAAAACAAGGTCTTTATGGCTTAGCTGAGTCATTACCTTCCTTTATTGGAGGAGGACCTTTTAGCAGAAGAGCTAGGATGTTTTTATTCACTACATCATTTGTAAAAGACGAAATGGAAAAAAACCCTGAGTTTGAGAACATTTCTGAGAATGAAAAAAAATTAATCACCATTCCTATAGCATTAGCAAGTGCTTATTTAGAAGAAAGAGGTTTAAGAAACGTACTTTCTCAAAGAGGTTTCCTTTCAAATCTATTATTGCGTGTATTTAAAAAAGTTCCAAAAGGAGCAACGGCTAAAACATTTCAAAGATTTGTGGCTGAAGAGGTGGAAAGTGCAGCAGCTCGTGGTGCATTGATAGTTGGCTCGGGTGCTTTAGCTGAGTTTGAAACAGGCTTCTCTCAACAGTTAGTTGAGTTAGGAGTAAAAGAAATATACAATCAGGTAAAAGAAAAAGATATGTTTAACACACCTGACAGTATTGGTGGTTGGTTAAAGCAATCTTTTGAGGCAGGTTTAGCTGAAGCAGTAGGTGGTTTTACAATGGCTACAATACCTGCTAGTGTATCTGCTATAAAAGGTAAAAGATTAAGAACGGTTTCAAATGAACAATTTGACCTATTTAAGTCTATACTAAAAGACCCTAACTACAAAGATATGTATATGACAGACCTGAAGCAAAGAATTGCATCAGGCGAGCTTACAGTAGAGCAGGCTAAGGCTGAAGAGAAAGATTTCAATAGAATACAGTCAGCAGCTCAGCAAATACCTGATGGGTATACAGAGCAACAACAAAAAGCTGCATTGGAGTTGTTGTATCAAAAACAAGAACTAACAGAACAGATAGAAGGTAAAGACCCTCAGTTAGTAAAAGCAAAGCAAAGGCAACTTGACGAGGTTAACAAGCAGTTAGAAAACATTTTAGAAACCACGGAAACTGAACAGGAGATAGAAGAATCTATACCTGAGATGAGACCAAAGACTGAAGAAAAACAAGAACCTACTGACATCGAAGTATTTTTCCAAGAGCAAGAAGGTAGGGAAACTATAAGTGAAAACTTATTTATAAATAATAAAGGTAAAGATAAATTAGCTCCTGAAAGAATCAATAAAGCAAGAAAAATTGTTTTAACAGCAGCTAAGCAAGGTGCTAAGTCTATTGCTAAGTTACTTCCAAACACACAAATTATATTACACGAAACTCAAGAAGAGTTTGAAAGGTATACAAATAAAAAAGGTAAAGGTAGTATTGATTTTAAAAAAGAAGGAGGTTCTACAATTCACATCAATCTTGAAAAAGCAACAGCGAGTACAGTACCGCACGAAATATTTCACGCTGTATTTTTAGATAAAGTAAAGACAGATAAACGTGCTCAAAAAGTAGCAAACCAAATGGTGCTGTCTGTTAAAAAAACATTACCAAAAAATAGTGAATTAGCAAAACGAATAGATGCTTTCTCTAAACAATACACAGGAGAGCTGCAAGAGCAACAGCAAGAAGAGTATGTAGCTGAGCTTATTGGCTTATTATCTTCTAATGAATTTAATTACACGCAGCTATCTAAGCCTACAAAAAATAAAATAGTTCAGTTCTTTAAAGACTTAGCTAAAATATTTGGTATAAATTTAGGACAAGATTTTGGTAAGACAGATGAAAGTGTTATTGATTTAATAAATACACTAGCACAAAAAACTAGAACAGGCGAGGAGCTTACCGAAGAGGATGTTTTAGATATTGAAACATTATCTAAAGAGGATAAAGAATTAAAAGATGACGAGCAAGGACTTGAAAGTCGTGAACAGAAGATAAGTAACGAAGAAATACAAGCGATAAAAAAAGTATCTGAGCTATCCACATCTATTCAGGAATCACTAGACTTTGCCGACAGAAGTGCTTTTAATAATAAATTAGAATTTAAAAAAGCATTACAAGACAGGTTTAATAAAGACACATATAACAAAATAAAAGAGACCTATAACGTAAAAGACAATAAGTCTAATAACGACCCGGGTCTTAAAGACTATTTAATTGATGCGTATTTAAATGAAACACTTACGGCAATTGAAGCGTACCCTGATGCATTAGGTTGGTATGATTCTAGAATAAATGGAGCTATGTCATTTATGGAAGAGCTTCATCCTGAATTAGCGACAGATAAAAATGCAGAATCTACATTTAAAATTGCCTTAGCCATTACATCAAATGGAAATAAAGTATACGATAATTTTGTAGAGGCTAACAGACAATATGAATACTTTAAAGAAAATGGTAAATTTGATGAAAATTATTCAATAGGAGACCAAAAAAATGGCATACTTTCTACTTTAAGATTTACAAATAAGGCTTTACAGTCAATGTCTATGAGTGAGTTTACAAACTTTCTCACATCAAAGTATAGAGCAGGCGATTTAAAATATATAAAGGATGGTAAAAAAACACCTCTACTTCCCGGATTCGCAGTAGATGAAGAGGTATATGGTGCTTCTATATTTGGACCTAAAATTGGTAACGGATTTTTTATGAACCTATATGGTGAGTTTAATCAACTCACAATGGATAGATGGTTTATGAGACAGTACGGTAGAATAACAGGGACTTTACTTGATTTTGACCAAGCTAAAGTAGACAAAGGAGATGTAAGGCTAAAGAAAGCTATTAAAGCATTAGGAGTTAAAAGAAGTAAAGTTTTAGAAAGCATTGTACCTGATTTTAAAAATATATCCAATGAAGAATTAGCCAATAAAATTCAAAAGGCTAGTATGGATTTAAAGAAAAGAGCATTATTTAAATCAGACATTAAACTAGATGAAGTAAGAAAAGCGGGGAATAATTTAAGCAAACTATATAGTGCTGAGGTTGAAGCTCCAAAAAATAGCTCGCAAAGAAAATTTATAAATGAAGTTTTCTCTGAGCTTCAATCTAAATTAAAAGAAGATTATGGTATAGACATAACAATTGCTGATTTACAAGCTGTAAATTGGTATCCTGAAAAAGCATTATATCAGACTTTTAAAGCTGACCAAAACATAAAACAAGGAAAAGTTAATACAAGTGATAACGAGCAACCTGACTATCAAAGTGCTGCAAGAAAATTTATAAAAACAAAAGGTATATCTGAAAATAAAATTAAAGAAAATGAAAGAAGAAGAAATGAACAAACTAAACGAGAAGACACCAATAGAAAATCTATCGAACAAGGAGCAAGACAGTTTAATAAAAACAATATTGAACCTTCAGAAATCAAAAGATTAAAAGATAAAATTATATCTATAAAAGAAGAAGTAACATCTAATGATTTAAAAGAAGTTGCGACCACTCCTGCATCTCGTGAGCAGAAGGATTTAATTGATACTATTACAGAGGCAAGATTTGGTGGGTTTAATAATGATGAAATTAAAGACTACTTAGTTAGAGTAAGGAAATTTGCTGCTAAAAAAGTAGATGCATTATTAAAAATGAATGTTTCTGACTTTGAAGAACTTCCAAAAAGTTTTGCAAATATGAAAGGTGGTGTAAAGGAAGGTCTTAAGCTATACGATAAAGTAAAAAAATATAGAATAAAGTTAGAACAAAATAATAAGAAGCGAACTAAACTTACAAACACACAGCTTAATGAAAAAGTAAAAGAGTTCGAAAGAAAACAAAAAGAGCCTATACAAAAAAAGAAAGATATAGAGATTCAAGCAAGGGAGTTCAGAGCTAAAGAAGAGGCTAGAAATAAAAAACGAAAAAATAAATTAACTCCTAATCAGATAAATGAAAAGGTAAGAGACTTTAGAGATAATAAGCTAAAAGAAAGAACGGCTGCTATAGATGAGGCTGTACTTAAAACAGAAGAATATAGATTAAAGGAAACTAGAAAGAACGATAAAAGAAAACCAATACTTACTAGTCAGCAGATAATGGATAAGACTATTGAGTATCTTGAGTCTCAGCCTGAATTTAAAAATGAAGCAGGAGCAAGAAAGTCACTATCTATACAACAAGCAAAGATGATAGTTGAGTTCCAAAGAAACTCTAAGGTAAGACCAACCGAAACTGTTTTTGAAAAAATAGTTAAATTAAAGACAAGAATAAGAACAGCGAAAGAAGCCGAGACAGACCTGAATAAAACAAAGTCTCAGTTAAGGAACTTTATGAGGTCTGTTCTTCCTCGAACATTAGATTTAGATAAAAATACATTATTTAAACAACTTATAGATAAAATAACAATAGCAGATAAAACAAATCTAATAAACTTACAAAAGGAGGTTTTGGATTTTGCTGTAAGTGAAAACGTAAAGGCATTAAAAAAACAATTTAATAATTTATTAAAAGGAAAATACATTGCAATTCAGAGTGGTAGAGCTGTTGCAAAAACGGTTGATGCAGAAACTAAGGTTTTAATAGATGGTATAATCAACAATTTAGTTGAAGATAGTGATTCAGTTACTGCCGAAGAAATAGGTGCTAAGCAGGAGCAATTAATAAATGAATTAAATGAGTTAGAAAAAATTCTAGATAAGACGGAAGAAGATGAACAAAAAATTGATGCTATTAATGTAGCAATAAATTACAATCAATCTATTTTAATGTCAGATACTGATATAAATAAAATAGATATGCTAGAAAGAGCCGTTGATTTATTTAATGGTATTGTGACAATTGGTAAAAGTAATTTAAGTGAAATACTAAAAAAACAATCTGAGGAATATAGAGTAGAATTTGAAAGACTTTATGAGGACATTACAGGCGTATCTGTAGACCTAAATCCTGACCAAAGTCAGGAAGAGTTAGCAGAAGAAAAGAAAAAATTAGAAGAAAGAAGAATTGAAAAAAATAGAGCTGCTGAGAATAAAAAGGTTATAAATAATTTTAGAACAACATTATCAAAAATAGCAGATAGAATTGATGAAGCTCTTAATTCTAATAACTCCCTGCCTGATGTAATGACAAGAATATCTAAACTTCCCGGAGAAATGATGGGTGGTGTTGCTATGGAATTGGTTGCAGATAGAATAGATTCTGCCACTAGAATTTACAAGCAGAGGAGAATGGAAAATGAGTCTATCATAAAAGCAAAGTTAGAAGAGATTTTTGGCAAAAAATGGACTGACAAAATAAACAATTTCAAAAAAGCAAATAATGAGATAGTAATTAATCTAGAAAAATATAATAAAATTTCAGAAGATTACGACAATAATCCAAACGGTATTACTAAAAGAGCTTTAGTAAAGGCTTTAAGCGAACAGGCTAGGATATATAGTCAGAATCAAATGTACTACCTGTACAATCAGTTTAAAGACCCTTCAAATATAGCATCGTTTTCTAATATGTTTGCAATTGAGCCTGTAAATACAGGTGATTCAAAAGCTGAGATAGAAAGAAAACAAAAGATAAATCAGCAAAATGCTGAAAGGGTTATGAAAGAAATAGAGGAAAAGCTAGACCCTAAGCTAAAAGAGTTTGCTGATTGGCAGGTCAATGAATTTTTCCCTGAATTATATAAATACTATAACCAAGCATATAAAGATATATATAGAACAAATCTACCTTATAATGAATTTTATGCAGGAAGATTATATAAAGACATAGAGCAGAAAGAAATAAATATGATTACTGAAGGTAATCAATTCAGAAATTCATTTATAGGTGTTGCGTCAACGAAAGGGAGAATAGATAACTCAGATGCAATAATTGCAATGGATGGAACAAATGCATTGTTTTCATATCTTAATGATATGGAATACTTCTCAGCATATGCTAGACCACTAACAAACATATATAAGCTATTTAATAATAAGTATATAAAAGATTCCATAACTTCAATTCACGGGGATTGGGTGATGAAAATAATTAATGGCTCACTAGAGGTAATAGCTAAAAGGGGTAAAGGGGAACTTTCATCAGCAGATAAATGGTTAAATAGATTCAATAATTATTTCGTAGTTAGTAGGATAGCTATTAGCCCTGTAATTATGATTAAACAGCTTACGTCTGTATTTACATATGCTAACGATATAGGTATAAAAAATTGGTCTATATACAGTATTAAAAACTTACCTGAAGCTAGAAAAACTTGGAAAGAAATAAGAGATAATTCTGTATATATGCAGGATAGAAGCTACGATAGCATAGCAAAAGTTCTTACATCTTATGCAGAGAGTGGTATTGTAGATTTTGACCCTAAAAATAAAATAGATAGAGGTATAAAATTTGCTACATCTTTAGTGAAGTTTGGAGATAGAACAGCTATTATGGTTGGTGGTATGGCTAACTATAACTTTTACAAAGACCAATACAAAAAATCTAATCCAAACGCTACAGAACAGGAAGTTATTGATTATGCAGTAAGAAAGTTTGAAAGAGACACAAAGCGTACTCAGCAATCATCAGACCTTCAAGATAGGGATATGTATCAAAACAGTAAATCTGCTTTTTTAAAGGGTGCGTTGGCTTTCCAAACAACACCAAGACAATACCAAAGAAAAGTAAATGTAGCCTCTAGAGAACTAGGCAAGAAGATATTAGCTTGGGATAAAAAAGCAGGCAAAGGAACTGTAGGTCAAAATATAAGACAAATATTAATGTATCACGCATTTATGCCGGCTTTCTTCCAATGGACAGCAAGTGGGTTTCCAATATTTGGAGTTGATTGGGATGAAGAAGATTCAGCAAATATGTTAAGGGCTGTTATTTTAGGAAACATAAACTCTTATATAGTTCTTGGTCAACTTAGTTTAATGATTAGTGATGTTATTTCAAACAAACCTTGGGCGGGTGATATAAATCCAAGTTTAGGTATATTTAAGTATTTTGGCAGAACAGGTAAATTAGCTGCTAGATGGATGAACACTAAAGACCCTGTAAAAAAAGAGGAAGCTTTTAATAAATTGATTGTTCAGGTTCTTAGCCTCGGTAGTCCATCTACTCAGATTGCAAGGTTTTATGAAAACTATAATTTAATTCAAAATACGAACTTAACACTTAAACAAAAAATATTACTATCTCTTCAGTTCTCTAAATATCAGGTGATAGGTAAGCCAAAGAAAAGAGAGTTAAGTATTGCAGAACGTAATGCAAAGTACAGAAGAAGAAAAAAATAATTATGCCATTTAAAAGCGAAGCACAGAGACGATATATGTATAAGAACCTCCCTGAGATTGCAGCGAGGTGGGAGAAGGAATACGGCTCAAAGAATCTACCTGCAAGGGTTAAGCCAAAGAAGATGAAGAACATCTTCAAGCCTAAGAAGGTTACAAGATTAACTTCAAGACGAACAAAACTATAGCTAAATTAATTAGTGTAGCTATTATAAATTCTTCGTAGTTTGGTCCTTTGCTCATATATTGTGGTCTAATCTTATAAATATTGGTGAACTCTCTCCTACATACGCACCGTGTATGTTGAAGTAAAAATAATCTATAGCATCCTCATACTCCATATCTTGTGCAATAATGTCTATACACTTATCTATATCGTAAGCTGCTACTAGATTGCCTCTGAAGTCACAATAACCCATTAGAGCTTCTCCAAAGCCTGTAACAATCATTGCATCTGAATCTCTGAGCACCTCTAATGTTCTTAATTTATCGTTATATGTTGCCATTTTTTAACTCTTTTTGTTTGTCGTAATATACCATTATTTCTTGGTCATTCGCTGCTCCGGGTCTTGGATTCCTTCCACCATACCTTACAGCTCCTTTTAACTTAGAAGGTTGACCGTATATGATACCATCATTGCAAGCCCATATAATAACTCCTTCAAGTTCTTTGTCTGCTAATTTAACTAATTTTCTAGCAGCTATTGGTAGAGGATATGCATCTTCCATATCTCTTATCCTGCCTTTCACCTCAGCATAGCATATAGCATTACCATCATTGTCAAATATCTTGTAGTCTATATCGTGTGGTCCTAGCTTGATTGCAGAACCATTAAATATACTTAAGAATTTTTCTATTGCTTTGGACTCTCTATCCAAATCTTTTTTTGACTCAAATCTCTTCGTCATAGCTCCATCATACAATTTATTGCTGTGTGTCCACCGAACACTACACCACATCCTATCGCTTGCTTCTTAAAGTTCTTAGCGTATGCTGCTGCGTATGACTTGCTATCAACACCACATCCTACCTGCATTCCGAATATCTTAAAGTTCTTACCTACATTCCATTCAGTATATGCTTGCGTATGGATATGACCCTGTACGGTTGACATCATATCATTCTTAGATTTAGTCCGGGCTGTTCCTCCCTCTCCGTGAACGTATTGTACACCATCGTAGACTACTTGCTCAACCCAATTCCAATTAGTTCCAAGGACCTCGTTGTAATCTTTAATCCAACGTGAAGGAATCTGAGAATCAAATGCCTTACGCATTATTATCCTGTCGTGGTTTCCAATACACACATCTGCTTTCGGAAACTCATTACGCCACTTAGCAATCTCTTCAATCGCATAATCAAGCTCATCGCCACCACCCATACCATCCGGGTCGGTTGCGTGGAAGGATGAGTAGTGGTTGTCGATGATGTCACCAATAAATATTACTTGATTGCAATTATACTTGGCATAGGTTTCCTTACAGAACTCAAAGTACCCGTCAAGGGTAAATGGTGCGTGAAGGTCACCTATAACAAGTATACGTTTTTCGTTTTTGGTTAAGTTTAGATAGGCATCTTTCTTGTTGCCTTTTAGTCTTGGTCTAAAATCTTTATAATTCATCGGTAATTGATAATTGAATTTCTCTTAACTCCTCGATTAACTCGACAAGCACATCACTCAATTCATCAAAATCTCTGTCGACTAGAAGTTCATAGATGTCATCTACAAAGTCGTGAATAACTCCCATCTTATAGTTGATGTGAGCTAATCTCTCCTTTTCGTATGCAGATAATTTCATCCCTGTGGGACAAAAATAAATAATATACTTTAATTATCCTATTTTTTTTTACAATTTTGATAAAATAAAAGTCTCTAGTTTTTCGTACTCCTCTCTAAATTGCTTATCTGTTTCTATTAAATCACCTGCTGTTCTTATACCGTGGATAACTGTAGAGTGGTCTCGATTACCTAGATACTTGCCTATTTCTTTTAATGTTACATTTGGCATATTAAACCTTGTTATATAGCAAAACATTTGTCTAGGCACTACAAGTTCTCTTTTTCTTGATGTAGATTTTATTTTGTCTATAGGCTGAGAGTAAAAGCTAGATAATATATTAAGAAGTTTATCAAACTTTATTCTGCCTTTCATACTTCCTATTTTTTGCCACCCAACAACACTATCTACACCTAGAGATGAATATAAGGATGGCGGGGTTTCTTTTAGTATATACTTATATTTTTTAATTACTCCAAAGTCCACGCCAATACTTTTCTCTATTTCAATCTTTTCAACTTGACCCCACTCAACGAGATGTTCTAGTTTTTCTCTTACATTTTTTATTTTTTCGGCATCTTTCCAATGCTTTTTACAAAGAGACGATATAATTCCGGGATGACTGTACCCTTTTTTTAAAACACTTCTGATACGCAAATAATCTTTGTATTCCGTATCTACATCTTTTACTAATTCCATTTGTTTATTTAATTTATTTAATTTAATTTCGTACTATTCTTGAATGAATAGATTTTTTCATTATTAAAAGCCCTCAATTGACCAAGAGGGCTTTTTTTATGCCTCACGTTTAGCCTTGCATTCTTTACACAAGACTTCTGTGCTGTGTGTGCAGTCTAATACAAGGTCTCCTGACCTTAAGCAATCTACACAAAAGTTTTGACCATACTCCCAAAACTGTTTGTTTAGGGGATGATGACTGTCTGTTTGATTATTCATATTATTATTATTTAATTATTCACCTCTATATACCTCGGTTTTAAATCCGAAGATGCTGAGTTCTTTAAGTCTATACTCTTGTAATTTTGACAGCTTACCTGTCTTGGTTTTGATTTCGCTAAATATGACAGCAGCATCAGGGGGTATTGCTAATACATCGGGGATTCCATTTTTATTCGTCTTAACTAACTTAAGAACGTAATATCCTTGCTCTTCTAATTCTTTTATCCTCTTCTTCTGTATCTGCTGTTCTGTCATTTCTTTGTCGACTTACCGTTCTGACCGTTTCTAGCACGGTTACGGCTTCGTCTTTCTTTAACTAAGCGTCCACTCTTAGTGTGACTCATATCTATACCGTCACCATTGCCATATGTCCCTGCCTTTTTGTTAGCAGCATTTAGCTTAGCACGATACTTCTTGCGTCTTTTAGTGGCATTATACTTCTTATCATATGCTCTTTTACGTTTGATTTGTTCATCAGACATATTTTTTTTATCATATGATGGATGCTTGCCGGCACGAGAGTTTCTTTTGCTTTTCATTACTACAAAGTTAACATATTTCTGAATTCTTTATTGTCTCCGTCAAATAAATGCATATTCTCTAATGCTTTTTGATACATATTAAGCCCATCCTGCTTGTATATGAAACTTCCTAAGTGAACTATTTTGTCTCCTATCTTAATCTGAGCCCGCCATTTATTATCTCGTTTTAACCAATGCACACCGCAGTCTGTTTTGCCACGTGAAGAGTTCTCACGATTAGATATGATTTGCAAATTAAATACGTGATTGTTTAAACGATTGTTGTCTATATGGTCCACCACAGAATTCATCCCGTCAGGCTCGTGCTCTAGGAATGCCATAGCGACTGCAACGTGTACTCCATATGTTTTCTTTTTGCCGTCTTTATGTAAACCGACTATTAGATAGCCGTGGTTATTAAAACTAGGCTTTCTTATTCTTTCTTTCCCGTACTTCAGGCTCTTTACAGTCCCGTAGTTGCTTACCTGATAGACTCCATCGTAACCGGGGATATCTTTAAATATTTCTTCTTTTTCTATTATTTTGTACATAATTTTATAAATTTAGTAAATCTTTCTTAAAGTGTTTAGTGGTATAGTCTTTCTTATTAGATACAGCCTTGTATATCTTATCCTCTATACCTTTCTCTGCAAATATCCAATACACATCACTCTCCAATCTTTCTTTAGTTGTCATCCTATCTCTGCTCTGCCAATAGCTTGTTGCACTAAAGTCTATATTGTAGTACACCAATGCCTTAGCTTTACGAAGACTGATACCCTCTCTACCTGATTGAATCTGTAGGGCTATGGTTTTATCCGTTGTATTGAACTCATCTAGCTCCGTACATAGATTATCTCCATATACCTCTTTTAAGGCGTTGTATTCCTCTTTAAACTTATAGAAGATACCAACCTTACTGTCGCCAAAGTTATCGTATATAAACCTCGCTTTACTCAAGTCAAGTATCTTTGAGTTTCCTGATTCAAACTTAACCGTACCTGAATATATCTGATGTAACTTGGTCATTAGCTTGACGCTAGTGTCACCAAGTATTACTTCATCTTTACCCTCAACCACTAAGTCTTTCTTCAGTTTCTTAGCTATGTTATATGTCATATCAGACATCTTTACATACAGCTTATGTTCCCGGGTATCAACCTTGAAACCTGCCTCCTTCTGAGAGTAACTAATTGTGTATGCCTTCATTACATTAATGATGCTCTGATTACCATTAGAATAATCTCTGATT
>Ga0208899_1001767_pt1 | contig 14961 bp, 14 predicted proteins | sample VirMetDEL_Nov_24_FD_184518 | JGI IMG/M metagenome (GOLD analysis project Ga0208899, IMG submission 184518) | Aqueous microbial communities from the Delaware River and Bay under freshwater to marine salinity gradient to study organic matter... | ecosystem: Environmental > Aquatic > Marine >... | reverse complement strand
AGCTAACGTCCGTCTACAGGCTGCTCAGACGCTCCTAGACCGCGTAGGACTAGCTAAGACAGATAAACTAGATGTAAACGTACAAGGTTCAAATGGTCTTTTCATTTTACCAGCCAAGCAAGAAGTAATTATTGAAGGCCAATATGAAGAGGCGCAGTAGTAGTACAATACCGTTTGGCTATAAGCTTATGGAAGACGGTACACACTTAGAAGAAATTGAGAGTGAACTAAAAGCTCTTAATAAAATCGTTCCTCTGGTTAAAAATAAAGTTTTATCTTTAAGAGAGGGCGCAATGTGGCTTGAGCATGACACAGGCCGCACTATTTCGCATATGGGTTTAAAGAAGATTGCAGACCGATATGAATGATTGGGAGAGTAATCCAGATGCGTATATGCGAGATGCCGAGGGTAAGTTCATACTTAAAAAGGATGGAACACCTCGTAAAAAGACGGGAAGGCCAAAGGGTTCAAAAGGCAGAGGCTACAATTACCACTCCGAAACTAAGGCCAAAATCAACGCCCGTAGAACGGTACGAAAGAAAGAAAAAAAGTTAGCGCAGGTACGCACCAAGCTTGAAAACTATAAAAGGTCGCTTGACACTTCTAAGAGTACACTACACAAACTAGAAGGAACTGAGGCAAAAGCCGAGGGTAAAATAACAACAGAAACGGCTAAATTGCCCAAGGCGTTAAGGACTGTCGCAGAAGAGAATGTCATCTTTAGGCCCAACGATGGCCCACAAACTGACTTTCTTGCCGCTTCTGAGACTGATGTTTTGTATGGCGGTGCGGCTGGTGGAGGCAAGAGCTACGCGATGCTGGTTGATCCTCTTCGCTTTGCTCATCGGGCAGCGCATAGGGCTTTGATCCTGCGGCGTTCTATGCCAGAGTTACGCGAACTCATAGATAAATCTCGTGAACTCTACCCGAAAGCCTTTCCCGGTTGTAAGTACAAAGAAGTAGAAAAGCTCTGGAACTTTCCGTCTGGAGCAAAAATAGAATTTGGATTCTTGGAGAGAGATGCAGATGTTTATCGCTACCAAGGACAAGCATATAGTTGGATTGGGTTTGATGAGATTACGCACCAAGCTACAGAGTTTTCTTGGAACTACTTGGCTTCACGACTGCGTACAACAGATCCAGAGATTATACCTTATATGCGGTGTACCGCTAACCCCGGTGGTGTTGGAGCGCATTGGGTAAAAAAGAGATATATAGATCCTTCGCCGCCCTACGAAAGTTTTCATGGTGCTGATGGATTAACAAGAAAATTTATACCGGCTAGGTTAGAAGACAATCCATACTTAGCCAATGATGGTCGTTACGAACAAATGCTGAAGGCGTTGCCACCTACGCAACGACGACAGCTACTAGAGGGTGATTGGGAGGTTGCAGAGGGTGCAGCCTTTACAGAGTTTGATAGACACCTTCATGTAATCGAACCTTTTGAAATCCCAATGCACTGGGAACGTATAAAAGGTATCGACTATGGATATGCTTCAGAATCAGCTTGTGTTTGGGGAGCCGTAGACAAAGACGATGGCACACTAATAATTTATAGAGAATTGTATCGTAAAGGTCTACTAGGCACTGACCTAGCTCACATAATAACTGAAATGGAATTAAATGATCCATTAAGCGTTCCGGGCGTATTAGATACAGCGTGTTGGAACCGTACAGGGCAAACAGGCCCAACAGTCGGAGAAACGCTAGTTAAGGCTGGTCATAAACTTCGACGAGCAGATAAAAACAGGGTTGCAGGAAAAATTCAAATCCACGAATACTTAAAAGTTCAGCAAAGCGGAAGGCCCAAAATACAAATATTTAATACTTGTCCTAACCTGATACGCGAACTACAAAGTATTCCTCTGGATAAAAGTAACCCTGAAGATGTTGATACTCATGCGCCTGACCATGCGTATGATGCTTTAAGGTATCTAATTATGGCACGACCAAGGGTTAATGATACTTATAGCCAAATTCGTCAGTTTCATAGAGAGACTGTATTTCAACCAGCAGACGGAACATTTGGATATTAATGAACAAGAAAGTTTGGCGACCCCTTAATACATACGGTATTTATTTTTTAGGACTAACAATTGGCTGGACAATGATATATGCACTTGTTAGCCTAGCATCAATAGGATAATCATGTCAGAATTTGAAAATACTCTTGTAGAAAATGCCAATAACCTTTACTTTGAAAAAACTGAAGGTGAAGACGGTTTAGAGCTAAATGCTGATGCACAAATTAAATCTAATTTGGCTGGCCTTATTGAAGCTCGTTATGTTGATGCAGAACTTGCAAGAGATGCTGACGAAAATCGTTGGATTACTGCCTATCATAATTTCCGTGGTATATACCCCAAAAATGTAAGATTTCGTGAAAACGAAAAGTCTCGTGTATTTATTAAAGTTACAAAGACTAAAGTGCTTGCAGCCTTTGGTCAGCTTGTAGATGTTATTTTTGGTACGGGTAAGTTTCCTATTGGCGTATCACCTACGCTATTGCCTGAAGGATCATCAGAGTATATGCACCTTAGCTCTGATCAAAACCCCGGCATTGAAACAGCCGAAGCACCTCAACCGCCTCAAGCAGAAGAAGAAAAAGAAGAAATTGATCCTTTTGGCGTAGGCTACAAAGGAGATGGGCGTGTATTAAAACCGGGAGCTACACTTAACTCTGGCAAAGGTATTTTTGAAGACTTTGAATCTGCAGAAGAGCTAACCTTTGAAGAAGGCCCATCACCGATTCCTGAAATGCTTGAAATTTCTCCTGCAAAAGAAGCAGCTAGAAATATGGAAAAGCTTATTCACGATCAAATTGATGAGTCTAATGGTGCAACCGAATTACGAAATGCAATGTTTGAAGCAACATTATTTGGCACAGGCATTGTAAAAGGTCCATTTAATTTTAATAAGACTTTACATCGCTGGACGGACAAAGATGGAGAGCGAGCTTATGATCCACTTTTTGTCAGAGTACCTCGTATTGAGTTTGTTAGCGTTTGGGACTTTTTCCCTGATCCTAATGCTACTTCCATTGATGAGTGTGAATATATTGTTCACCGACACAAGTTAAACAAATCTCAGCTTAGAGCATTGCGTAAGATGCCATACTTTGACGAAGATGCAATTCGTGATTGTATGATGCTTGGTCCCAATTACGTTGAAAAAGATTATGAGTACGAACTTAAAGATGATCAGCGAATGTCTGATATGGGTTCTAGTCGTTTTGAAGTCTTAGAGTATTGGGGATTAATGGATGTTGACTATGCCAAAGAAATTGGTATGGAAATGCCAGAGGAAGTAGACACACTTGATGAAATACAAATTAATGCTTGGATTTGTAATGGCCTTGTACTCAGGGCTGTTGTTAATCCCTTTACGCCATACCGCATTCCCTATAACGCCTTCCCCTACGAAAGAAACCCATACAGCTTTTTTGGCGTAGGCGTAGCGGAAAATATGAACGACAGCCAGCAGATTATGAATGGTCATGCACGAATGGCTATTGATAATCTGGCTCTTAGTGGTTCATTAGTTTTTGATGTAGATGAAACTATGCTTGTAGGTGGTCAAAGCATGGAGCTATATCCCGGCAAAGTATTTAGGCGTCAGTCTGGTATGCCCGGACAAGCTATTCACGGTCTTAAGTTTCCAAACACATCTCAAGAAAATATGATGATGTTCGATAAGTTTCGACAGCTTGCAGACGAGCAAACAGGTATTCCTAGCTACTCACACGGTCAAACAGGTGTGCAGAGCATGACTCGTACTGCATCTGGTATGTCAATGTTGCTTGGTGCTGCATCGCTTAACATTAAAACAGTTGTAAAGAACTTAGATGACTTTTTGCTAAAGCCTCTGGGCAAAGCATACTTCCAATGGAATATGCAATTCTTTGAGGGCAAATTGCAAACTGAAGGTGATTTAGAAGTAAAAGCATTAGGCACAAATAGTCTTATGCAAAAGGAAGTACGAAGTCAACGATTGACAATGTTTCTTCAGACTGCTCAGAATCCTGCTGTTGCTCCGTTCGTTAAAATGTCAAAGCTTATTAGCGAACTAGCATATAGCTTGGACCTTGATCCTGATGAAATACTAAATGATCCCGAAGAAGCAGCACTAGCTGCACAGATTATAGGAATGCAAAATAATGCTGGACAAGGAAGTGGCGAACAAGCTGGCCCCGCTGGTGAACAACCCGGAGCTATGGAATCCCCTGAAGGAACACCTGAAGAACCTACGGATGCAGGAGCTACAGGCACTGGCGGTGGCAACATCGGAACAGGAAATGTTCCGCAAGCAGGGGAAGGCGAGTTCTCTGGCTAACTTGCTAACACTTCAAGAACAAGTAAATCAAAGACGAAAGGAAAAAGACGATGGCTAAAAAATTTCCAGATCTAACAGGCGACGGTGAAGTAACTCAAGCAGATGTTCTGAAGGGTCGTGGAGTTTTTAATGAGGGCGGTGAAGTTGATAACTACATTGAACTTTTTGAACAAATGCAAATGTCTTTAGAGCAGGCAGAATCTGAAGAAGAAGAAAATATGATTCGTCAAAGATTTGAACAATCTACTGAAGGTTTTGACCAAAATACCATTATGCAGGCCTATAAAAAAATGGATGCTATGCGCGAACAAATGTTTGAAGGTGGATCTTTAATGGTTCCTCCAGAGCGTGAAGCATATGGTACAGGCGGTGCAATTTTAGATTTTTTTGAAATGTTTGCAAAAAAGTCAGGTGTCAAAAAGAAAAAAGGAATGAAAGACGCAGAAGTAGCAGAAGAAATTATTCGCGTCAACGAAGCAAAAGATCCTCAGTTTTTAGATAGCCTTTCTGATGAGGAGTATGAAGCTCTTGTAAGTAAGCTTTCTCCTAAATCTAGAGCAGCTATGGGTATGGGCGAAGAGTCAATGACAGATGCAGTTGAAATGGCTCGTGGTATGAATCCTGCAGACGTAGCTAAAAATTTAGAAATGTTTGATAGCATTGATGACATTTTTGACTATGCAGATACTCTTGATGCTAAAGACGCACGAATGTTTATGAATAATCTTTCAGACGAAGATCTTGAAATTTTTGGCAGTGATCTTCCTGATGTGGGTGCTTCTCTTGGCCCACGCGAAGTAAAAGCTGAAGGCGGTGAAACAGCAATTGCTATTATGATGCCTGCTGAAATTCCAGAAGATACATACGACAATATTAGCCCAAAAGAAGCCGAACAGCAGTCCGAAGATATGCTTCCTGACGATGAGATGGAAGAAGAGTATTTAGATTTTGTTACTCAAGAAATCTTAGAAGAAGACGAACAAGAATATTTATTTAAGGTTTTGGATGATGATCCTCGCCTTGAAGAAATTTTAGATAAAGTAATTCTTAGTGCAACAGAATTTGCTGGTTCCGGTGAAGTTGAAGGGCCGGGAACTGGCATATCAGATTCGATACCCGCAAGGCTATCGGACGGTGAATTTGTATTCACCCGAAAAGCGACTGACCAAATAGGCGCAGATAATCTCCAACAAATGATGGACGATGCTGAACGCGCTTACGATGGCGGTCTTATGGCTATGGCAGAAGGTGGAATGGCTGAAGATCCTCAAAGACAAATTATGGACACTACAAGTCCATATGCTGTTCAAAAGGAAACTGAAGCTGATGTAGAGCGTCAAATGCTTTACTCAAGCCGAATGCCTAGTCTTATGAACCGATAAGGCTACCTAGAATTTCTAGCCCCTTATCATTTTATAACCTTGAGGCCACCTTGTAGTATCAAGACCCTGTATTAAATAGCGCATTAATACAGCCACCTTGAAAGACAACAAGCCCCATAAAGGAGAAGTGACATGAGCGAAGAACAAGAAACGCAGGCGAATCCGTATAATGCAAGAAAAGAATGGCACACACCAGATGGGCCACCTATGCAAAGTGCAGATTCATTGTTTTTTGAAGAGCAGCAAGAGGCTACTTCCGAAGAAAAAGGAACCCCTCAAAACCCTAAAGCGGCTCGCACCAATTATAAAAAGAGGTATGACGATCTAAAAAAACATTACGATCAGAAAATTTCAGAATTTAAACAGCGTGAAGAAGAACTAGAAGCTATGGCACGATCTGCACAACCGCAGTATCGACCACCTAAAAGCATCGAAGATCTTGAACGCTTTAAAAATGAATACCCTGATCTATATGATACTGTAGAAACAGTTGCTCATATGCGTAGTGAAGAGCAAATGAATGCCCTTCAACAAAAACTTTCAGTTATTGAAAAGCGTGAAGCAGAAATGTCTAAGCGTGATGCTGAAGTTAAACTACGAGAGCGACACCCTGATTTTGAAGATATTAGGGGTGATGACAGGTTTCATGAATGGGCTAAACTTCAGCCAGAAGAAATTCAACGCTGGATTTATAAAAACCCAGATAATGTAGGATTAGCTAGTCGTGCTATCGACCTTTATAAACTGGAAAACAATATTGCGATTAATGCTCCAACGCGCAGGTCACGACCTTCAAAGTCCAATGCTGCTGATATGGTATCAACTAAAACAACAAGTGTTGAGCCACAGCAGGCTAAGATTTGGACACAACGGGAAATTGCTGCGCTGTCCTTGGATGACTATGATCGTTACGAAGAAGAAATTGATCTAGCCATCCGCGAGGGACGAGTAGCAAGATAATAACTTGTCTTTTAGGAGTAAATAAAAATGGCTTATAACGTAAGTGATCAATATTTTGAGCCAGCAACTGATACCAATGCAAACTTTGCAAACTCGGTTGCAGGCCAAGCTAACTCATTCTTCCTGCCTGCTGTCTACAGTAAGAAGGTACTTAACTTCTTCCGTAAGGCATCAGTCTGTGAAGCTGTAACTAACACTGACTATGCTGGCGAGATTGCGGCATTTGGTGATAGCGTAAACATCATCAAAGAGCCGGTAATCACCGTCTATCAGTACGAGCGCGGTGCAGACGTAACCTCAACTAAGCTGACCGACCAAGAGCTTACTCTTGTTGTTGATCGTGCAAACGCATTTAAGTTCATTGTCGATGACATTGAAACCAAAATGTCGCATGTCAACTTCAAAGAAGTAGCATCTTCTTCAGCGGCGTATGCGTTGCGTGATGCTTTTGATGAGGGTGTATTTGCAATCATGCAGGCTGGTTTGTCTGCTTCTGCGCCCGACCACACGCTTGGTGCTGACTCAGCTACCGATTTGGGTGCTGGTGTATATGATGGCGCTGGTGCTATTGACGTAGGCATTACTGGCGAGACTGATCCTCTGGACGTTCTTGCCCGTATGGCTCGTTTGCTGGATGACCAAAACGTACCCGAAGAGGGTCGCTGGGTTGTAGCATCTCCTGACTTCTATGAGCAACTCTCTCAGAGCGGCTCTAAGCTCTTGTCAGTAGACTTCAACGCAGGCCAAGGCTCTATTCGTAACGGTCTGGTAAGTTCTGGCAAGTTGCGTGGATTCTCCATGTACAAGTCAAACAACATGCCTGCTACGTCTAACGCAACTGGCTTTATGCTGGCTGGTCATATGAGTGCTGTTGCAACTGCACAATCCATTACTAGCACTGAGGTCATTCGTGATCCCAGCAGCTTTGGTGACATTGTTCGCGGTCTGCACGTTTGGGGAGCTAAGGTTCTCCGTAACGAAGCACTAATCGGTGCTTACTACAACATCGACTAAGATGATGGGATGGGAGGGTGAAATACCCCTCCCGTTTTTAAAGGACTAAGATATGCCATTGATTTCAACTCCAAATAAACCTATCAGTATGAAGCTAACTGAGAATAAGCGTGGACGTTATCGCCATGTAGATCAAAAAAAGTTTGCTGAAAATTACGATAAGATTTTTGGAAAAAAAGACAAAGGAGAAAAAAATGGGCAATAAAAAGCGAATGAACTACAGGATGGGTAGAAAAGTTCGTTCTACTTATATGGGCGGTGGATACGGTTCAAATCGAAACATGATGGCTAAGGGCGGCATGGCCCACGACTATAAAAATATTATGGAAATGGAAGCCAAACAAATGTCTCCAGATCATAATGAGTCAATGAAGCAAAAATGAAAGTAAAAGCCCCCGAAGGCTATCATTGGATGAAAAGCGGTAAAAGCTTTAAGCTAATGAAAGATCCTAAAGACGGTTACAAAGCTCACAAAGGAGCTTCTAAAGCCGTAGACTTTCCAATCCAAAAGGTTCATAAAAAATAATGGCAACTAATTACTTACAGCTAACAAATGAACTTTTGCGAGAAATGAATGAAGTCCCTCTGACTACTAGTAATTTTTCTTCTGCAATTGGTGTGCAGGCTCATGCAAAAGATTGTATTAACAGGGCATATCTTGATATTGTTCTTGAAGAACCGCAGTGGCCTTTTTTGTCTGTAGGTGATAGTGGAACAACTGATCCTATGTATGGTAACACATATATAGAAACTGTTGCAAATACTCGTTGGTACGAGTTAAAGCCAGCAAGTGATTCTATTTTAAATGACTATGGATCTGTTGATTGGGATAATTTTTATTTGACAACGGTTGGTGTATCGGGTGAATCAGCCCCTTACACAGCAAAAAACTTAAGATTTACAACCATTGAAGAATGGAAAGATTTTTATCGAACCAAAGAAAATGCCGATGATGCAGAAGACGCAAACGGTGGTGAGCCTAAGCGCGTTATTCGTAGTCCCGATGGGCGTATGTTAGGCCTAAGCCCAATACCCGATAAAGTATATCGCGTTTGGTTTTATGCGTACAATCAGCCTACACAACTGTCAGCTTATTCAGATGAAATTGTTTTTCCTGATGTGTACAAGCCTGTTCTTTTAGCAAGAGCTAGATATTTTGTACATCAATTTAAAGAAGCTGTTCAGCCTGCAGCCCTAGCTAACGAAGAATATCGTCGTGGCTTACGACTAATGAAAACAAACTTAATGGTTCCTGAACCTTTCTACATTAAAGATGATCGTGTGAGGTTTGTTTAATGTCTCAGGCTTTTGGTTTTTCTTGTCGTGGTGGATTAAATACAAACCTAAACTCTCTTGAGCTTTTAGGCCAGCCGGGATTTGCAACAACGCTAACAAACTTTGAAGTAGACCCAGATGGCGGCTATCGTCGTATTAGCGGTTTTACAGAGTTTGGCGGCGCTTCAGCTACTCGACCTAATACGACTAATCGTATTTTAGGAACTTTTCCATACGCTGATGGTGTCATAGTTTGTTCAGGTACTGATATATTTTTTAGCAATGATGGCATTACATGGCTACAAATAAATCGTAGTTCTGTAGCAGGCGGTGGTGATAACTATACAGCCTTTACAGGACGTTCTGCACTAACACGAACAAACCAAGGCCAATGCCAGTTTGCAGTGTTTGAAGGCGCTAACTTTGATTATGGCGAAATATTTATTGCAGATGGCGCAAATAAAATTTATTCTTTTCGCATGGAAGGTACAGGAGCTTTAAACACTCGTACTTTTTTTGCTTATGAAATTACAGTTGATGGTTCAAACGGTGTAAAATATATTACAGTTCACGACCATCATTTATGTGTGGCAGGTGTTGGGAATAATTTAAATACTGTATATTTTAGTGTATATAACGATCCAGATAACTTTACAGGTGCTGGAGCAGGTTCAATAACTATATCAGATCAAATACAAGGCTTAAAGGGTTTTCGTACTGATCTTATTGTTTTTGCAAAAAATAGCATACATAAACTTGTAGAAATAAATACGCCTTCAAATACTCGTATTGATCCTATTGCAGAAAACGTAGGTTGTCTTAGTGCATATAGCATTCAAGAAATTGGAGGTGATCTAGTATTTCTAGCGCCTGACGGTATCCGAACCGTTGCAGGTACAGCACGAATTGGCGATACAGAGTTAAGTTCTATTTCAAGACAAATACAAAATATTATATCGTCAATTGCAACAAACATTTCATCGTATGTAATTGATAGTGCAGTTTTAAGATCTAAGTCACAGTATAGGCTTTTTTATTCTGAAGCAACGGACTCACCGGGAGCAGGCAAAGGTGTAATAGGAACTTTTACTGGTCAAGCCTTTGAATGGTCTGAAGTAGAAGGTATTCAAGCTTTTGGTTTGAGTTCAACAATTGACTATACCGGAATTGAAAAAATCTATCATGGCGATAAAGATGGTTATGTTTATAACCATGATACGGGTACAAGTTTTGTATACGATGGAACAGAACAAAATATATTAGCTACTTATGAAACTACTGATTTAGACTGTGGCGATATCGGTACAAGAAAAACTTTTAAATATGTACGAACTTCTTTTTCGCCCGAAGGCGAAGTATCACCAACATTAAGAATTAGATATGATTATAAATCTACTGAAATTGTTCAGCCAAGTGATTATCCAATTACAGGCATTCCAATTCCAGCTATTTTTGGAACATCTATATTTGGAGCAGCCACATTCGGTGGAACAAACGATCCAATGATTCGTCAAACAGTTGAAGGCAGTGCAAACACAATTAGCTTAAGACTTAGAACAAACGATAAAAATAGTTCTTTTGCTGTCAATGGTTTTTACATCGACTATATGCCATCAGGTAGGAGATAATAATGGCTCAAAATTATACACGACAAAGCACGTTTAGTGATGGCGATACAATTACTGCAGCGTTATTTAATGACGAATATAACCAATTAGAAAACGCTTTTAATTATTCTAGTAGTAGTTCAACCTCTACTGGACACCAACACGATGGAACAGCCGGTCATGGCGGTAATATCCCCCAAATTGGTGATTTAGACTTTTTAAATAAAATTGTTGTAGATAGCACTAACAATCGTTGGGGATTTTTTGTAGAAGTTTCTAGTGCTGCTGTAGAGCAGATTCGTATTCAAGATGGCGCTATTGTTCCTGTAACTGATAACGATATTGATCTTGGTACTAGCTCACTAGAGTTTAAAGATCTTTATTTAGACGGTACAGCAACTATTGATACATTGACGGTTGATGAGGCTGCTACGGTTGGAACCACATTAGGCGTAACAGGGGCAACTACATTAAGCTCTACGCTGGCTGTAACAGGCACTTCTACACTGACAGGAAATGTTACGGCAACGAATGACTTGAGTATTGGTGGTAATTTAACTGTTACTGGTGATGCAACAATTTCTGGTAATCTTACTTTTGGAAGTGCTGATACAGACAGCATTACAATCACAGCAGATATTGCTTCAAATCTTATTCCAGATGCAGACGATACTTATGATATTGGAAGTTCTTCAAAAGAGTGGCGCGATCTTTATATTGATGGTACAGCATATATAGATGCTATTAATTTTAATGGTACAGCTATTACTGCAACTGCTGCAGAACTAAACATCCTTGATGGTGTTACAAGCACTGCAACAGAATTAAATATTGTAGATGGCGATACAACTGCTACAGCTACTACGCTTGCAGACGCTGACCGCGTTGTAGTCAACGATGCAGGCACAATGGTTCAAGTAGCTTTAACAGACTTTGAAACTTATTTTGAGTCTGCGTTAGATACGCTTCCAAACGTAACGACTGTTGGAGCCTTAAATGCTGGCTCTATTACTTCAGGGTTTGGGGCTATTGATAATGGATCATCAGCCATTACAACCACAGGCACTGTAACTTACGGAAGCCTATCAGACGGTACAATAACCATTACGGCCTTTGTAGATGAAGATGATATGTCTTCTGACAGCGCAACGCTTGTGCCTACACAGCAGTCTGTAAAGGCTTATGTAGACTCTCAAGTAACTGCACAAGACTTAGACTTTCAGGGTGACTCTGGTGGTGCATTAAGCATTGACTTAGACTCTGAAACTCTAACGATTGCTGGTGGCACAGGTATTGATACAACTGGCGCGACAAACACGCTGACGGTTGCAATTGATTCAACTGTGACTACTCTTACGGGTACGCAGACGCTTACAAATAAAACACTTACCGCCCCTGTTATTTCTACTATCAGTAATACAGGTACTTTGACACTGCCAACGTCTACTGACACTTTGGTAGGTAGGGCCACAACTGATACATTAACAAACAAGACATTAACATCTGCGGTACTAAATACTAGCGTTTCTGGAACAGCGGTACTTGATGACGATACGTTTGCTACTGCAAGCGCAACAACCTTAGCAACTTCAGAATCAATTAAGGCGTATGTAGATGCTCAAGTAACAGCCTCTGATCTTGATTTTCAAGCAGATACCGGCGGTGCTTTAAGCATTGATCTTGATTCTGAAACTATGACCTTTACTGGTGGTACTGGTATTGATACCTCCGGTTCTGGAAATGATGTTACTTTTGCTATTGATTCTACAGTAACTACACTTACTGGTACTCAAACACTAACAAACAAAACCTTAACGTCTGCGGTGTTGAACACTGGTGTTTCTGGTACAGCGGTACTTGATGAAGATGATATGGCTTCTGATTCTGCAACTCAACTTATCACTCAACAAAGCGCAAAAGCTTACATTGATGCTACAGCAACTGCGCTTGCAATTGCACTGGGGTAAATTATGGCAAACACTTTTAAAAATGCTTCACTTGCTGATGTAAGCAGCGGCTCATACGATACACTTTATACAACACCCTCAAGCACTACAACGGTTGTTCTTGGTGTAGCTTTAGCAAATAAAAATTCAAGTGCTATTACTGCTAAGGTACAGTTTACTGATTCTTCAGGTTCTGTAACGCGACAGCTACTAGAAGATGTAACAATTCCCGGTAATACAACGCTAGAGGTTTTATCAGGTCAAAAATATATTTTAGAGGCCGCAGATATTTTAAAAGTTCAATCGGGAACAGCCACTTCTTTAGATGTTGTTGCAGGCCTCATGGAGATTAGTTAATGGCTATTACTAAACTAAACAGTCTTGCGATTCCTCCAAATACTATTGTGGAATCGGATCTGTCGTATCCGTTGACTAACTTTAGCTCTACGGGTATTGATGACAATGCGACTAGCACAGCAATTACGATTGATGCGTCAGAGAATGTTGGTATTGGCACTACCTCGCCCACGACTGCGCTTACCGTATCAACAGATGGAACAGAGCAGATTACAATTAATCGGGCAGATGCAAGCATTAACGCAGGCAACACTGTTGGTACTATTTTATTTACTGGAGATGACCCGTCTGCAAACCAAATTGGCGCAAGGATACAAGTTTTAGCGTCAGAAAATTGGGCAACCAATGCCTATGGTTCGCATATTACTTTTTCCAACGATAGCAGCGGTACACTTACAGAGCGTATGCGTATCGACAGTAGCGGCAACGTAGATTTATACCAAGGTAACAATCTTACGTGGAGATTTGCGGCTGGTAGCACTATTCGCGGAAGCATGAGCATTGATAGTGCAGACAATATCACGTTTAGCAATGGCTCTAGCAACACAGAACGTATGCGTATCGACTCCAGTGGCAGATTACTGCTTAACACAACGGACGCAACGACAGGCGGCCTAAACCCTACAGTTAATTTCAAGCAACTTTCTAACGCCAGCTACCACAGAGGCATGATTATAGAGTCCGCGGATTCTGATGCTTTTATTGGTATTGGTTACAGCGGCTCAGAATTTCAAATTGGCGCTTCATATAGAGCCAGTGCTGGCTATAAGCCCATCACGGTCGTTGCTGGTGGATACGAGCGTATGCGTATCGACACCAGCGGCAACGTTGGTATTGGCACTACGAGTCCTAGCGGTAAATTACATGTAGTTGGCGGCCCAGCGTATCTTTATGTATCTGACAGCAGAGGTAGCCAAGGCGCTCATTACATTGCATCAAATGGCACTTCTGGACAAAATATGTTTATTTCCGCAAATGTTGGAGGCATTAGCGGCGGCGACATGGTGTTCCTTAATGGTGGCACTGAACGTATGCGTATGGACGACAACGGCAACTTGCTGATTGGTAAGACTGCACAAACAACTAACTACCAATTAGAAGTAGACAGCACGGGAGGCGCGGCGGTTTTTTACAGGAAAGCTACTGGAACTGGCGCTGTAATGTCTATTTACAGTAATAACTACGGCACAGAATCAATAGCCGCGTATTTTAGAAGTAATGGAGGATTAAGTAATTATTCCTCTAACGACACTAACTTATCAGACCAGAGAGCTAAAAAAGACATTGTTGACTCTGGTAATTACCTTGAAAAACTTTGCAACATTCCTGTCAGAAACTTTAGGTACAACGAAGATGCTGAGAATGGAAAGCATCACTTAGGTGTTATTGCACAAGAGGTTGAAGCTGTTGCGCCAGAGTTTGTAAACAAAGCATCTTGGGAACACAAAGACGGGCCAATGGATACGGTATACAACACTGATCTTATGTTTGCCATGATGAAGTCTATCCAAGAACTCTCAGCACAAGTAGACGAACTTAAAGCCGAAGTAGCGGCACTTAAAGGAGCATAATATGCCTTACATCGGAAAAGAACCCGTAGCCGGTAATTTTGTACTTCTAGATTCTATTACAACATCAGCTACCGCAACATATGCCTTGACTAAAGATAGTGTTGCGTATTCTCCAGAGTCTGCAAGGAACATGATTGTTTCGTTAAACGGTGTGACTCAAGCACCTGAAGCAGCCTTTACAGTCTCTGGTAGCAACATTACCTTTAGTTCAGCACTAACGTCTTCTGATGTTATTGATTACATTCTGGTTCTTGGAGATGTTCTGAGTGTTGGTACACCCTCTGACGGGACTGTAGGAACTTCTCAGATGAGTTATCCGCTAGACAATTTTAGTTCTACGGGTATTGATGATAATGCGACTTCAACGGCTATTACGATTGATAGCTCAGAGAATGTTGGTATTGGCACTACGAGTCCTACGCACGATTTAACAGTGGGGTCAACAAGCGCATCAGATTATGTTATAGCTTTACGCGGAGGAGTTGGGGGTTTCTTTGGTTGGGACGATTCAGC
>Ga0208899_1001765_pt1 | contig 14971 bp, 23 predicted proteins | sample VirMetDEL_Nov_24_FD_184518 | JGI IMG/M metagenome (GOLD analysis project Ga0208899, IMG submission 184518) | Aqueous microbial communities from the Delaware River and Bay under freshwater to marine salinity gradient to study organic matter... | ecosystem: Environmental > Aquatic > Marine >... | reverse complement strand
GTTATTGATGAGACGTTTAGGCTGTTTTCTAAAGTTTGGCTGCTTTGTATGTATTTGTGCCAAGCCGCCGCAACGCCTGACACTGCACGACTAGCTGTTTCACCTGTAGCTTTGATGTTTGTGACCGTTAGTGTTGACAAGGTACACCTCCTTTAGCTCGACTGAGCTTGTGCATAATAGCATGTGCAGTTACACCGTAATCGCCTGCAATGCTTTGGAATGTTTCACCTTGATTGCGTCTTTCCTGAATTACTGGAATATCCTCAACAGGTACTTTCATAGCATACTGGCTTGGGGATTTCTTGCCTAGAGCATCAAAGCTATGCTTTACGTTTTCGCTATGCGTCACCCACTCAAGGTTGTCTGCATTGTTGTTCAGCTTGTCACCGTCTTTGTGGTTGATCTCTAGCCCATCGGCATATCCATCACAGAATGCACGGGCTACAAGGCGATGAACAAACACTGTCTCTTGACCACCGTGAAAACCAACACGCTCGTAACCGTTCTTACCAACAGTTGTCTTGCGAATTAATCCATGCTTATTGCGGATTAAACCAGTGTTACTGACCTTACCACAATCCTCAAACCCAACAATCGGCCTCCATACCATACTCATGCTAGGTCTCCTAACACTGATGCGCTGTTGTGAGCTACGTCAACATATCCTGAAGAAGCACCTGTTCGCATTTCAAAAAGCGAAGTCGTATTAGTATTATAATTAGATCCAGTTCTGTAAGTTGCAGCAGTCGATTGCGCAACACTGTCAGCAGTAATTGCGTAAGTTGCAGAAGACATACTTGATACCATATTTATATTATACTTACCCGTATCATTATCTACTAAACCACTTACGCCAAAGCTTTCGTATATTGCTACCGTGCCTGTTCCGTCCCAATGTACCCAAGCCTTAGCAGCACTCTGCTTGTACAAGTCGATAGGGCCAGTGCCAGCCGCATCACTTATCGTATTTGCTCGTATATCAGACAATGCTCAAGTTCCCCCCTGTTGTGACGGTGATAGTAACACCCGATGCCACGGCCAATGGGCCAGTAGCAGAGGCATTCTCTGTCGCGTCGATGGTTACATTTGTGTTGAGGGTTTGCTCAGACACACGAAAGATGTCACCAGCCGCAGCCGCAGGGCCAAGCGTACCGCGCTCGCCCTTGTATCTACCCCCGCCAACCGCAGTCGCAAGATCAACCGCCGTAAACATCAGCACATCGATGATGTCGCCAGTTGCAGCACCAGATGTCAGCACAACGTCAGATCCGTTAGTAGCCGTGAAATCGGTGCCATCGACCAGCCTCACGCCGTTCATGTAGACATCCACAAAGCCCGCCGTGTAACCCGCCGTGGGAAAGCTAGTTTGCCCAGATGTAGCCGTAAAGGTCTGCCGCGTTTGGGTGGCCTGTGGTACTGGTGCGGGGCCTATGTATCCTGACATTATAAAGCTCCTATGATAAACGCCAGTAGCTCGCTGTAGCGAACACCAAGCCTAGTGCGCTCTGTAGCACCCTCTGGCGCTTCTTCTTGTGTGTCATATGTGTCGGTGCGGGTGTAGGCATCCTTGGCTTCTACAGCCTCAGTGACTACGTTGCCCTCTTCGTCAAGCACCTCTGCCACAGCTTCTACCGCTGGCACCTCAACGTCATGCTCCCACCAAGTTGTAGAAATAAACATGGCGTAATCACCAGCGTCTAAACCTTCAGCCGAAAATGCTGCTTGTAGATCCTGTGCAATGATACCAAAGTGCGTTCTGGCCTCATCACCCTTCTCAGCTACTTTATCCTTCCAGCGAAACTTACGCATCAAGCCTTTAGCTGCTACAGCAACACGTTGCTCTGCGTCAGATAGCTCTGCAATGTCTTGCTTTTCGTTGCGGTCAGATGTTTGGATTGTGCCGTTGGTGGCGTAGATGTCATCCCAGCGATATGTGCTAGAACCAACATCTTTTGCATTATCAACCCCAGTCCCACTGCCATTAGTGGGCCAAATATCATTTCCAGCAAAACGTATACCCGTGCTAGTTGAAGCTACATATATCCTTCCATTATTAGACCCAATATTCCCCACAGTGGAGCCGTCTTTTTGGAAGCGGGCTAATTCGCCATCGGTACTTAAACGGTTGGCGTAAAGTGCAAAGTTACTCGTTGCTGTAGCAACAACTTGACCAGTGCCGCCCTCAAGCAAAATACCCTGTGTACCACTGCTTGCACTCGTCTTGCCCACCAGCAAGTTACCGCTCGCATCGAGGCGCATGGCTTCTGAGCCGTCAACCCTAAAGTTAATGCTAGAGTTGGTTGCCGCAGCACCTTCATCAGACGCAATAGTAAATGTCCCGCCATTATTGCGTATCTCTGCGTATGTTGTGTCATCCGTATCAGTCAGATGTATCGTCGCATTTGAGGAGGCCACGTCAAGGTCAGCACTAGGCGAACTCGTCCCAATGCCTACCCGATTATTCGTGCTGTCAACATACAGCGTGTTTGTGTCTACTGTCAGATCACCACTGACGTCAGCATCACCAACTATATCAGCCCCAGTGGTACTGAGGTTTACCGTCTTGCTTCCAATGTATCCCGCCATTAGGTTTGCTCCAGTACGCTCAAGATCACATCCGTTGAACTGGCTGTGTCGCTAGTGACAACCACGGTGTCTGTGGTTTCTAGGATGACCTTGCCATCCAAGACAGACAGCGCTGAATTTGCGGGGATCGGAGCGCCCTTCACCAAGTAGACGCCAGCTACCTGCACATCGACTTTGATCTGGCTGGTTGTTGTGTTTGACAAGTTGCAGCCCATCATGATCGCGGTAGTTGAAGCAGCAACCGTATATACGGTTGTAGCCCCCGTTCCGACTGAACCAGAGGTGTAATTTTTAAACGTGTTAGCCATTGTCTATCCTAGCGCAATATTTAGATCAAAAAGGTTGTCAGCGTCCTCAACGGTAAACCCGATAAACACAATCCCATCGCCACTAAGATTAATCGCAGCATCGCTGTTGCTGCTCTCGATCACATTGCGGGTAAGGGTTGTGCCAGAAGCCGTATATACGCCCGTGCCGATTTCCCAGTTATTGCCATCCTCTAGGACGTAGCGAACAACGTCACCATCGGTAACGCCAGATGCAGCAAATGTCTGGTAGCCATCCTCTGCTGCGCCGAGTGTAATGGTGCCGGTGCCAGTTGTACTGGTTGCCACCTTAGCTCTGTTTGTCAGCACAACCATGTCTATACCTTACGCTGGATCTGGGATGCGGATGTCAGATGCAGTCAACGAGAATGTGTTGCCAGATGTAACCACCTGAGATGCCGACAGCGAGCCAGTCGCCAGCAAGCGGCTGTTGCCGGTGTCGGATATGGCGTAATGCGTAGCCGTGCCGGTGCCTGTCACAGATGCGCCGCTCACAGCAGCCAGAGTAACCTTGCGCCCGTTTGGCGAGGCATCAGCGGGAGCCGATATGCTTATGCTGGTTTCGTTGCCAAGCGTGTATGTGCTTGTCGCCTCCGCATATGACGCTGGCTCCTGCGAGCAAATATCAACGCGGTTGGCCTCCGTATCCAGAACGGTTAGACCGTTGTCTAAAACGCGATCATTTAAAGTCGCCATCAGTAACTCCTAGCTTTCATCTTGAGGCCAACGCCGCCATATTTTGCGCTTTCATTGTCTGAATTTATACCACTGATGGCATTATTCAGCAATGACGCCCAAACTTGTATGCGACTGTCGTCGGCAAGGTAAGGCGCGCTGTGAACCAACGCGCCGTATAAATACGCATCTGGGTAATACGTTAGAAGCCAGTTGCTTGTGTTGACGTCGCTCAATGCGGTTGGCCTGCCGTAGTAAACCATTTCAAGCGTTAGCGTGTCAGAGTTTGGATTTGGGTACACCTCTATCGAGCCGTCGGTGATCGCGTAGAAACGCGGCGTGCCGCTTGTGTTTTGGCCAAGCTGGCGTTGCTCCATCATCTGCGACTGACTGATCGGCTCCAGCGGGCTCGTATTTCCGCTCAACATGCTAAGCCTGATCGGCTCCAAGAAGTCTGCAGGCGGAGACGTGTACTGGCTATCAATGACAGCGGTCGAGCGCTTTTCCATGCGCCAGTGCCGGATCTTGCGATTAAAGTCAGCCTCGGCCAGCGCGATAAATGTCGGGATGGCGCTCGTCAAATCGGTGCGGTTTAAGAAGTCCGCCACGCTCGTTTTAAGCTCCGCATATGTTGTCAGTGCCATCTGCTATCCTTAAAGCGTTCCGGCTCGTGTCCGAAAAACGCGGTTATCTCTGTCGTTCAGCCATTTCTTCAGACGCTTAGGGTCATCCACAATGCCTTGTCTCTTGAGCTGATAATACACTGAAAGCGGGATCGACGCCACCTTCGGCATGTCGCCAAACTTGCCGTCAATGTTATTATAAGCTCGCTTGTTGCTTTCCGCGATATGCTGGGTGTCTTGTACAGTCTCCACCACATATTCGCCTTTGCCGGTGACGTGCCAGTATTTCGTAATGCCCGTGTCTACGTCGCGGCTGAATAATCTTTTCATGCTGCCTCCTGTGATAGTGGGGCGACGCCTAAACGCCGCCCCTCCAATCTTATGCTACGTTCAGATCGAACACGCCGCCATGCGCCGCTTCGTTTGATACTTTCAAGCCATACTCTGCAAGCATCATAGCTTTGTCAGCGTCACCAGTTTTGGCGAGATCCACTGAGTTGATCGGACGCAGATAGCATACTGATGCATATTCTGGGTCGAGCAACCACGCGTCACGCTCACGCTGGAAGCGGTTTGGCACAACCTGAAGTGTACCAAAATCTGACATATACACGTCAGCAGCACCGATAATTGTGGTCGGGCTGTCGCTTGGAGCCATGTAACGCTGAGCAGCAATACCGGCAAAGCCTGACACAACGGTTTTGTTGTGCGGGCCAACCATCAGGATTGATGGGTTGCCGCCAGACGTAAACGCTTGCTGCATCACGTCCTTGACCATTGCTTCGGTCAAATCGCGTTGCGTGCCGTCGTTACGAGCGTCTGAGCCGTCGTTGGCAGTTGGATCTGTACCGTCACCAGCTTTGTTGGTGTTGGTCGCAATCCACGCACCCAAGCCAGCAGTCTCGCGAGCTGTAGATGAGTTTCCGGCTGCCCGAGCGTTATTGTCAGTTAAAACTGCTTCGATATCGCGCTTTAACTCGCGGCCCCGCTTGGCCATCTGGTATGCTTTCTCGTCATTTCTTCCGGCCAAATCTTGTGCATTCAAGTTGTCTGCAACAATCAATGTACGACGTGAAATGTGCGTATAGTTACCAATGCGAACCGTTGCGGCTGTGCTGTCGAATGACGTTACGTCGTCGCCATCAATTACCGCTGTCTTATCAACAGCCGCAAGCGAGTCAGTTTGCCACTCGAAAAACGTGTTTGAAACGCTTTCTGAGCCGATATTACTTTGCAGAGGCACCTCGTCGGGCGAGATATTCGCAATTACATTTGCGAGGCTCTCGCGGATACCTTTGGCGTCAAATGACGTAAAGGTGTTTGCTACTATTGCCATATTTTTTCTCCATTATAGCAAGGCTTTAATTGCAACCGCTGCATCTTGCACGCGGCCAGACTTCTGTAGGCGCTGTTGCGCTTCCTGCGCGGCAGTCTTCGGCTTTGGTGCTGAACCGCGAGAACCTGCTTTTAGAGTTTTGCTGCGCGGCTTCTTAGGCTTCACTTTCGCCTCGTTAGCACGCGTTTCGCCTCTATCGTAAAGCATGGCTTTCCTCGCCAATTTGACCAATGTCGCGTTTTTAAGCCCTTGAACGTCATCTTCGTTAAAACCTTCTGTAAGAAGGAAGTCACGAATTTGCCCAGCTTCTGTAGATGCAACCTTCTGGTCGCGCCATTCTGGGATCAGATCAGGCAGAGCGGTTCTTTGCTCTTCCAGATACTGCTGTTCCATTTGCTGCATTTTCTTCTGCTGAAGATCACGCAGGCGGGCCTGCTCGGCTTGAACGGCTTGCATCTGAGCGCTCTTCTGCTCTTGCTGCTTTCGCCACTGTCGCTCCGCTTTCGCTGCCATCGTGGGGTCTGTGTCGTACAGTGTATCCCAATCCGGCTCTTCTTGTACCGATTGCTCAATCTGCTGGCTTAACGCTGGCAGTAGTTGAGCGTATTGCGCACGCTCCCGCTCGATTGCTTCGGCTTCCGCTGCATACGACTTGCGCATCTCAGCCAGCTCCTGCGTCTTACGGGTATAGTCTCGATGCCTTAGATGTCCGCTTTTCAGATCCTCGACCGTAATCTCTTCGCCGTCTACTTCCACCGTGGCGGATAGTATGTCGAAGGATTGATCGCCGGAACTGTCGGCGTCGTCCTCTTCATCAAGCTCGACCTCAGATCCTTCGACGGGTGAATTGTCGATCTCTTCGTCAGCCATTTCGACATCAGCTTGATCCTGATCTTCAGTTTCAGCTTCAGTCTCTAGCGCATCAGTTGCCTCTGCATTATCCTCTTGGGGTGCAAACATAGCACTGATTGCATTTTGCGCGTCGGTCAGGCCAATCCCTTGCGGGGTGTTAGTATCTGACATTTTGCGTCAATCTCCTTTATTATGCGGCTATTTCTGTTTCATTTCAATAGTCGCGTTGTCCGCCATTGCACGCAGGGATTGCTGAACCAGCTCAACCCCGCGCAGTTTCATGTAGACAGCCTCTCGGTTGTCCGCATCGCCAACGCCAGTCGCTTTGAACTCGCGCCAGCAATCCTGCTCGATCTCAGCGAGAAAACGCTTGAGGTCGGTATCGTCTAAAAGTCGCTGCGCCTGCTTGCCGTCATCAATGACCTGCTGCTTAGTCTTCACGCGCAGCCTCCTTGATTACGTCCGCCTGCGCCTTCAGAACCTCGCGGTTGATCGCCAGCTCGGATCTGATCTGCTCCACGTTAAGCTGCCCACCATATTTAGCCTTCATCTCTTCCGCTTTCACAAATAGCTCCGCCTCTAGCTCGTCACGCTTGCGGTCGTCTTCCATCTGCATTTTCTCGCGGTCAAGCTGCAACTGCGCGGCCTTCTTCTGGATGTCCGCTTGGATCTGCTGGATCTGCACTTGTATCAGCATCTCGTTCACGTCCGGCTTGTCTTGCTTCGGAGGCGGCGTAAACTCTGCGGGGTTGCTCCAGAATTGCGACGTGTCCTTGAAGCCGGCCAGCTCTGTCATCGCCTTCAGCGTGTTGCTCAGCTTCGTGATGTCGGTCAGCGGGTTCTGCGGCCCCATGGTCTTCATCGCGTCCTTCTGCATCTCGCCGATCTGGCGCAGCATCATCATGCGCTCGGCGTCTGTGCCACGGCCAAGCGCGACGTTGATCGAGACGTCCATGTTACTATTCCACACGCGCGGATCAATCGGCACGAACTCATTGCGCAGGCGAACCATGCGAGGCGCGTCCTGATGCGTCGTGATCAGGTGCAGCACGATCTTGAACAAGTCTTTCATGCCGGTCTCGGCAAAGACGCGCGCGATCAGCTCGATGTGCTGCTGCGCGGCGCTCACAGTCGCTGCAACGGCGCTGGCAGTGGTAGACTGCAACACGTTGGCGTCTAGCCCCTGAGACGCCTTTGAGATGCCTGTGCGGGCCTCTTTGACCTGATCCATATATTGCAGGACGGGGAACGCCTCGCGGCCAACAAATGGCATCGAAAGCGGCTGCACCTGACCGGCTTGGCGCTGGCGGATGATGCTGCCGACCTCTGTGTTCATGACGTCGTCTAAGTTAACCATGCCCTCTGTGACAGCCACGCGTGGGTGTATGGACATGGCCAAGCTGTCCAGCGTGTTACGCATGATGACAGACTTAATCCGCTGGATGTCCATGACGGTGTCCGCCACACTAATACCGAAGAAATCGTGCGGCTCTGGATCTGGGCAGAACGTGGCGAAGGGGGCCATGTCAATTGGCTCGTTGTTCAGTATCTTGTTGCCGTCGCCCGCCGTGCAGATTTTGCGCAGCTCCGCGATGCCGTCGCCGTCATAATCAACGCGGATATAGTTTTCGACATAAAGCACCTTACGCATCGCCGGATCGTTGCGCTCGTTCATCTCGTTTGTCAGCGCAGGGTTGCGCGTGTACCGCTCGACGTTGGTGTTCATGTCGTCATACGCGGATGACATGCCCGCGACCTCGTCGTAGTCATATCCCATCGCAACCAGCTCTGAGACGGTCACAATGCGCCTGTGGGCGACGTAATCTGCTTCCGCGATAGATTTGGCCTCGCGGGAGATTAACAGCTCCTCGGGCGGCACAGCCTCCAGCTTAACGCGTCCGTCGGGGCGCGTATATTCCACGCGCACGTCGTGCATCATCGGAGGCGGCAGCATCTCACCCGTCATGGGGTTTAGCGCAGGCTCGCCGACAGGCATAGACGCCTGCACGGTGATCATGGCGTCGGGGTCAGCGGCAAGCGCCGCAAGCGCGTTGTCGTCGAGGCCGGTGTAATTGTAGGCGTCAATCGTGGTCTGGTCATCCCACCAACACTTGAGAATGCCAACCTTGCGGATCAGCGCGTCCTTGAACGCGGAGTGCATGGCCAAGAAGCCGTTGTTGTCGCGGTTGATGATGAAATTCGCGTAGTCGGTCGCCTGCTCCGCCGCAGCGATATCCTCCGGCCCCTGCGGCGCGTATTCGACGGTGTTATCGGTGCTATGGAAGATCCGCATTAAGGATGGCAGGATGGCCTGTACGGTATCGCGTACGTCCATGCTGACCACTTGGCTGCGCCCGTCCTCTTCATCGCCAAACGGCTCGCCCCGATAATACTCGGTCGCCTGCGCGCGGATCGGCGAGATGTTGTTGTCGATGTAGTCAATCGCGTCGTCGATCTCCTTGCCGACAATGCCCTGCAGCTCGTCGTCGCTCATCACGTTGGGGTCGATTTCCTGCTCCAACTCGTTGACTAGGTCGTTGATCTCATTTTCCATTTCGGTGTCCTTTATCGGCGGGCTTGCAGGGATTTAAGGTATTCGTCTATCACGTTCAACTGCTCCGGCTGACTGTCGCGCATTGCTGCAATCGTTCCGGCGACCATAGTGGGCGCTACGGCTCCCTGCGGAGACGCTCCAGTTGCCCTAAGCGCGCGCATTGTGGTCTTAGCCATGGGCTTCATAAATGGCGCCGCAGTCATCAACACGTCGGCCCCTCCGAGCAAAGCCTCCAAGCCGGATGCCTTCATTCCTGCGGCGTCGCCATCTCTCATGGCGCCCAAAAAGCTGCGCCCGCCTCTATATGCGTCTTGCCCACCAATAACCGTTCCAAGAACGGGCGCGTAGCTTGCGCCTACGGCGGCGTCGTATGCCGCTCTGGGGTTCTGCGTTTGCGCTAATACGGCGTCGAAGATGCTCATCTGCGTGGGGTTTTCTAGCGGCTGGCGGAAGTCTACTGCGCGCTGCAAGTCTTCGTCTGAATACACATAATCGCCTTGCTCGCGATATGATCGTCCAGTCATGGGGTCTGTCACGATCTTGCCGGTGCGCGTCTTATATGCAGCGCCTCCGCCCTCGTCCTCGCCAAGCATTCGGGAAAATGTTCTTCGTATATCAGCCATTATGAGCCGCCTGCTAAATAGTTAAGAATGTCGTCTGAAGGAACAGCTTGCCCATCAGATTGCTGCGCGGCCAGCAAACCTGCGCCTGCAGCGCCCATGAGCGGTATCTTTCGATTAAATACAAGCCGAGCCGCCTCTGGAGTCGTAATGCCTAAATTTTTAGCCGTCACATCGAGTCTTTCATCAAACACGTCTGACACAGTCTTTGAAGCGCTGCCGAGATTTGTTTCATCGCCAAGTCCAAACCAGCCAAGCGCCTGAGCTTCTGCCGGAGAAACGCCAAGCTCTTCAGCGACGTCGTGATAAATATCAGCAAAGACTGGATATTCTGTTTGAGCGTTAACTTTTCTGCCGTCAACTTCAATAACCTGCTTGCCAACGGTGTCGTCAATCATATTCGGCGTCAGTGTCGTCGGGTCTTTCCGGTACTTCTCAACAAACTTGGGTAATATGAACCCTTCTGGCACGCTTCCAGCGTCCATCTTGTTCATCGTCATCAGAGCGCCGCGAATTGCATGTGTATCGACAGTGACGCCTGACCTGTTGCCGACCATATTAGCTCCAAAGGTCGCTGGTTTGGTGTTTGTGGCGCGGTCAATGGTGCCGTATTTCGCTATATCGTCTAAAAGTATGCCATGAATACCGCCCTCATTTACCATCATCCCATAGCCCTTTTCGTTTGGGGCTGTGCCGCCAGACCCGCGCCCAACGACTTCTCGAAAAGGTATTCCTGCCTGCTCTTTAGCCATCACATTCGTAGCGTTTAAAATATTTGGCTCAACCTTTGTTCGAGGCGACGTGGCCGCAAATCTTGACGAAAAATCGTCTAAGTATGACTTAGCTTCCGCATCGCTCAATCCGGCGCGCTTAGCCGCTCGATATAATGGCCCGTCACTGTGGTAAAAGTAGCGCGCGTCACCCTCAAGAACACCACTTTGCCTTATCCTGTCAGCCAAAGCCTTAGCAATTGCTGGTCTGTTCTCCACTAACGAGCGACTTCTGTCTTTTTTAGGCAATGGCGCAAATGGATTTGGATTGCGCGGGTACATTGCCCCCAGATCCTCAGAAAATGTAACAGGTGCTGGCGTCTGATAGTCAGCGTCAATAAAAGGCGTTCTGCTTGGATCAGGTTGAACGCGCTTGTCCGGCTTCAACATCATCTGATCATACTTTTTATCGTAAACAGTCTTTAACGCGCTACGACCACCCGCCATCAATAGGTCTAAAATACTTTTTGCCGCTGCCATCTTAACACTTCCACCTTCTGCGTGCTGCCTTGCCGCGTTCACCCGTCCAGCCGCGTGAGCGGGCGCAGAACGACTTTTTACGCGCTTTCTCTGATTTCGTTTTGGGGCTCGGCGCGGGGGCTTTTAACTTGCTGCCGGTCGCCTTGTTATATTTCGCGCGCCCCTTGGCGGTCAAACCGCCGCCACGCTTCACCGAAAGCTTCTCGCCGCGCCCAACAGATAAGCTTGGGCCTGATTTGCGTTTGGTCGCCATTACTTTTTCTTCGCAGGCTTCTTCGCGGTCTTCGCGGCCTTCTTAAACGCTTTGGCGGTAGGCGCGCCCTTGCTGCCAGCTTTGCGCATCTTTTCCTTTGAACCCGCCGCGATGCGCTTACGCTTCGCGTGGATGTTTGCATATAAACCCGTCTTAGCCATCTACGCTCCTTCGCCCCACTGGACGCACTTGTAATCGGTTGCGCGGTACGCAGGAAACATCTGCCGCGCGTATTCCAGCCCGCTTGGTATGGACTGTATGCACTGGCTCTCGCTCTGCATCACGGGGCTGCCAAACGCAAAGCAACCACCCTCAACGCTGCAAAGCAGAAGCAGCGCCGTCCACATCACTTCTTACGGGCGGGCATCTTCCGCTTCGTCGTTGTGCCGTACTGCTTCTTCTTTTTCATCGCAGACGCTGCAGCTTTCTTGCCAGCGGCTGTGTACGGGAACTTTTTACCACCTACATTGGGCATCGCAATCTCCATAATATCTTGCGATATAATAACATTAAAACGCCAAAAAGAAACCCCGCGCGCTGGGAGGGGCGCAACGGGGTCAAGTTGTGCGGGTACAGGGAGGAAAACCCGCGATGAGGTACAGACGTGGACATGAAACCACTCTGAGCAAGACCAAGGTAAACTTTTTTCAGAGAAAATGCAAACCCGCCCCTAAACGACCCCGCGTATGCCCCTGCGAAGGGGCGCGCCCCACCCGCCAACCTTGGAGCCGAAATGCATCGCCGTGTGGTCTGTCGCCAGTGACAGGCACACGGCGTCGGCGCGATCTGGCGAGGCAACGCGCCGCTTCTTCATGCTGTCCTTGCTCTCGACCTGCATCTTGCCGCTTGACGTGAAGTGATATCGCGGCGCTGCCAGCTCAGCATATAACGCGTCGTCACGCGGCAGCTTAACATCCATACCCTCCAGCCACGCCTTCGCCTTGAACCACAGCTCCGCGCGCAGGTTCACATATGTCTGATTGGCGGCGGCGCGCTCCGACACGTTCAACCCGCGCGCCGGAAGCCCCACCTCACGCAGCCGATCCAACACGCCTGCGCCGAACCCGTTGCTATCCACGATGATCTCCTGCGGGCGCTTATCCGCTGGCAGCGCGTCATACTCCGCCTTCACGGCGCCCGTAAGCTGCATCAAATCGAGGTTACGCCACACGCTGAGCGGATGCACGACGGGCCCCTGACGCTTGGCCAAGACAGACGCATCCCCGCCCTGACGCGCGACGTCCAGACCCCATATGCTCGCCGTATTCTCATGCACACGCACGTCGCTGGCCATGGCGGCCTCGATCAGCGAGACGGGTATCACCGTGTCCTCCTCGGATGGCGGGAAATTGCCAAGCACGCGCACATGATAGGCGGGGCTATCGATTCCGTAGCGGCGCTGCATATCCTCCACGAAGTCTTCGCTGACGCGCGGGCTATCAACGCAGGAAACATGCATCGTGTGCCAGTCGTCGCGCAGCCGGTTGTGCGTCTCGTAGAAGAACCCCGTGTTACGCGTGGGGTTGCCCGTCAGCACCGTCGTCGCGGTGTGGCCGGACATCGACCCACTGGCAGCCTCAAACACGGCCTCGGGTATCCCGCTGGCCTCGTCAGCAAGAAGCAGCACCGAGGGGCTGTGAACTCCGGCCAGCGCCTCGGGCTGCTCCGCCCGTGACGTCCTGCACGATATAAACGTGCTTTCGGGGTGGCTCTTCAGCTCAATCCGATCAGACTTCACCTCCAGCAGGCTGTCAAACGGCGGCTTCAGCTTCTTGGCCAATGCCTTCATCTCAGCGAACAGCGCGTCAAATAGCTGCGCGCTGGTGGGCGCCGTGACAACCGTCTTGCTCGGCACGCGCATCAACACGTGCCACAGAGCAGCCATGGCGACGCCGGTACTTTTGCCGACGCCGTGGCCGCTGCGCACGCTTACGCGGCGTATGGCAGGCGCGGAGACGGCGTCCAGCAGCTCAACCTGCCACTCGTCGGGCTCGATGCCAATGACTTCCTCGGCAAAGCGCACGGGGTCATCACGATAGCGACGCATGAGCGCCAGAAACGGGTTATCTTGGGGTGCGGGGGTGCTGGTCATTTTTTCGCGTGGCTCCTATTTCTCGGGAAGCGTGAAGGGGTGGAGGTGGGTAGCGGGGTGCGTGGGGGGGTCATTGCAATTGCACCCCGCCGCGCCAAAAGAGGGGGGGGTCAAACCTGACCATCTGGTCAAAATATGGCCCCGAAACCGGCTGGAATCGCATAATCGTTATTATGTTAAATTTATTATGTAGCAATATCAGCACGTTAGCGTTTTACAACTATTTAAAGTTGTATCGTTGTGCATATTGCTGCGCTGCGGAGCGTCGATATTTGACCATTTGGTCAAAAATGTGTAACCGCGCGCGCCTATGCGCTTCCCTCTCTTGATGTGTAAAATCGCCATCATTCGCCCTCCTCGTCCACAATCTCAGCGTCCTCGATGTCGTCCACGTCGCCAAGCAACTGCGCTGCCTGCGCGTGCAAGTCGTTCACGCTGATGTTGATAGCGATGTCCTTCTGGCGCACGTCGTATTGCTGGTTCAGCTTCGACGCGATCCACTTGTCTGTGTCCACCTGCAAGCGTGACACGTTCACCGTCGCGGGATCGGCGTTCTGCGCCGTATCCACAGCGCGTGACGCGAAGAAGTGCCCAGCGGCCTCCTGTGCCGCTCTGTAGCGATCCTTACGCCCACGCTCAGCATCGAGCCACTTATTCCATAGCTTCCACCCCACATTGAACTCGCCAATGATCTTGCTCACGGTTTCACCGCGCGACATCCTATCGAATATCTCGTCCTCGCCGACCGCGTTGATCGCCGCGATCTTCGCCTTCCCTATCTCACCCATCGCCAGCCTCCAGTTCACCCGCGATAGCAGCGTACCCGCAGACGTCCACCCAATTGTCCGAGTGATCGCTTGAGCGCGACCGCGATACCTTGAGCAGCACCATCATCGCCGCCACGTCCACCTCCGTCACAGGCACGCCGAGATACGCTGACCACATGCCAGCAATGGTCGCGTGCGACGCCTTTGCGGAGCCATACGTCCGCTGCCTGTCGCCCGTGATCAAGTCACCCGCCGTGCGTAAAATATCTTCCCTCGTTACCATGGTATATCGTCCTCAATGTTATTGTTGCCATCTCCGTCCACCACACGCGTCACCTTCGCGTTGGGAAACGTCTCAAACGCCTTCTGCAAAAACGCCTCGCTGAAGTGCTGCTTCAGTATACACGCCGCATCCTCAAACGAGTAGACCACCCACTCGGGATACCGCTTGCGCAGTTCCGCGCATCCCTGCCTCGCGAAGCACACGATCTGCCCGCCATCCAGCTCCACGCACCACGCGTGCGGCGACAGCGGCTTATGCCCCGCGCCTTCCGCTTCCGCTTCCATGCGCTTCCACCCCGCCATGAGCTGCGTGGCGATCTTGTTCGTCCGCACAACGTCACGCTCCACGACCGCCTGCTTCAGCGCCTCGTAGGCTGCCTCGAACTTGCCTGCCAGTTCCGGCGATACCAGCGACGGCAGCGTGTCACCCCACCGCTCGGTCATTTCCCTCGCCACCCGATCCAGCGGTTCGAGCTGACCCCAGACTGCCGCCGGTATAGGCTCCGTCCTTTCGCCAACCGTGAACGTCCCCTTCGACGCTATCTGCTTTGCCGTAGGCCGACGCCCTTTATGCTTAGCCATGACCATGCCCCCTACGCATCCCCATCAAATCAATCTCCGCACCTTGAATAAATACGCCCGCACTTCTCTCCGCACCTTGCATATATATATGCAAGTGGTGCGGCGGAAGATTTCTTGCCGTATTTACCGCACCCTCGGCACCACGCCGCACCATAAGTGCGGTAAGTGCGGAA
>Ga0208899_1001762_pt1 | contig 14982 bp, 22 predicted proteins | sample VirMetDEL_Nov_24_FD_184518 | JGI IMG/M metagenome (GOLD analysis project Ga0208899, IMG submission 184518) | Aqueous microbial communities from the Delaware River and Bay under freshwater to marine salinity gradient to study organic matter... | ecosystem: Environmental > Aquatic > Marine >... | reverse complement strand
AATCTCCCGATTGACGTTGCGGCAACGGCCACACAGCCTGCCGCGCGCGCCGCCCATCGGCCGTTCGCAACGAACGCATAGCCTCATGGCATCGCCAGCGGCATCACGATCGCCTTCCAGTGTCCAGACGTGAACACGACTGGCTTGCGTTCGCCATAGATCTGCATGTCGATGGCACCCGGTGCGGACTTCGCCACACGCTGCACGTTGTCCGTTCTCAACGCGATCGCGGCCTCGCCTTCGGTCGACCACAGCCTCGAGATCGCGGCCTCGCCGGTCGATCCAGACTTGGCCTCCATCTCGACGCGCCCGTTGACGTTCAGCCGAACGGCACGCGACTCTGGATCGCTAACGATCGCCGCCTGTGCCATGGCGCGGTTGAGTTCATCCGGCAGCAGTTCCGGCACGGTCGCGACGGCCTCGGTCGTCGGGATGACCGACGCCCACTCCGGAAACACCCCGCCGGCATCCACACCCGACACGATCCACCGCATGCCGTCGCCGAGAAGGTCGAACGAGATCCAGCTCGAGGCCGTGCGGATCGTCGCCGACGCCATGTCCTTCGCGTGCCTCCGCACCGGATCGACGAGGTACTCCGGCACGATCACGTCGGCCTTGGCCTTCGGCAGCGTCTTCACCGACGCCATCGACCGGCCGTCGGTCGCCACCAGATGCCCGCACCGGGAGATCAGGACCGACGCGATCGCGTACCTCGACGACTCCTTCGCCATGAACAGGTGGACCGAGTCGAGCGCCTCCAGCAGCGCGGCGGCATCCACCCGGTCGCGGACGACCTGGCCGTCCTCCGGCGGCGCATCCGGGATCTGGGACGCGTCGGCGGTCAGCAGGTCGTAGCGGTCCTGGTGTGCCGTCACCCGCAGGACGTTCTTCCGCGCCTCGAGGGTGACCATCTCGGCGCCGGCGTTCGCCACGACGCTCGCCAGCATCTCCGCCGGCACCGCGACCACGCCGTCGTCGGTGGCCTTCGCCTCCGGGATCTGGATCCGCGCCTCCACGTGGATCACCGAGTCGGTGGCCCGAACGCGGAGTTCGTCGCCGGCGACCTCGAGGATCACGTTCCGCTGCCACGCCACTTGTCCAGCGGCCTTCGTGAGAGGCCGTAGGATCCCGTCTAACGCCTTCCTGTCGAGTTCTAGTCTCATGGGGTCTCCTTGTCGATGAAAGGCCGCACACGGTCAGCCTGCCGTGCTGCGGCTAGATCCAGTTCCAATCTCGCAACAGCCGCACGCGCGAGGATCACCGCGGTCTCGGCGTCGGCGAGACGCTGGCGGAGGCGCAACGCCTCCCTCAGCAGTTGCTCGTGCTTCTTGTTGGCCTTCATCGCACCACCTCCGGCCAGTGGACCGAGGACGGCACGACGTCCTGCCGCGAATCGAGGACCGCGCGGTCGATGGCCGCGTCCCGCATCGCGTACAGCGCGGCGACGTACTCCCTCTCCGACATCGCCACGTCGGTCTCGACACCCGCCGGCAGCGGCACGTCGTTCAGCCGCCGGATCAGGAACGACCAGACCGCGTCGTCGTAGAACGCGACCAGGAACGGCACCCGTGCCGCGTCGGCGAGGCACCGCACCGCGCGGACGCTGGGGTGCGACACCCGGACGGGCGCGGAGTTGATGTGCTTGTAGTCGATCACCGCGACGGGACGGCCGCTGTGGTACTCCGCGAGAACGAAGTCGAGGTCCACCGCCGGACACGGCCAGCCCCACTCCCGGTGCCTGCGACTCAGCGGCTCGTCCCGCCACCCGTTCCGTTCCGAGGCGACGGCACGGACCTTCGGTATTTGCAAACTCCTGCCGCTGGGGAACGTCATGCCGACGCCTCCGAGACACGGCGAGGCGAGGCCGCGTCAGCGGCCGCGCCTTGGATCATCCTTGGATGATCCTTGTTAGTAGGGACCTGGGCGCCCCGTTTTACGGACCTGGGCGCCCCGTTTTTAGGACCGGGGCGCCCCGTTTTCGCGAGGCGGTGAACGGTGCTGTTTCCGCGTCCGTTCGACCCTTGATGGACGACCTCGAGGACTCCCTTATTTACCAATGACGACACCGCACGACGGCAGACGGACTCGTCGTGGCCGGTGTGCTTGGCGAGGCTCGAGCGGGTCAATCGGACCTCGCCGGACTCCCAACTCGCCCAGGCAGCGACGCAGATCAGGACCGACTTCTCGACGCCGCCGAGTCCTCGAAGCGTCTCGCCGTCGAGGAGTCCCCAGAGCGCCGATATCAAGTAGTCCCGGCGAGGCTTCCCGCGCTTGCCGGCAGGCGGCCGCCAATCCTTCGGCAGTCCGAACTGGTTCGACATCGCGATCATCCCTCTGGCCGGTACTGGAACACCTGAAGTTCCGGCACGAACCGGACGGTGGTGTTCTCCTCGGGTCCGTGGCGGTTCTTCAGGCACTGCCACTCGATGGCGTTCTCGCCGCTGCCGAAGCCGTCCTCGAGACGGCTGCCGTACAGCATCAGATCCACCTGGTACGCGATCTCCGACGACTCCTTGCCGACGTCGATCGAGTCGGGTCGCTTGAGGTGCGTGACACCCTTCGCCAGATTCGAGATCAACACCAGCGCCACCTCGCCGCGGTTCGCCAGCGTCCGCAGGTCGCGAAGGCACTGGTCCACCTCCTGCCGGCGTTCAGATCCCCGCTGCCGGCCTCTGACGAGTTGCAGGTAGTCGACGACCAGAAGCTTCGCCTTCGCCTCCTGGACGGTCTCCGCGATCTCGTCGACGTACAGCGGATCCGGCAGCAGCGTCAGGCGATCGCCGATCAGTTCCGCGACGCGGTCGGACTCCTCGAGCGCCGCACGCGACCGCGTCCGCACGTCATCCATCGGGACGCCTCCCTGTGCCGCGATGATCCGTTCGGCGAGGCGATCCGCGGTCATCTCACCCATGCCCCAGACCGCCGTGAGTTCCGCGTCGTCGACCAACGCGAGCGCCACCATCTGCAACGCCAGCGCCGTCTTGCCGATCCCCGGCGGCGCCGCGACGCAGATGATCTGGCCGACCGGCAGTCCCTCCGGCATCAGGTTCTGAAACATCCCGCCGATCGAGATCCCGCGAGGATCCTTCCTCTCCCTCCACTGCCTGATGGCGTCACGAAGCGTCAGCGTCCGCTTCGGTCGCTTCTCCTCCGCCTTCTCCACGAGTCGGATCGGGTCGTCCAGGATCGGCGATCGCGGCACCGCGAACGCGTTGGCGATCTGCCGCGGGATGTCGTCGATCTCGGACGCGTCCATGTCGAACCGGGACGCCTGCCGCATGATCGCGGCGACCGCGTCCTCGAGCTTCCACTGCCTCGCCGCGAGGTCGCAGGCGACCGCGAACACCGTGGCGCGGCGGCCGTCCGGCAGGGTGAATCCCTCCTCGATGAACCGCCGCGACAGCACCGACATCGAACCCGTCGGCACCCCGGCCAGTTCCGCGGCGGTCGGTACCGACCTCGGCGGCAGTGGCTCGGGGAACTCGTACTCGGGATAACAGATCCGGCCGTCGGCACGCACGAGTTGTGCGACCGGCCGGTGTGCATACTTGACGTTCGCGAAGCCCGGCAGACGCATACACCGCGGCGCGTCGTGGATCGCCGGGTCGGTTCGGAGCGTCTTGATGATCGCCTTCTGGGTGCGAGACCAGACGTCCAGATCCTCGATCGGGTCGTCCAGCCGCCAGTAGACGTGACACCCGGCGCCGGTCGAGACGACCGCGGTCGGCGACGGCAGCATCGCGTCCCGCAGGCGGTCGAGCGCCTCCGAGACGCTGCACGTCTTCTCGCCGCTGGCGGATCGGTCGAAGTCGGCGAAGAATGACCGGGCGAACGGGACGTCGTTGGCCTTCGTCCCGCCCGCCCGGCTCCGAGGGTTCGCACCGAAGAATGCATGATCGGTGGCGTTGGCGTCTCTAAGCCTCGCCTCGATCGCATCCCACCCGGAGTCGCCGACCACGTACCAGTCGTGGACCTTGCCGGCGTGTCCAGGTCGCACGCTTCGAATCTCGACGATGTCGCCAGGTTCGAAGAGCGCGTCGATCAGCTTCCGTGCCTCGGTCATTCCGTGACCTTTCGACTCGATGCGGGTGCCTTACTTCCCCGCATCGCGCACCATCAACAAGTCAGAACGGGATCCCGTCGTCGACGTCGGCCTCGAAGTCGTCGGCCGTCTGTCCCTTGCCGCTGATCGCCGCGGCGACGCGCTCCTGCTGGACCTGCTTGGTTCCGCCGTCGACTGGTGACTTACTCCACTTCTCGACGCGGTAGCGGTCGGGGTAGCCGTCCGTGCCGGGTTCGACCTTCAGCTTGACCTTCAGTCGACGGCCGATGAGTGCGTTCGGGTCGAGTTCGTTGCCTTCCGGCACCGGCACGCCTGCCGCTTGGCAGACCTTGGTGACCGACTCGCGCGTCGGCGGCATGTATTCGTGGACGTACTCGCCGCCGTCCTCGACGCGGCCGGTGAAGTGCAGGCAGAGGTTGCCCTTCTTCGAGGTGTGTTCCTCGAATCCCTTCACTTCCAAGACCGCAGTCTTGGGCTTCAGCGGCTCAAACTCCTCGTCACGAAACGAAATCGTCATCCTCGGATTCCTCAGAGATGTCTGCCAGCGATCGCAGTTCCGCGAGACCGTCTCGCGGCGCGCTTGCCGGCGGTGTTGATGTGGTCGGTGTCGGGTCGTCGCGGACGTCCTCGACGTCGGCGAGTCCCAGACCGAATGCGATCCGGGCGCACTGGATCAACGCGCGGTGCCGAAGCATCCGCGTCGGCATGGTCTTCCACACCGGGGTGTTCCGCCTGCACTCGGCCAGGTACTCCCGCACGGTGCATGGCTGCTGCCATCCCTCGACGTGGATCGAACAGTCGATCGCGCTGAGGTCGCCGTCCTCGTCCCGGACCTCGGCGAACTCGACGCCTCGGAAGTCCGGCTGCGACCGGACGACCTTCGCCCAGCCGTCGATCGACGGGATCGGCCGCAGCGTCCCGCCGCGGTCCCGCATCGCGTGCGCCTCGCCGAGGATCGGGTTGAGGCCGAGGCGTTCGCACACCATCACGAACGCCTGCACCTCGACGTCGCTGGCACCCTGCACGGACTTCGCAACGTGCGCCTTCATCTGTTCGACGAGCTGCTGGTTCGCCGTGGTGATCTCGTTGGTCACTTCGTGTCTCCTTCGATTCGGTCCCCGAGGTAGTCCATCTCGCTTCTTACGAACACCGCCGTCGCGACCATCGGCAGTCGCGTCATCGCGATCCGCATCGGTTCGACGCAGGCGAGGGTGGCCTTGGCGAGTTCTTCGTTGAGTCCGCGGTCGCCGGCCTTCGCGCGGGTGTCGCTGAGGACTTCGAGCGCCGCCAGCAGCCCGCGGAGTTCCGTGGTGGTGCGCTCCATCGCGCGGATGGCGTCGCGGATGCGGTCGTCGTTCATGTCGTCCTCCGATACGACCTGCCACCCATCCGGCCGATCGGTTCGAGTTTGCCGGCGTCGACGAGGCGCCTGATCGCCGCGTAGAACTGCGGCAGCGTCACCTCGGCCGGCACGCGTTCGAGGATCGCGGCGCGCCGCAACGTGTCGTCGCCGATAGCGCGGAGGATGAGGGTGTCCAGTTGGTCGGTGGTCACGCGATCCCCTCCACCGCCTGGATTCGTTCGCCGATCCACCGCATGACCGGCACCGCCATCGAGTTCCCAAGTGCGCGGTATCGCGGCCCATCCGGGCAGTCCTCGGCGGGCTTCTTCCGCCACGGGATCAGGGTGTAGTCGTCGGGGAAGCCCTGAAGCCGTTCGCACTCGCGAGGCGTCAGGCGGCGGACTTGCATGGGTTGCGCCACGAAGATCTGCGCGTGATGGCTTTGCACGCTGGGCTGGTGGGCCTGCACCGCCAAGCCCACATCGGTCGGCGTTGCGGAGAAGTTCCTAGCCTTCGCGTCCTCGCGGATGCTGAATGCTTCAGTGACCACCGTCGTTGATCGCGTGTCGCCGACATCGAAGTGGTTCAGCGTCGGCGACACCTCGCCGTCCTTCCAAGTCTCGTCGTCGGATGCGGACTGCGCACGCTTGGCCTTGGTGTAGGGCTGCATCACATAAGCCGCCGCGTCTGCACGATGCGGATCTTGGGACTGCACTCTCAGCGATGGAGACACCGAGTCCGAGGTGTGGGCGACCATTGTGAACCCGTCGGCCCTGCTGTAGTCATTCGCGGTTGTCTCAAGGCACGGCGCTAGTTCATGGCTTGCGATCTGAGCGCCGCGTCCAGCATCGGCGGCAGTTCCTTCCCTCGCCGCTTCGCGCGTCGGAGGATTCCCTCGCATGCCTTCGCGCTCAAATAGAACCGCTGCGGCACGCTGCCATCCTCGAGAACATCCGACAACGAACACACGGCGGCGACGCTGGGGAACTCCGAAGAACTGAGCGTCCAGCACTCGGTAGGCGAACCCGTACCCGAGTTGGACCAGCGCGCCGAGGATGGAACCAAAGTCCCGTCCTCCGTTGGATGACAGCACACCGGGGACGTTCTCCCAGACCACCCATGCAGGCCGCAGAACTCCAACCAACTGCATAAATCGGACGGCCAGGTTGCCACGAGGGTCTGCCAGTCCTCCTCGGAGCCCGGCCACTGAGAATGACTGGCAGGGAGTTCCTCCGACCACAACGTCGGGCCTTGCATGTTCATCGAGGGTCGTCTCCGTGATCCTCAGCATGTCGCCGAGGTTGACGGTCCCCGGCCACGCCTCCTCGACCACCGCGATCGGGAATCCCTCGATCTCGCTGGTCCATGTGCAGTCCCAGCCAAGCGGTCGCCACGCGCAGTGGACCGCGCCGATGCCGTCGCAGATCGAGGCGTACCTCACGCCAACTGCCTCGATGCTTCGTGCCACGCCGGCAGGCCGACTTCCTGGATCTCGTTCGGGTGTCCCGGCCACGAGTTCGTGCGAATGCAGTAGTGGTACGTGTCGATCGCTTCCTCGACGCGCGGCCGGTACCAGTCGACGACCTCGTCCATCATGCGAAAGAGCGCGACACCGAACGGCGGCTTCGTCTCGCAGACCACGTAGAGCATGTGGCGGATCGCGTGGCCGTTCTGTTCCGCGAGGATGCGATACCCGGCCGCCTGGAACCCGTACCCGAAGTCCGCGATGGACTTCTCGAAGTTCCGCCGCGTCGCCAACGTCGATGTGGTCTTGATCTCGACCATTACTCCGCGCATGACTCCGCTGGTCGCGAACGCGTCCGGTCGGCCTTTGAACGGCACCCCGTGCAGCTTCCCGAACAGCGGCACCTCGACCTGATCCATCCGCTGGAGGTAGGCGTCGGCCTCGCTGTCGAAGACGTTGCCGGCGATCGTGGTCGCGCGGCCGTGGTCCTCCGCCGAGAGGATGATCTTGCCCTCGTTCTGGGCCTCGAACGCCGTCCAGTCGGCCTTGCCGGCCTTCGTGCGTCGATCGACCTGCGGCGCCGCGACGTAGCGATGCTCGAACTCGTCGGACTCGAGGATCGCGGTGTGGACCGCGGTCCCGAACTCCATCGCCGGCGTCGGCGGCTTCTGCCACTCGTGCCGTGCGTGCAGCGGCGGCATCTGAAGCAACTTCGCGAGTTGGGTGACGCTTGGTCGTTCGTCTGCGCGATAGGTGGCCTCATCCATCAGCGGGCTCCCACTCGGCAGCGGCACGGACGAGGTCGAGGCCGCGGGTGGCACCGTGGACCGTCGGCTCGAACTCCTCGAGGCGTGCGAGGACTCGCATCGCACGCATGCAGGTCTCGAGGCTGAGATGCGACGGATGGCCGACGGCGATCGCGGATGCCTCGTCGCCGATCACGGTGGCGAGGTCTTCGGCGAGGTACGCCTGTCGTCGGAGTCGTTCGGCGGCCTCAACCATCGAGCGCACCTGCTTTCATGAGTCCGCGCTCGATGCAGATCTCCCATGCCGCGCCGGCGATCTCGCGAAGCTTGTCGGTGCGGTTCCACCCCGCGATCCGCTGGAGTCGCTTGTGTGCGACGACCGCGATCCGCACGTCGTCGGCCTCGGTGTATTCCGGCGTGGTCTTCAGGAAGCGGATGGCCTCGTCGGCCAGCACCTCCCACACCCGCGGATCGCCCGGCACCGCCGGCCGGCTCGTGCCGACGGCGCCGGGCTCGAGGGAGTGACCCTTGGCCGCGGGACAACCGCCGACGGCCTGTTCGACCGGCGACGGCGAAGAAGAGAAAGATCGTGGAGCAACCATCAGCGGCCACCTCCCGACGTGTCGGAGGTGGTGCCGCCGTAGTTCCGGATGTAGCCGTGGTCCGTAGCCGCGGTCAGCGCCGCGGCAAGGGCTCCGAGGAGCCGTGCAATCCATCGCATGTGCGATCCCTCGATCGCTGCGACGGTCTGTCGGGCAAGCCACCCAGGGGACTCGAACCCCTGACCGGGCAGGCCGCCGGCAAACCCGCCGTCAGCACCGGGGAACCTACCCCGATCTGCCTAGGAGGTCAAATCGGGGAATCTGGCGGGTCTGGGAATGTGGATAACTTCGCAACCTTCGCCATCTGCGAGGCTTAGCGGTCGTCTTCCCGGAGGTCGTCGACCTGATGCCGCACGTACCGCATCGTGGTTTTGGGATCGCGGTGCCGCGCCCAGCGTGTCAGCGTCCAGATGTCGGCGCCGGCCTTTGCGCGTCTGGTGATCGCGGCCTTGCGGAGTCGGTGGAACCTGCCGGCCTCGCCGGTGCAGCCGACGCGGTCTAGGTCGGACCTGGCCTTCTTCGCGTTCGGTCCCGCTGGCACGACACGATCGACGAGTTTGCCTTCGTGCCGCGACCTCCACCGCCACCACCGAAGCACCGCCGTCGCGCGTCTCGTCAGCGGCAGGACGTCCTTCCGCCGCGCCTTGTCGCGCGTCACCCGCAGCGTCCGCGCCTCAAGGTCCACGTCGTCCCACCGCTGCGCGGCCACCTCACCGCGACGCAGGCCGATCTCCAGCATCAGCATGTACGCGACGAGTCGCGCTCCGGCGTTGTCGCGGACCTGCCAGCGTTCGTGCTTGAGTTCGGCACGCGGGATCGCCAACAGCGCCTCGGCCTGTTCCGGTGTGATGGCATCGCATCCCTCGGTGTCGTCGCATCGCGCCACCTTGACCGAGTCGAACGGCGGCCTCTCGAGGATTCCCTCGGACGCCAGCCACCTAGACCACATCCGAACCGCGGACAGGTCGTTCCGCACCGTGCATCTGGCACGGCCTTCGGCACGTTCGCGAAGCCACGCCGTCAGCTTCGCCGGGTGCAGTTCACTCTCCTCCCGGATCCCGGCGTCGCCGAGGAACCGTTGCACGATCCGCGCTTGCTTCGCGGCGTTCGCGGGATCGTGCCGCAGGCGCTCCGTCGCGTCCTGCACCCAGCGTTCGATGGTCTCCCTGATCTGCATGACCACTCCCCAGGCGGCTACGCCGGAGAAAATCCCAGCGACGCCAACGTCGAGAACATCCGGCGCAGCCTCACCACATCCTCGTCGGTGACGGTCCCGGACTCGGCCACCCTCGACAACTCCTCGGCCGCAACGCGGCAGTGTGCGACGGCGATGTCGCCGCTGGCGAGGTCGAGTTCGATGACCAACTCCCGGACGCGTTGGAGAATAACCGTATCCGCGTGCATCGATTCCTGGACCATTGCGACGTATTCTTGGATCTGTGTTTCGTTCATCGGATAAACCTCGCAGGTTACGCTATGCCGGACGTGCCGAACGTCAACCGGGACCGCCCCGGTTTCCGCGTGGAAAGTGCCTACCTGTGACATGATGTCGTCACTGGTTAGACTGCCAGCGTGAGCAGCACCCCGAAAACAGGGAAACCACCCCGCGGACGGCCGGCCGTCGCGAACCCTCGCCACCGGCCGGTCTCCATTGTGGTCTCAGAGGTCGAACTTGACCAATTGCGGCGGATCGCAGCCGAGCGCGGGACGTCCGTGTCTGGCCTCGTCCGGGATGCGGCGTTTTCCAAACTGAAGATTCGCCGTTAGTCGGCCCGCTGGAAGTCGACGGCCAAGCGCTTGCACACGGTTCGCCAGCGCAGCCGCATCCACCACGCACCGACCGGCTTCGGCGGCGCGCCCCGTTCGACGTGCCACCCGGCGAAGCCGTCGCCGTACTCGTCCTTGTATGACGGAACCCGCACGTGGTGCTGTTCGTCTAGGTACACCTTGCCAGTGTGGCCGAGGCGTTCGCGGCTGAGGGTGACGAGCCACGAGTCGTGCGTGTGGCCGCAGACCATGACCTCAGCGTCCGGGATGAACGACGCCATCCGCCGAGTCGCCAGAGTGCCGTGCGACATCAGGCCGCCGCCGCCGCTGCCGTGAAAATACTTCAGGTTGAGCCCCAGCGAACCCTTCGTCGACCACTTCGCGATGAACCGCACCCAGCCGCCGTACCCGCCGGCGTTGACGCGGTGTCCCGACTGCATCGACATCCGTTCGGTCAATCGTTCCGTCGGGTCCGTCTCGCAGTTCTTCAGGATCGACTGCTCGTGGTTGCCGCGCCCGATCACGACGAACGATTCGGCGTAGGGCGCGAGGAAGTCCGCGCTGTCGGCGATCGCCTGGTCGAGATAGGCCGCGACCTGTGCGGAGTCGCGGCCGACACCCTTCATCCGCCGTGGGTCGTTTCGTCCTTGCATCAGGTCCATCACGTCGCCGACGTCGATGATGCCGGCGCCGCGTTCCTGTGCCTGCTTGAGATGCCGAATCTGCAGCGCGTGGTCGCTTTCGCCGTTGTCGATGTGCCGATCGCCGGTCAGCAGGAACCACTGTTCCCAGTCCGAAGCATCGGCCTGCATCGTCACGGTGTGGACGTTGCGCGACTTCGCCGCGACCTCGAAGGTGCTGGTCTTCATCGCGTCTCCAGTGCCGGCCAACGGTTCAGCGGACACGTCTCCCTCGGCAGCTTGCTCTTCGCGTAGGTGAAGCATCCACACTCGCTGCAACGGCCGTGATCCCAGAGATCGCACGCCTCGCAGGCGGCGCGCCTCGCCTTGACCGCGGACTCGTCGAGGACGCCGATGTTCATCTCGGCGCGTGCCAGCTTGAGAGCGCCGGCGATCTTCTTGCCGCAGCTTGTGCAACCCATCAGGAGAACCCCACCGTCGCGGATTGACTGGTCAACTCGCCGAGGACCGAGGCCGCGCCGAAGTACCCCGGCGTCGAGTCCTGGTAGCAGTTGTCGGGCGTTCCGACCGACGGATTGACCGTCGATCCCCACGCGTGGTCTGACGATCCGTAGACGCAGCACGAGGTCGACGCCACGTCGCGATGCGAACAGTCAACGGTCACAAGCCCCGAGTCGGATTGATACCCGAACGTGCCGCAGGCGTAACAGAAGAGGCTGTTGCCGCCGGATGACGGTCCCCGGTCGACGTCCTTGTCACAGGCGGTGCCGAGGAAGGCCGTGATGCTGCAATCGCCGACAGGCTGGCACGCCGCCTCGTGCCGCGTCCTTGGGTACGACTCGGTGCCATTCGGCGCTACACCGGAGCCGGCGTAAACGCCCCGCGCCATCTGGTAGCCGCCGCCGACTGCGTCGTCGCTCCTGACGAACAGCACTTTCAGCGGTCGCACCTTCAGCCACGGCAGCGGAACGCCGAGGCCGCCGATGTACCCGACGCCTCGAGGCTTCCACTCGTAGTCGCTGGACGGATCGACGCAGTCCGGCGCCTCGTCCGGTGCCGTGTCCTCGAGGTCCGCGTACGGAATCTCGAACCCGAGGCGAAGATGCGGCCCCGTGGCGATCAGCATCTCCGGGTACTGGTTCGGCGACACGCCGGTCGAGTACGGGTTGCACATCCCCGTTGCCCAGGTGCCGTTTCGGGAGTCGCAGTGGATGTCCACCAGCATCCCTTCGGCCTGTCCTGTCGGGTAGTCGTTCGAGGAAGGCGAGAAGGTTCCCGACACGCTGCACGCGCCGGGGTAGTCGCTGGCAAACGTGTAGCTGAAGCCGATCTGGCCGCGGTAGAACCGCACGAACGACGACCCGGTCCCGGACACCGCGAGTGGGATGACTCCGCTGGCGTTCACCGTCAGCGTCGCGGTGTGCTGCGCGAACAGTTGGTGACTCCACACCGTGCAAGGTTGCGAACACTGATCGAGTTCTGGACCGCATGCTTGGTAGTTGTTCGGGCATCCTCCCGGTGGACGCGGCACCACGTCGACGATCCACGTCTGGTCGACGCGATAGAAGTTGGTGAGCCAAGTGAACGTCCACGACGCGTCGATGTTGGCCGTGGACGGAAGCGATGCGATGTCGACGTCCGCACACGATCCGCCGCCATCGCAGCAGCACGACAGGATGGAACCGGCAATCGTCATGTGCCACCGTCGAGAAGCGTGCAGGGACCGTAGATCGCGTTCGGTGCTTGGAAGATCGGCAGACCGCGCCCCGTTGCCGGATCCGCCTCGAACCACATTTGCACGACGACGCCAGATGGCACTGGGCGAAACAGCACGCCGGTCTCGTTGATCTGGAACTGAGATCCGGTCACGGGACCGCCATACGCCGTGTTGTTGGTGTTTGCGGTCTCGAGGCTGTTGAGCGCCTTGCCGTCGACCGCGCTCGTCATCCCATCGGCCGGGACCACCCACTCGAGATTCTCGAAGAATGCGACCTCTTCCCAGTCGTATTCCCATTTCGCGCTATTGCTGATCTGCGTCGCGATACCGATCTTGGCAGCGAATGCGTGGTTGCCGGCGGTGAGGCGCACGGGACGCACCTCGAAGTCGGCGTCGATCGCCTTCGCCGGTCCATACGCGATCGCGTTGCCGTAGGAGTGCCGGCCGAAGCACCGCGTCACGTCGCCGGTGCCGAGGTCCACGTCGGTCGCGTAACCGAGACGCTGTCCCGGCCGCAGGACGTAGTCGCCGCCGATGCGGCAGACCGCGTAGGTCATGCCGGACACGCAGACGACGCCAACGGCGCCCGGACGGATCGGTTCCTGCGGGACGCCAACGCACGCGGCGGCGTGGTACGCCGCAAGTCCCGCAGCGGGATCGCCGAACGCCAGCACCATCCTCGCGTCGCGACGGACGACGGCCTCCTCGACGCCGGTGTCCAGCAGGACCGGGTACCACGCCTCCGCGACCTCGGTGCCGCGGTTCTCCGCCAGAACATAGTCACCGGCACGGGACGCGACCTTGGTGACGCCGGTGACCGTGAGGTTCCGATGCGCGACCGCGGCGTCGATGAACGCGTTGTAGGCCGCTGCGCTGTTTCGCACCGGGTCGCCGGGCTGGACTTTTTTCTGCCAGTTCTTCACGTCACGGAATCAGCGTCTGAAAAGAGGACGCGCGGTAGACCTGCGCGAGATATGCGGAAGATGCGCGGGTGACCACGGACTTCGAGTCGTCGTCGACCGCGCGGGTGTGATGGAACCAGATGTAGTCGTGCGAACCCTTGGTGACGGTCTGGGTGACCGGGTCGCCGTTGCCGTCGGTAGCGGCCGTGCCGTCCTCGTTGTAGACCGGCAGCTCGAGGGTGACGCTTGGCGAGGCGATGAACGAGTAGGTGATCTCCCAGTCGCCTTCGGCCGGCCGCTTTGCGCCGCTGGCGCCAAGGAACAGCACGGCACCCGGAGAGAACGTTCGGAACACGCCGTCGTTCAGGGTGCCGGTGTAGTTGTGGAGCGCCGCAAGGTAGGCGTTCGTGCCGCCTCCGATCGGGTCCGTCAGGTAGTGCGTCTCCGACCACTCGAACTTCGGGACGACGATGTCGACGCCGTTCGTGTTGCCTTCGCCGTCGACGTTGACGTTCAGGCCGTAGTTCGGCGGCAGGATCGAGACGGTGTTCCCGCTGCCGTCGTCGCCTTGCAGCAGGCCAACCGAGGACTGCGTGAACGCCGTCTGCACGTTCTCGGTCTGTCCATTGGTCGAAAAGGAGACGATCGCCTGGTCGTACTCCGGCGGCGGGATCAGTTCGCTCGGCGTATATGTGGCGGTCGCCGACCAGATGGTGTTGGTCAGTTGTTCGACTCGCACCGTCCGCGACGCCATGCCGTCGAACGTGGCCGGTGCCGCGGACTCGACCGCGGCGACGATGTCGCCTTCGGTGTCCGTCGAGAGATCGACGCCGGTCACAACATATCGGCGCTCGCCGCTGCGGTTCCTGCCGCTGGACAGCGTCCCGCTGCCGAATGCCTCGGTGACCGTGATCATGGCGTGTAGACCTGTCCCGTCGTGTTCTGGGTGTTCTGTGCGATCGCCTTCAACTGCGTCAACTGTTCACGCTGGACCTGATCCATCGCGGAGTTGATCCTGCCGGCCGCGAACGAGGAGAACGTGCCGCGTGTGAGGGTGCGGAGGTTCTCGGTGCGGGTGGTCGCCGCGGCGACGGCGGATCCGATCTCGGTGGCGAGGCTGTCGGGATCCGCCACCATCCTCTGGTCTGTCGGATCTTCCGGCGCCTCGGTCTGCGGCAGCGGCCTCGACGCCTCTCGCCGAAGGTCGTCCATCGTGTCGGTGAGTTCCTGGATTCGTCTCGCCAGACGCGCCTCGCGGGACTCCCGCATCTTCTCGAGGACTTCCAGTCTGGAGTCGCGGTCCTCGTCCAGTCCAGGATCGAACACGCCGCCACGCTGCGCGAGATCGAATCCCTGATTGATGAGAAACTGGTTCCCGGTGGCCTGCCCCACGCCGGCGAGGAGGGTGCCAATCGCCGAGTCGCTATTGCGGAAGACGCGGCTGATTTCCGTCTCGAGGGTGATGAGGCCGGACGCGAGGTCGTCGATCCAGCCGTCCCAGACCTGCCGGATCGAGCCCAACCCGCGAACGAAGGCCAGTTCCAAGCCGGCCATCGCGATCTGCCCTGCCACGTCGAACCGACCGTTTGCGATCGCCGTCTTGATGTCGTCGATCGTGGTCTTCGCGTCCTCGCCGATCGCCTTGAAGTCGGATCCGATGCCGGCCAAGGCGCTACGGCTTTCGGTGCCGAACACCGTCACCGCCGCCAGCACCCCGCCGAGTGCCAGCGTGAACGG
>Ga0208899_1001760_pt1 | contig 15008 bp, 16 predicted proteins | sample VirMetDEL_Nov_24_FD_184518 | JGI IMG/M metagenome (GOLD analysis project Ga0208899, IMG submission 184518) | Aqueous microbial communities from the Delaware River and Bay under freshwater to marine salinity gradient to study organic matter... | ecosystem: Environmental > Aquatic > Marine >... | reverse complement strand
GGCGGTCCATAAAACTTTCAGACACGTAAACAACGCCGCAGCAAGAACACGCAAATTCAGCGGGGGTAAAATTCTGCCAGCGCCAACCATCAACCTCGTCCGCCTTGCACGGTCCGATCATCCAACTATCCCCGGAGGCAACAATTGTGCGATAATCCACCCAGCTACGCCAAGGGCGGCGACTAATGCGCCTATGCGCAAATCCTTACGCGCACCTTCCGCCTGACTAAAGCCCTGTTCAACGCGGGTTGATTGCTCGTCAAGGCGTTCATGGAGGCGGGCGTTGCTTGACTTAAAGTCGCGGGTGAACTCGGTAAATTCGTTCCGCATCCGGTCCATGGCCTTCTCCGTGCGCCGGTTTGTTTCGTTGCACTCTCTCAAGTGGCCGTCTAGAGCGGTTTCCACTTTGGTCAGCCTTTCCGTGATTTCATCGCTCATAACTTGCCCTTTGGTTAACGTGACAAATCAGCCGCACCCCGGTATGGTGGGGGTATGGATATATTCAGGTTCTTGGCTCTGTCTGCCGCTATAGTGGGTTTTGGCCTTTATTGGGCCGCATTTGGCTGGCAATGGACCAGTTACGCATATGGCGTATCTGTCCTAATTTCCCTGTTTATCGGCGCTGTTCTTATCTTTGTGGGTCGGGCGCTATTCCCGCTTCTCGCAAAGCTGAGAAATATTGATAGATTTCCTCACGAATAGCGGGTTCTGCTTTGGCGATGGCGGTTAATTGCCCAACGCGAGCGCCCCAACCCTTATAATCTGCGGGCGCGTATTTGGCTGTGTTTGCAAGCCAACTTACAAAGCGTTCATTTGTTAGCAATTTAGCCGCCGCCCGGGGCGCAATCACTGACCCTGCAATGGTTGCCGCACCCCCGGTAACGTCGCCCGTAATTAAGGTGCCACCCGCACCAAGCAAACCCATAACACCAAGAATCCGCGCCGTGTTAGAATACCCACGAGTTGCCGCCGTGTCCTTAACTGCCGCCGACGTTCTGACCAAAATATCAAGCGCAGGTCTAAGCCCTTTGTATCTACTACCGCCAAAAAGGGCGGTTTTGGCCTCCGGGGACATTTTATTGTAGTTGCTTAAAAACGTCGCTGGTGAAAACAGGTCACCAGTAGCGCCCTGCTGCCCTGGGGTTGCCATTCCCATGTCATTGAGAACAGATGCTGCAACTGCATCCCATTCCTCCGGCTCCATATTTCGACGTAGAACGGCCAACTTAGAGCCTCCGTCCTTAGTCCCGGACAAAGCCAGTGCCGCCGCCTGTTCGTCCCATTTTTTTGATACTATTTTATCAATAACCTCAATATTGCGTTCAAGATTATATCTATAATAGCGGGAAGCAACGTTATGGGCTTTTTGCGCCTTGTCTCCTGCTAGTCCAGCTATGTCGTCCATATCTTGCGAAACGGCAGAATAAAGGCGTTTCAACTCCGCTCGGTCAAAGTCAGGGTATCCCATTGGGTCACCAAGCATCTTACCCAAACGAGTGCGGAGAGATTTCATAGCTTGGTAAGAAACCGTCCCGTCACCCTCAGCAATATCGTCCATAAATGCTTTCAAAATACCCGAGACCTTCGGGTTTTGAACAGTCTCAGATGTTTTGGGCAACTCACGCGCTACAGGCTCCATTGTCCTTGCGCGAGCATAATCGATTGTTGCCCGTGGGACCGCCCGGACATTTTCGGGAATCATCCGAGCTACACGGTCAAAAAGTTGATTTGCTCGGTTGGTGAATCTGCCAATCGCTCCCTCTACGCCCTCGCGCAAAACCTCCCCAACGCCTTGCGTGGTTTTAACTGGTCCAAAAGACTGCGCCGTTTGCCCTGCATATCTCTGCATTGCGTTTAGCATTTCATCATCTGACCGTTGTATTACACCCGCGCCGCCTGCGGTTTGTGCAACGCTATTTTCAATAGTTTGGATCGCCCTGTCGCCGGAAACGGTGCCCGCGCTTGGTCGAGCGCCTATCGCTGAAAAGTCGTCGGCCACACTTGCAGCGCCGGTTCCAGTAAATCTATTTTTAACAGTGTTTAGCCCTGTCCGTGCGAGTGCTGGCACTTCCGCACCTAATTTAGTCAATACCGCCTCTGTACCAATTTCCGCTGCGGCTTCGGCAACTCTTTGCGGAGCGGACCGCGTATCAATCACACCGTTTAGATAGCGCATTCCAATATCATACGCTTGGCCAGCAGCTTGCGACCCCAAGGCGGCTCCTACCGGAACCATTAAAGGAGCAGAAGTTATTGCCGTTGGTGTTGAGGCGCCCGCCCCCAATATACCGCCGCCAATACCTCCTACGGTTTGCGATATTTCACGCCCGATGCTTGCAAAATCACCAACATCTAAACCTGGCGGATTATACATGGTTAACTGACCGGTTGATGGGTCTGGGTAAACAAAATTATTATCGCCATACCGTTGCGCCTGCGGATAAAAACGTTGCAAGTTTCGCAAGCGGTCTTGATAGGGGGCCGCGCCAACATTTGCTCTGACGTAAGCGGGGGCGCCCGTTTTTGTGTCAAAAACATCGCGGGGGGTAAGTAAATCGGATAAATTTGCTTGGCGCTGCTCAACGGGCTCGCCGCCAAACCTATTGCCTACGCGGGTTCCGTTAAATTTTGGCATTATGGTTTCCTATATAAACGGCCATCATCGGGGTCGATGTACAGCGCCCCACTCTCTAACGCAGTGTAATCTTCATCTGTCTGAGGTTTTGGATAATCCCCAGCGGTAAACTCAAGGTCTTCTTGGGACGGAGATTCGCCGTTGCTTTCAGACACTTCTTGAGGGTCAATACCCAACTCACGGAGTGTTTCGTTAAAGAAAGATTTGAAGCGTTTGAATTTTTCTTGCGCTTCAGCAGTGCTATCAAGTGGGCTTGGCGCATACATATCAGTAAGTTCACGCACCTCCTGCGGCGGGGCCTGCGCACCGGTTTTTAACCGCAAAAGGTTTTCAACCGCTCGCGTTATTGCTTGGTAAGCCTGCCGCCCCTCAGTTCCTGGTATTCCCATTTTTCCCGTAATTGTGTCAACGCGATCGATTGCGTCATCAGTAAACAATAAATTTTCAGCAACCTTAATATCATCTATCGCGCCCCTCGCGCTTGCGATTAGCTGCGCCTCGGTTGATGTTCTACGTTTCTCACCTATAACCTCCGCACCCGGCATTCCCGCAACGGCTGGACCACCGGGCGCAGGAACCGAAACGCCCGTTTGAAGCGGCTGTTGACCGCTACCAGGCCCGGGAATTGTAGGCTGTTGCGGTTGGGGTTCTGACCCAAAACCGACCGGTTGCGGAAATCCAGTTAGATCAAGCCCTGGCTGTCTAATAATGCGCCCATCCGGAAGGTTCAAAATCTGAGGCTTAGATGCATCCCGATAGGCTAAAGCGTAAGCCATATCCTGTTCTGGTGTTGTGGGCTGGCCGGACGCCCGAGCGCGGGAGTAAGATATGATGGTGTTGAAGGTCTGCGCGTCCATACCTGTGCCCTGAAACGGGCCTTGGCGGGGGTCTTTTTTTTCTGGTGTTCCAGGTAAGTCGCCCGCAAGCGCATAATCTCTCTCTGCATACATCGGCAGTTCAGATTTTGGCACCATTCGGGCTGCTTCACCGGGACGCGCCACGTTGACCATATCCGGCTTTGCAAACAACCGCTCTTTTAGCATCCCCAAACCACCGGGAGGGTCCAGCTTCATATACTCAGCAAAGCCCGCGCCCTGACGCTGTTGTGGTGTCATCATTGCGCTTTGCGGTGTGCCCATAGGCTGTTGGCGCTGATACAGGTTATTGCGGCTGCCGTCCGGGTTGTATCCCTTACCGGCAAGCAATCCCGTAGACGGGTCGCGTTGCGTCCCTGTGTTGCGGCGCATACCCTTTATGTTCTGTAGGCCGGTCACGTTGAGGTTCATGCCATTGGAACGAGCCATGTCCTGGGTGAAGTCCGTGAGATCGAGCCCGCGTGCAAGCGTGGCCTGATTGCGCTTCTCAGCCTCGCGGTCTCTGTTCCCTTGCATGTATTCAAACAGTCCGCCGCCGCCGAAGCCAAGGGCCGCTAGTAGAATTGGTGGTAATGCCATTATTAATCTCCAGTATTAACCTTTGCCGGAACCGCCGAAACCGCCAAAGTCGAAGCTGCCGGATGCGCTGAACCCAGAGCCTTTAGTTTTTGTCGTGCGCGTGCCCGACGACTGACCGGATTCTGAACCCTGCTCACCAAACAGATTAACGCCAAGCGCGAGAAGGTCATACGGGTTGGAGAACTGAGCGCCGCCCATGTTAAACAGCAGATTGGCATTGCCGGTCTGTAGCTGGTTCTGAAGCATGGCAAGGTTGGCGTTGTTGTTCATAAGGTCTGCTGCACTTAGGCCAAAGTTGCCTTGCATGAGCATGTTATTCTGCATGTTGTTGAGGGCTTGCATACGCTGTTGGTCGCCCTGGTACGCCGCGTTTACGTCAAACATCTTGCGGGACATATCCTGCGCGTTATTGAATTGCGCCGCATTTAGCAAGTTTGCCGCGTTGGTCGTATCGGCGGATAGGAAGCGGTTGGCGTCCTGCATTCCAGCCCCAAGAGCGGTGTTAAAGCCCTGAGAGCGTAAGCCTGCGGCGAGAGAGCCACGCCCCCTAGCCGCGTCCGCATTGAACACAGCATCGGATAGGTTCGCCCTGGAACCGAAAGCAGAACCAGCATCCCTGCGCCCCTGCATTTGCGCAAGAGCGCGATTCGTCCCGAAGTCATAATCAGCCAGAGAAGCATCAACCACATCCGAAAGGTACGGGTTGAGGTAATCCCCCATAAATTCAGAACCCTGGCGGGCCTGGATTTGCTGCGCCGTTACAGGGTCAACGGCTCCGTACATTTCCGGGTATTGGGATTCTAGCTGCCCGATGGTGTAGGAGCCACGGTCAGCGTATTGGTTCCAGTAATCGGAATTGAGGTTGGCAAGGTCACCCGCGAGCGCATCCAGCCCCTGCGCCACATTGCCGGATGCGGTGTAGGCATCGTCAAAATAAGGTTGCGTCGGATTGTTGGCGAGATTTTGGTTGATGAAGCCCGCACCTACGGCTTGGTCGGGCGTATAACCCTGATTCCCTGCGGGGTTGGGTGTGCCAGGCGGTACGGCTGTCCCGTCCTGTCGTCCGCCGCTGTTTGCATAGCCCATTTGTGGCTGACCCCCAGCACCACCACTGGGCCTGGGAATTGAGCCATAGGCACCTCCACCCCTTTCGCTTGGCAAATCCATAGGGCCACCTGAGAACGGTGTCACATCACCATAGGGCGTGTAGCCGCCCTGTCCGTAATTCACGCCGCCTATATTCTGAGCGGGGGCAGACCACGGACTCGGGTTTTGCTGCGGGACGTTCTGCGGCGCAGCTTGTGGCGGGTTTTGTGCAACCGGCGTGGCGGTGCCATAGCCGTACTGATTCAACATGCCGTAGTAGTTTTGCAGCCACGGCGCGGGCGCTGTCGGCTGGCGGCTGTAATTCCCACTGTAGTTGCTGCTCTCGTCCGTCGTGGACTTGCCTTTTTGGGAGCTAAAACCAATTCCAAAAACCATAATTTACCTGCCCATCCCTGTCTGGATGATTTCGAGTTGCATTTGACCAATCCGCCAAAACATGGGTGCGTCAGTTGCTTCTATGCGAAGTTTGACCTGCCGCCCTACTGCAAGCGGCTCAACCCAATCTGTAGTGGAGGAAACATTGAATGGACCCCAGGTCTCCTCAGTAGATGAGTCCTGCGGGTAGTCTCGCGTGTATAACGTAATCTGTAGCGTGCCCTGTAAATCCTCAAAGTCCGCAATAATCCGCTGTACTTCTGTAAAGGTGTCACCCTCTCCAATGTCAAACCATCCGGTTTCAATGAATGCGGTTCGTGGTCCACCATTGTTGCTGTCCCCCTTTTCCTCAAAGTGGATTTGCCCTGATGTATCCACCGCGATGGGGAACCCAAACGCTTTCTTATCAATCCAGGCGGTGCGGTCGGTTGTTCCTACCTGCCACGTACCATCCATGTAGTTATGACGCACATAGCGAGAAACCTCATTGCCATCTCTCTTGTCCGGCCAGCGCCATGTAATCTCTTTACGCGCCGAGTTCACATCGCATGTGATCTTGTCCATCTGTGCGCCGGATATGTTGTCAGCAATATCCCTACGGACCGGACACTCAAGGGGCGTGATTTGCCCACCCGCCATGGCAAAAAATTCAACCTGCGGCGACATCCAATAGGCTCTGCCGTGGATAATCCCGAAAGCGAGCGGCCCTATAATTCCATCACCCCCGGCAATCTCATCAAATCTGTATACAACAGACGTATCGGGCACCGCAGACATCAAGTAGACGGTCGTGTTAGACCAAATGATGTTGCTTTTGACGAACCGCGCACCGCATACAAGAAACGAGCCACCCTGCAAGGTGTAATCCCCGGCGAAGTTGCTAGGCAGCCCCGTCCATACATTGTTGTTCCTGCGGTCGGACCATTGCAGCAACATCGGGTCAACATTGCCGTTGGCATCTGGAACACCTAGAGCGACAACATTGCCTTCCGCCGTCACAAACATATAGTTACAGGACGTTGGCGCGTTGGGGATTTGATACCCCTTTGTTAGAACCTGAATACTGACATCATCCACAGCGCCCGAGAACGCGCTGGACGCTTGGAGTTGTACGTTCTGCGTACCACCCCCGCCCGAGTAGTAATAAGTAATGGTCGTGGTTTCTGTGGATATGCTTGATTGCACCACGGAACTGTTGATGAGTAGATTGACATACCCCGTGACCATGGACGAGGTAACGGTTTTAACCTCATGCCAGGCAGCGATTGAGTTGAAACTAATACTCGTGCTAACGCTTGTGGTGTTCGCGCTTGCCGCCACGGCGCGGGTTGTTGATACGGTCCACCCGGTCCCCGCCGTCCAGTTGTCAAAAGACGATGTTAATTCAGCCGCGCTGAAATTGGGTGCCCACTCAAAAACCCCCTGCCCCCTCGGATTTGAAAGCAGGTTTTGCCCGAACTGGTCATGCGACCATGACATTGGGAACTTGTCTTGCGACCCTGCAGGGGACGAGTAGAACGTAGACCCTGACCACAGCCCCACCCCGTAGCCAAGACCGGCCAGACCATCAACCTGACCGCCCGTGAATCCGTCTGGGGTAATGTCAGATAAAGAGCCATCTTGGTCCATGGCTGTCAGGGATGTCGATGTCCCGATCGCCAGCCAGGGGTTCGTGCTGTTGTCAGACCAATCAAATATGCCGCGAGCTATGCCCGTGATTGTGGACGCGGACGCTAACTCATTGCCGTAGACGGTCTCAACCCGATTGCGAACACTCCTGATGTTGTTTGAGTCAATGAGCATCCCCTCCGTTGCTTTGGGAGTGTCATCCTTAACAACATTGGGAACAATCGGCAGGGTAAACAGCATTTACGCCTCTGGATACAGTGCAAGAATGGCGTTTTTTTCGTCGTTGGCTAGGTCTGTGCCTTCCTGCATGTCATTAAGAATAACCGTCAACTCTTGCTTGGAAAACGTCTCGTCTTGCTGCCAGATTTCCAGCGCACCCTTGGCGCGTAATTTTGCCGCCTTTTCATTGTCCGTGCCCGTGGTTTCGTCCAAGGCCTCCACCTGCCGTTTAAAGTCACGCATACGCGCCCGAGCGGCAGCACTTGAGATATTGGGGGTGACGCCCGTCATAAGCCCCTGCACAATGGCCAAACGGGCCTCTTTGCGGGTGATGGATTCAACCGGCTGCGGAGTATGCTGCGTCGGATTTGACTTCGCGTTATCAATCGTGCCGTCGTGTTTGTAATGAACAACCATTATGCCACCTGTGCGCCGAATACGAGTTGAATGGTAGTCGTGGCGGGCGTGCCGTAGGTGCTAGGCAACGCGCCGTAAGTGTGCGCCACCTGGATGCCGTGGTAATAAGATGACCCGCTGTAGATCGGGAACCCGGCGTTCCACCTAACCAATCCCATGCGCGTATAGCCCTGTTCCATTGTTCGCGAAGTGGGACTGATTCCCAACATCGCGATGGCTGCATCGCTTACCCAGGCAATCCAGTATTTTGTGCTTGGCAAGCATGTCACCGTCGAGCCCAGCGCCCCCACCCGAACATCTCGGTTAGCATCCACGGTCATTGCCCCGGTCTCCTCTAGGAGCGTTCCCGGAAGTCCCGCAGTAGTGGAGTTGTAAATACCCATGCGGGCACTATCCCCATTATCGCCTGTCCCACTGTTTTCAAAAGCAAGCCCATCAATGTCTGTTGCCGCAGGGACAAAAAACGGGGCTGCGTACAGGACATTTGGGGCTGGAAAGGCAGGTGCTAAAACACCGTCTGCCGTATAGGTCGGAAGGATGGAATTGCTTTCAGCGGTGCCATTTGTGAGAGGGTAGCCGCCGCCCTCTGGAATTAGACTAACCATTAGCACCACCCCCTTGCTGAACCTGTGTAAACAAGAAGGCGTGGCCCCTCGTAGTCTGCTGATAATGTTCCATTGCCTGTGTTTCCTAAGACGTTCTTTCCGCTTGGGTTAAAGTCAAAACCTTTTGTATTTCCGAATTTTTGAAACAAGATTTGATCGCCCACAGTCGGGGCAGATGACCCATAGGCCGTGATGGCGGTAGAGGTGCAATCCAAGATGTACCTAGTGTTTGCAGACACATCAAAGTCCGCAGATTTAACCGACCCGTCCGCTAGAATGATGGTGTCCAAGATGGGACGGCTGTTGGTGATGCGGATGGTTTCATTTGACGCAACGGAGGTCGTGGTTAGAGTGATTCCAGACCCGGCCTCTAACTTGCTGGCGAGATAATTGGCTGTTGTATCGGCAGACGTAACAAACACGGTGCCGTTTGTGGAAAAGCCCGAAGAAATGTTTGCAATAGCCTGATCGAGATAGTCAACATCAACAAGCGTTTGGCCGGACTCGCCCGTAATTGGCGCTATATAATTGGCTGACCAGTTCTCAACGTCTGAGCCGGTAATAACCGCCCATGCGGTGCGCCCTGCGGGTAACGCAAAACCAGTAGACGCCGCCAACTTCAATGTTGCCGTTTGAGAAGTGGAGTTCTTAACGAGGAGGCGCTTCTGGCGGGCGGGAAAGACCACGTTAAACGCAGCCGATGGTGTCCCGCCAATATTCAAGCTGGCAACCTCGTCAAAGTTGGTCGCAACGTAGTTTGTACCGGAAATTGTGGTTGAATCGGCCAGAGACAGGGATTGATACCCATGAGCCGAGCGTGCAACGACCTGTAAGGCGGTGTTGAGTTTAGGGTCGCCCCATGTGTTGAGGTTTTCCCCAGCGTTCTGTAGTTCAATCCCAATCAGGATGCTATCGGGTGATGAAGCCATTACACTAGCGTCCCATCTGCATATGACCATGCGCTGCCGTCAGTCCAGGCGGGGCGCTTTAGGTCAGTTAGGTAAATCTCAGCCCCCGGCGCGAAGTCGGAGGCGGTTGGTAAGGCAGACGATGTATACGCCCCATTTGGCTGCGGCCCGGTGCGTGTATCGTCTATGTAAATCTCAATATCCCTTGGGTCGTTGGTCAGAAGCCCGCTAATCATACGACTGTGGTCCCAATTACGGGCACAAGAGGAGAACCAGACCACCTCGTCACGCTGTCGTCGTCCTCAATGTCCTTAATTGCCTCGTCAAAGGCCCCTTTCCAGGTCTGCACGCGCACATCATCCCGCAAGTACGGCATAAGTTCGATTAAGGCCCCGTACAGGTACAAATCCGGGTAATTAGTTAGAATTGTATTGGTCGGATTGGCATCGGTCAGCGGTTCAAGGGTGCGGTAGTACCAAAGAACAATGCTTGTACTTCCAGACGGTACAGGCCGGAACGTAATCAGCTTGGCATTCGTCGCATTAGCCCCGATTCCGTGTATTGTGTAGTTCTCCGGGCTGTTTTGCGCCGTGTTTGGGTGGGTATTAAAGAGCGTGTAGGGGTCTTGAAAGGTGATCGGGACAATGGGGTTGGAATCCCTGTAAATCAGCCTTACGCCTGCAAAATCAGCGGGTAAGGTGGACGACGCAACACTGCTTGCAAGGGTAATTGTGGTGCTGGATTCAAGCTCAATCACTCTTAGGCGGCGGTTAATGCGCTTTTCCGCCTTCTGAATAGCCCGGTCAATGGCAGACTCAACGGTTCCCGCCGAATAGCGCGTAACAGTTTGCAGGAGAGAGTTCCGGCGGATGGTGTCGGCTATTTCTGAGCGGAGTTCGTTTAAGGTATCAACGGCCATTTTCTAAAAACGTCCCTGCAATGCGGCCTCCGCCTGTGCGGATTGCCCTGTTGTCTGGGTCATCAAGCAATTTCAGCATTTTTTTGGTGTCATATAGGCCACGGTCTTCGCCTGCTTGCTTTTTAAGCTGGTAATAAACGTGCTCATCCATGCGGGACACCATCGCGCCCATAAATGGATTGGCGTTTTGCCGCCAGGAGTGCCAGTTGTTACGGTCGGCTGTGTTCTGCCGCGCAATCGCAGCCCTCATAGCCGGGTCTACCGTATCGCGGGCGGTAATCGAGCCATCGTCCTCAATACGAACCCAGGTCTTAACGCCAGATTCCGTATTGTGTTTGAGGAGACGCCACTCGCCGCGCCATTTGTCGTTTTCGGCTGTCTGTAAAATCATATCAGTCATAGAAAGTGGGGCGGAGTTTCCCCCGCCCCTCCCTCGTTACGGTGTGACTTGGTAGATAGCGCCGTTAGAAACGGGGCTGCCAACCTTCAAGGTGTACTCGGAGAGAATTTGCTCTCGCGTGTAGTCACCTGACTTAGCCAACGGCTGAACCATGATCGACTGCAATTCAGCGATACACATATTCTCGTAGTCCAGCAAGTGAATGGTGCGGGTCATAACGGTATCACCCGAACGCGCCCACTGGCGGTTAACCACGACATCGACAAGGCCGAAGTCGCTTAACCACTGCTCAACCGTACCCACGGCCACGGCACCCTGTGCGCCACGGATGTTCTGGCGAACGTCCGCAGTTGAGGGGTTGGTGGAGAACTGCAACGCGCTAAACGCACGCTTCAGAGCCGGGGGAAGCATCATCACATTCGGGTTGCCGCCGTCCGTGAAGCACTGAGTCATGATTGTAGAAATCATGCTGTAGGTCAGCGTCACAGACGAAGCGTCCGTAAGCTCCCCAAGGGTGTCCGTGCCGTCGCCGGTCGGAGCCGTGGAGAAGTTGATGATGTTGGTCGTCCAAGTCGGCAGACCCGCGAGAGTTGCCGCCGTGGCACGCCCGCCCGCGCTGGCGGCTTGGTTGGTGCAGAGAACCACCTCCATATCCGTGCGCAACTCAAGGCCACGCTTGATACGCTGATAGGTGGTTTCCTTGTCACGGCCCGCTGTGGAGATACGGTCGTCCGTACCCGCAATGCGGTTCACGACATAGGACTGCTGGATGCGGTTGTTAAGCCGCGTGGTTGCAACGATGGTCGAGTCCGTTGCCTCGTCACCGAAAAGCTGGGCGTTTGTTGAAGGCGTCACCAGCGAGTCAGTTTGCCACTCATAGTTCAGAGCGGTGGCTTTCTCTTTCGGCAGAGCCGAATACAGCGGCGTCTCACTCGGCGTCACGTTGTAAATGGCGTCGATAATCTGCTCGCGTTGCCCAATCTGTTCAAAGGGCGTGAATGTTGCTCCTGAAACAGCCATTTCAGAAACCTCCTCTAGTTACGATGAGAATAGAGCCTCAGTCATCTGCTTGACGGTGAGGTTGTTTTGAGGAGCAATGCGCTTACTTAGCTGTGCTTCGCGTTTGGCCCTTTCCGCCTTCGGTCGGCGCTTGGCACCGGCCTTTGTCGGTTTGGGCTTCTGGCTCACTTTCTTCTTGGCGGCTGGGGCTCCGGCCATCAGTTCATCGTACTTGCGGGCTTTCTCCGCTTGGGTGATGAACCGAGACGACATTGCCATGAACTGGATTTCGTCATCCGTGTACCCGTTGGTTTGCAGGTAGTCTGTCAGGACGTTAAGCCCTTCTTTCAGCTTCCCCTGGTCAGCCCAATCCAGGCTCGGGTCGCTCTGCAAAGCGTTCAGGGTTTCGTTGACGCGGCGCTGTCTGTTCTGCTCGCGGGCTTGATGGCCCATTTGCATGGCGTTCTGAACTGCCTGGGTCTTCTGAATCCATTCGGCTTGCGCCTGTTGGTATTCATAGGGGTCCATGGTCTTTGACAATTCAGCCCAATTCGGGGTTTCCCCGATAAATAGCCGCTGAAGCAATTGTGCCTGCTCGGCAACTTGGCCAATGGCTTGCTCCACCCGTTGTTCCGCCTGCTTGGTCACTTCACGTTCTTTATCAGCGACTGCCTGCGTCTTCTGGGTGTAATCGGATTGCCTCATGTAACCCAAGGCGGCTTCCTCAGCGGTAATCCGTGTGCCGTCTTTCAAGGTGATGTATTTAGGTTGGCCTTTCGGCTCCTCATCGTCCTCGTATTCGGCGGATTCGCTTTCGTCGTCCTCTTGGTCTTCGGCGTCGGCCTCTGCATCATCTTCGTCTTCAGAGTCCGTTTCTGCCTCTAGTTCCGGTTCGTCCTCCTCCGGTTCCGCAGCAGACACTTGCTCGGTCAGTTCTTCGGGCGTTGGCTCCCTTGGCTGTTCCACTTTGGATAGCTGGGATTCGACGGTGTTAGCCGTCAGTTGCGCTGCCAAATCACTGGCGCTTGGTTCACTCCCTTGCGGGTTGGTGACGTCGGACATTGTGTTTCCTCACAAGTGGTTAATTCGCAAATTTGCAAAAAAAATCGCGAGGCTTGCGAATTTCCCCGCGAATTAAATTCCGCAGTTTTCTGCGGGTTTGGTGGTGTTTCGCAATAATTCGCATAATTCGCCGCGAATTAACTTGCGAATAAAAAAGGCCCCGAAGGGCCTGTCTAAGCGGTGTTCCGCTCATATCCTCGCCAGCCTTTTGGCTTGGGTTTGGATTCCTCTAGGCGCTGGGCGGCAATCTCGCCCTCGCTCATTGTTTGTAAAAACCAATCTGCAAAGCGGTCCAGCAACTCAATCTCAATCGAGAGTCGCTGCAACGTCTGCAAGTCTGTTTTCTCTGCGGCGCTGATCTTGGCCACGGTGTCTGTTCGCATGGTCGCAAGGGCTTCCAGCACCAATGGGTTCTTGGCAATGGCCGCAGCCTCGTTTGCGCGGACAATTAACTCTTTGGCATCGTCCTTGTTGAACATGCTCTTGAAGCCGTCAATAACGCTCATTGAACTCATCCGATTGCGATAATCCTAAAGCCCCTAAAAGTCCCACCCCGCCTATGCTTGCAAGTAGGTCTGCGCTGTCTTTCTTGGCAGGGTCAAACTCGGCATTACGGGAGCGAATTTTGTTCTCATGCCCTGTAAAAACAACTGTGTGAACGTCCTCGGGTTCCAGGCCCATGCCTGGGAACCTTGTTGCAACATCATGAACTTCCGCACCATCGTAGCCCATTCTTTTGAATATCTCCTGCACAATCTGCCCAGGAGATGCGTCTTCAGCATTGTCAAAGGCATACATAATTTCTTTTGTTTCTCTTAAAGCCCTGTCCACAGTGGATGCGGGCGTGTCCTCAAGATATTCAACCTTCTCAAGAAATTCAGAAACCGCCTTGTCCCCATCAAGTCCCTTGTCGTATAGAACGTTCCTGATTGAGTCTATTAGGTCTACCCCATTCCCAGATTCTTCAATTATTTCCTCGCCAGCATCATCCCAGACATTTTCAATAGAAAAAATTGTCTCATCTGGACCGCCAACCTTTACGGGGTTTTCAAGCCTTAGCCTTGCGGGAATTACTTGCCCCTCATGCGGGCCTATAATTTCTTTTCTAGCCCGCCATTGACCATAACGCTTGGCAACGTCGCCGGTTGCGCCCTTTTCGTATTCTGCCTCATCAGCGTACTTCTCGGCTTGAAGTTGCACCCTGTTAGTTAGGTCTTTGCCACCTATACTGTAGTTGTTTGATGCGTCCTTTGGGCTGCTTGAAAAGTAATATGCTGCACCAAAATCACTTTCTGGATTTAGCCTGTTTGGCTTAAACTCATCAATCTCATGAGTGGTGGCATGATAAACATCATCCCCAAACCCCATCTCCTCTGCCCGCTTCATACGGGAGGCTGTGTCCATGGGGAGGTCGTCTGTTGTCGCTTTTGCTGGCCCTGCCGTCTTTAGGTCTGAAATATACTCATCAAATGCGATTCCAGCATCCCCCCTTCTACGCGCAATATAGAAGGTTGCAATGTCATCCTCAGAGTATCCAGCCGCCCTTCCGTACTCTATAGGTGTTTTAGCGCTCTTTAGGGCTTCAACATCCTCTTTGGTTTTGCCAGCGTAAACAGTCCCGTACATGTCATCATCAATATAAAGGCCGGTCTTACTAACCCGGTCAGTAAAGTCCCCGCTTTCATATTCATAGTCATCTATATCTTCAAACTTGAACGCCTTGGCATCTCCGTCTTGAACCGCCTTTATGTTCTCGGCTTCCGTTGCCCTTGCCTGGTGTACCTTGCCGCGAGATGCCATTTTCTCAAAGTCAGCCCTCTTAACCACATCATCAACCGCGCCCACGTTTCCAGGCAGCGCCGTCATCGCCATAGCCGCGCCCGTCATGCCGAGATTGGCTAAGGCGTTGCCATAGTTGCCCGCTCTTAGGTCATCCATCGTCGCGCCGCTGTAGTACTTCATATCCTGCATATCAGCCGCAGGGCCAAAGTAATCGGTAGCTGTCCGCGCCTGTGGTAGCGCCCTGTTCTTAGCTTCCGCTAAGTGCGGGCTGTAGTTCATAAGCGCACCAAACAAACCACCGCCCTGGATATACTCGTCCGCCATCGAACCCGGCCCAAGGTATTTATTCAGACCTTTTTGCGGGAAAAATTGGCGTTCAAGCGGGTTCATAAATCCTCGTCCAGAATGACAATCAGCGCGGCAATCTGCCGGTCCTCGCGTTTACGCTCTTTGGTGAACTCGTCAAAGTAGTTCTTAAAGCCCTTGGGCAGCGCACC
>Ga0208899_1001758_pt1 | contig 15021 bp, 19 predicted proteins | sample VirMetDEL_Nov_24_FD_184518 | JGI IMG/M metagenome (GOLD analysis project Ga0208899, IMG submission 184518) | Aqueous microbial communities from the Delaware River and Bay under freshwater to marine salinity gradient to study organic matter... | ecosystem: Environmental > Aquatic > Marine >... | reverse complement strand
AATGGGCCGCTAAAACCTTTTTTGGGCATGTTTTTATCTGCTGCGAAATCTGAATTTGCATCGTCTTCAGAAAAATTATCAACCACATTGTTTATATGCTCTAGATAATATTCAAATCCTTCCAAAGTTTCTTCATCAAATTCAACTTCTTGAATTGGCTGATTTGGAAATCTAAGAAAAATGAACTTAACCAAAGCATCTAGCTCTGGCTTCATTTTTTTAGCCACAAGAGAGTACATCATAGCTTGAATATTTGAATCAAGCTCTTCTCCTTTGAATTTTTGTTTGCTGCTTTTGTAGTCGTGAATCTCAAGCTTGTTCTTATACTCAATAAACTTGTCAATGAAACCACGAATATTGTAACGTGGGGATTTATTTTCAATATTGAATTCAAGCTCTGGATCTATTTGTTTTGCGCCTCTTTTGCCGAAATACTCGTTATTCAAACCAACAAGTATCATTTCGTCGCACATCACATAATCTTCTTCTGTCAGTCCCTCTTTATCAATGTGCTTTCTGACAAGTCTTTCTATACTAGGAATAGATTCAATAGTATTTTTTTTCTTTAATTTTGTAACATACTTTTTCCTTCTTGGATTTAAAAGCACTTCAAGCACAAGATGGACAATAGTTCCACGTTGCGCTCCAGAGTTGGAATCTTGATGAACCTTTAAATGGTAATTGCACCAATAAAGCCAAGAACAGCCTTCTAGCGTTTTAATTCTAGAGGCTGATAGATATTTTTTATCTGGCATTATAAAAATGATTTTATATCAGAAACCGTCATTTCTCCAAAGTCGTTTTTTGGAGGAAGTTTGATTTCTACTCTTTTTCTATCGAAAAATTTTAAAAGCTTGTTTTGAATTTTAGAAGCAGACTCTGAGCCTGAATTCACATTTTTGTGAGAGTCATTGTTGGTGCAAATTAGAATCTTTTTTGGATTGCACTTGATTAGGAGGTTCAGTACCGAAGTAGATAGATTGAGACCAAACAAAACTATTGAAGTTTTGTATCCAGCTTCCCAAAGCTTTAACATATCTCCTATACTTTCTACTAAATAGCATGATTCTGCATTTTTTAAATATTGGATATTAAAATAAGCAGGATATTTCCATTCATCTTTGGTTCCCCAATGCTTCCATTTAATTTTAGGATTTTCATCAAGAGATCTTCCACTTAATCCAATAAGTTGATTTTTGTAATTGAAAATAGGAAACACGTACCTATTTTTCATTCTTCCACTTTTAATTACACCGCCTTTAAATACTTTTAAAGTTTGTTGCGAAATTCCCCTATTTATCCAATATGTATTATCAGGCTCAATCTCGGAGAGAATAGACTGATCTAGCTTTTTAGGCTGTTTGATTTTTGGTTTATGAACTAAATCTTTGGTTGAAAAGTCTTTTTCTTGCAGGTGCTTTTCGGCATCTTGAATGCTTGACAAATTTAAACTTATTTTAACTAGTTCTTCAAATTTACCAGTTATACCGGCACTAAAATCAAAGAACCTACCTGTATCTTTTTTTACACAAAGACTAGTATTATTATTACTGTCTCTATAAATCGGGCGCATTCTATATTCTTTACCATTATCGGTAATATTAGAATAACCTAACTCAATTAAAACTTCTTTCAAATCCATTACAGAATGTCTCCATCGTTAAAATTTTCATCATTTACTTCGTGATGCTCTTGTTGAGCCTCGATAATTTCCTGTAGACTACCCCTTTCATCAACAGAAAAATTGTTTACGTCATAATTGAGATAATTACTTACCCACCGCTGAGTTCCATCTTGAAAAGTTCTTCTGATTCGATCATGATGACCAGCAGCTTCTCTGCCTTGCCATCTTGTTTTAATAGGAACGAGCTTGTGTGTGCCGAATTCACCGTCTTCCTCCATTTCGTCTAGAGTTTTACGTCTGAAGATAGCTACAAAGCTAGCAAACCACTGCAAGCGGTCAGACAACGCAATTGCTGAAGAGTCGTCTGAGAATTGATTTGAGTTCCTGTTTTGGTTCTCTCCAGATCTGTTCATTTGCATAGCTGTGAAGATTGGACAATCCAATTCTTCAGAGAGTTTTTTTAATTTATCAATTTTTTCACCGATAGCCTGATGCTCTGCCCAATTTTGTCCTACATTTTCTCCAGTTAGCTTTACGTAGTCGTAAAAAATGCAACATTTATTTCCACGCTTTACGTTTTTATAGTACCAGCGGCGAACCAATGAACAAAGCTGGTCAATGTTTTTATTTCCAACATGAATGTGGTAAAATCCAGACTCTTTGATAGAAGAAAGTCCGTTTCTTATTTTTTCTACAAATTCTGGATTTCTTCTCCAGTTACCCGTTTCAATATACCAAAGCGGAACACCAGTAACACTAGCCGCCAATCTGAATTGCTGCTCTTCAGTTGACATTTCTGTATCAAGATACAGGCATTTAACTTTATTCTTTCTTGCTACTCCATAACCCATGTAAGAAAGAAATGTACTTTTACCTTGTCCCGGTCTTGCTACTACTGCGTAAATATTCTTTGATCTCAAGCCCCCGAACATCTCATTAAAATATCGGAATGGCGTTTCAATTCCCGTGTCTTCTTGAGGGTTGTCCCCTCTTTCTTCGACCATTTCATAAAGACCTTCAAAGGCATCTACTGGCTCGTCTTCAAAATCATAAGAGCGTATTTTTGAATTATAAACTGCGTCAGTATGAGAAATAATTTTATCAACGTCTTTTTCGTCAGTCTTTTTTACATATTGCCCTACTTCTTTTGCTACTCCGTAAATTTCTCTTCTGATTCTAAATTTAACCAACTCTTTAGAAGCTTCTATGGCTCCTTTTCTGTTGATTTGAGTGAAGGATATCGACTCTATGTAATCGAAGATGTTGATATCTTCATTAACGTGAATTCCGAGATTCTTGATAGCTTGAGCTACGATAACCTTATCAATATGCTTGTCAGAAAGAATAAGGTCGCGCAGAACAGAAAAAATGATAGAATTTACTTCATTATAAAAATCGTTTTGAGTTACAAATCTTTCAATTTCTGGAAAGATGTCTGGGTGCTTTAAAATGCCACCCAAAACATGTCTTTCTATTTCTAAAGAATAAATCATATTAATAAAGGCTTATACCGAAGCTTTCTTCAAAGAGTTTGCGCGAGAGGTTTTTGGTTTCGTCTTCCGTAATTTCAACCACTATGAAATCATTTAGCTCCAACCACTCAAGCTTTTTAACATCTCTTTTGAGGGAGGCCAAGTATTTTAATCGGGAATTTTTGTGAAAATGTTTATTAAAACTGTAATGTTGATTACCTTGAACCTCAATGGCGATCTTTTTGGTCATATTAACAATATCGACCTTCATTCTAGTGCCATAAACTGGAAATTCCTCATAAACAATATCATTCTGCCAATACTGCTTGAGGAATTCCTTGGTCCTAAATTGGGCTTTACTTCTTGATTTTTCTTCCCAATCTATTCTGTATTTTTCAACATTTTTATTTACATAGCGACCATATATATTTTTTAATCTCACGGCAAAAGAATTTCTTTAAAGTGTTCTGTCAGAATACTTGTTACATTTTTATTTTCTTGCAGATAAGAAAGAACTGCCGCTTCTCCTTGAAGTGTTTCTGGGAACTCTAGCTTATGCTCCTGCATCAACTCTGTCAAAGGCTGAGTAGGAGAAAACCAAGCTCCAGCCTTTTTTATCATGTCCCAAGCTAAAAGCAAGTCAAAGACTTCGTATTCAATCCAGACGCTTTCACCATTGGTTCTGCCATGACAGATTGGGTACCTAATAACTTCTCCAGCAGTTTCGTTTTCTGTTTTTTGGAAGGCAATCTTCGCCCAATGCCCAACAATTTTATCTTCTCCCTTTATTTTTCTTGTGATTTTATCATCCTTGTAAGTCGGCTGAAACTCAAAAATCCAGTTAGCAAAGTGAGTAGCCGCATTGCCTCCTGAAGCATTAGTTAGTCTATGGTCCAGCTTTTGCCTTGGATCAGCTTTGATAGTTGCTCTCACCTGAGAGATCATCCAGCAAATGTGTCCACCTTCCGTAATCGCCAAGTTCATCTTTTTCAAGAAGGTTGAAGTAATTGTTGCTCCTCCACCAACTTGCTGAGATTCATCATAAGACTTATCCATTTCTCTTTTACGAATAAGTCCGTCCATAGAATCAATAACAAAAAAATACTTTTTATTTTCTGGATTGTTCTTGATGAGCATACTGATCAAGTGCATAACAGGTTCAAAGATGTTTGACTTGTATACAAACCACTTTTCTGGACTTGTATCAACTCCTGATCTAGCTATCATGTCATCAGATAGGCGACCTTCAGCTTTGATGTAGATAATCATAGAATTTTCTACAGTTTGCTGAAAATTTCTAGCAACAGCAAGACCACAGCTAGTTTTACCACCACCGCTTACCCCTGTTGCTCTAACCAAGCCGGGACCAATTCCTCCACCTGTTGCTACGTCAAAAATCAAACTTCCGCTTTTAACCTTGTAGTTAAAATTTTCGGAATAGTTATAATGATCACCCTTAGTTTCTTTAAGGTAAGCTTGGAGTTGATCCATCGTAGTAAGCCCACCTTCCTGAGTTTCTTTCTTCTTTCTACCCATTTTTTAAAAAGTCCTTTAAAGTTTTGATTTTCTTTTTGCTCTTCTCTGTGTCTTCGCCTATTTTGTCTTGTTGTAGAGTATACTCCTTCTTTGGCTTTTTGTCAAGAAAAAACTTTTTTTTCTCCTCCGTGAGCTTCTTCTTCATTGGGGCAGAAAGAAAAAACTTAAGAGAGTATATCTGAACATCTAGATCGTTTTTGACTTTAAGCCAAAAAGATAGATCGTCGCAAAAACTAATAAGCTTTTGCGCTACAGGGATTTGAACGGGCCAAATAATATTTTGACCCTCTAACATTGATTCAACTAAAAGTTGACATTTAGTTGTGTCTGGCTTCATCTAGGTCATATTTTACCATAGACTCTACCAGTTTGTCAAATGAAATTTTCGGCTCCCAGCCAAGCTCTTTGCGAATTGGAGTAGAATCTCCTAAAAGAAGATCGACTTCTGCTGGCCTGTAAAACTCTGGATTTATTTTTACCAAGACCTGATCTCCATCTACAAAAACCTCATCAAGACCTTCTCCATGCCAACATCCTTTAATTCCTGCGACAGCAAAAGCTTTTTCAATAAACTCTCTGATACTATGAGTTTCTCCGCTGGAAAGAATGTAATCTTTTGGAGAATCTTGATTAAGCATCAACCAAACACCTTCTATAAAGTCTCTGGAATCTGACCAGTCTCTTTTGGCATCAAGGTTTCCAAGTTCAATAGGATCTGGAGCTTCTTCTTCAAAAATCATAGAGTCAAGGGCGTCTTTGATTCTAGCTACACCTTTTGAAATTTTTCTTGTTACAAATTCTTCTCCACGCTTTGTTCCTTCGTGATTAAAAAGAATACCATGAACAGCGTACATGTTATAAGATTCTCTGTATACCTTTACAAGATGTCTTGCTGCCGCTTTTGAGGCTCCGTATGGGCTACGAGGCTTGATTGGATGATTAATATCTTGAGGACTATAATCAACATTGCCCCATTCTTCGCTTGATCCTGCGCTATAAAATCGACAGTCTGGCTTGAATTTACGAATAGCTTCAAGGCAACGCAAAACACCAAGAGCATTTACATTCATAACTTGCTCTGGCATCTTCCAGCTTATGCCAACAAAACTATTTGCGGCAAAATTAATAAAATAATCTGGCTCAATTTCTTTTACTGCTGTATCAATACTTGCGCTATCACCGAGATCAAGAAACTGTAAATTGAATCTTGGATGATTTTTAATTTTTTCAATGTTTTTAAGGTTTGGATTGGCAGATCTACGCATCATTCCGTAAATCTCATAATCGTATTCTTCGCAACCAAATTCATCGTACAAAGACAGAAGATACTCTGCCATGTTTGCTCCATCTTGACCTAAAATTCCTGTGATAATTACTTTTTTCATTTTATAAAATTTAACAAATTTTGAACTGCTCCAGATTCCATGTCTGCTCTAGATACGTCTGTAAAACTTGATATATGTGGAGTGCAGAAAGTGTTATCTAAGTCTAGAAGATTCCCTTTCGTATATGGCTCTTGACCGAAAACGTCAAGCATAGCTGATGCGTCTGGAGCCTTTTTGAGAAAATCGTATAAATCAGATTCGTTGAAAATTTCACCTCTAGCTGTATTGACAATACATACGTCAGCTTTCATTAAATTAAAATCATAGTACGTAAGCTCCTTTTGTAGTTTAGGAGTATGAAAAGATATCACATCGCTTTCTTCAAAAAGGAGTCTCAGCGTAGCTTGGTTTTGTTCCGGTACATTTTGATAAGGATCGTGAATTAGAATTTTGTTTACGCATAAAGACTCAAGCTTACTTTTTAAACTTTTGCCAGTTCTTCCAAATCCAACTATTCCTACTGTACAGTTTTTTAACTCTTTTCCTTTATACTTTTCCCAAAAAGGCGAGACTTTTTGTAAATGAATTTTGCGTAATGCCATTAATATAAAGCAAAGTGCCATATCACTGACAGCATTTGTCGGGGCGTCTGGAGTATTAAATACGCTTATGCCTCTTTTTTGACACTCGTTCAAATCAATAGAAGAAAGCCCTATTCCAACTCTTGAGATTGCTTTTAAATTTGGGCAAAGGTCTAGTTGCTCCTTTTCATATTTTTCTATGCCAGCTATGATGTAGTCTGGATTTTCTTTTTTAATTATTTGCTCAAAAGTTTTTTGGTCGTAATCGTTTCCTGTACTATTTCTAACGACGTTTAAATTTTTTACGTCTGCTGTAAATGGATAAACTGATATTAAAGTTTTTGAGACACTATTCATGCGTGTTTTTTTACTTTGAGTCTTTCTCATCAAAATCCAACTTTTCTTTTCCGTAGCTGACTCTTGCAGCGTTGACGACCATCCATAAAACTGCCGTCTTGACCTGTGACTCCTGTGATAATTACTTTTTTCATATAAATCCAAGACTCAAAACTTTTTCAATTTGATCTGGATGATTTTGTAAATTAGATGGGCCATTAGTATTGCCCCTATGAGAAATTGATTTCATTTCTTAAAAAACTCAACATTTAACTCATTATTATATGGATCATTTGATGAAATATTTTTTACAGTAAATCCATTCTCATTTAAAAATTCTAAAACAGACTCTTTTGAATTACTAGCATTTTTATATAAAGGATTTTTAGAGCAGACTTCGACAACACCAGCTTTTAATAGGTTTAAATATTTACCAAAGGATTGTAGCACTTTTAAATCGTTTCCCTGTGTATCGCAATGCATCCATGAAATTTCAGAAATGTTATTCTCTTCTATAAATGTGTCTATTCTTGTAACCTCAACAGAAATAGTTTCGGAAACAACGAAATCAGTCCTACCTTTCCAAGTTGTTTCAAGATCATCACTAAATTCATATAAAGAGCTACAACCACCACCCCTAAGAGGAGATATATTGAATTCAGCTTTGCCGTCAAAATCAGAAACAGCTTTAGGTATGACTATATATTTTTCAGATTGTTTTGACAAAAGATGTTTCTTTAACAAATCTGGAGTAGGTTCAAAAGCATATACGATGTCCCCTCTTTTTGTAAAATTATAACATGACTCACCATTATTGGCTCCTACATCTAATATTATTCTGTTCATTTATTTATCTATTTAAAAAAATTTCTAAATCCTCTGGGGTTCCAAGACCCCACATACCATCAGCATTGAATGATAAAATTTTTAGACCAGCTTCAATTGCTTGATTGAAAACAGGGCAAACATAAAACTCATTGTTGACCCTAATATCTCGCTCAATCATTTGCTCCGCATACTTAACAAAATCAGAGCCATGTTTCCAATAGTAATAACCAACTGTAGCATTGTCTGAGATTGGATTTTTCTCAGCGACTTCTTGCACAAGACCAAACTCATCAAGTTTCGCGAATGACCATTTTGGATGAGTTGATTTAAAAGTTAAGATGCCTCCATCAGAATTTGTCTCTTGCATCTTATAAAGAAACTCACTACTATTCCACTCTGCTACTTGATCAGAGTTTGCAAAAAACAAAGGAGCGTCATTGTCAATATGCTCTTTAGCTAACAAAGCAGAACATGCTGCACCTTCAGTAATGCCATCAACCTCAACAATTTTACAATCTGGAGTAATTAAGTTAAGAAGAGAATCTAAATTATATTTTGTTCTATGTGACTTTTGGACAATATAAATGTAGTTTGCTTCAATGTTCAAATTATCTACAACAACTTGAATCATTGGTTTTTTATTAACCTCAATAAGAGGTTTCGGGAAAGTATATCCAGCTTGTTCAAATCTACTCCCAGCACCTGCCATTGGGATTAGAACATTCATTTTTTTATTTACCCATTTTGGAGAATCTTTAGTCATTTTGTTTTTTGTAGCTTCTATTAGTTTATCATAAGAAATATCTTTAGGTGATTCAACTCTAAAAATATTTGATCCACTTGATTCTGCCGCCAACAAACCAGCAGGAGAATCTTCAACAATTAATGTTTGTTTTGGAGTTATTGAAAAATTAGAAATCGCCTTCCAATACATTTCTGGATGAGGCTTTCCGTTTTTAACATCTTCGTTAGAGACAATGTAATCAAAAAAAGAAATAATCCCTAATCTAGAGAGAATTGTTAATACAGACTTCCTGATGCTATTTGAACAGCAAGCTATTTTGTAACCATCTTGAGATAGCTTGCTAAGACACTCAATGAGTTCTTGATTAGGTTCAATATTAGAAAGATATTCTAAAGTTCTTTTTTGTTTGTCCTCCCAAACTTTTGAATGAAGATCTATAGGAAGACCTTTGTTTTCGCTAAGTAGTTCAAGCTTCCTTGTTGTTTTAAGCCCATCGTAGACAGATAAGTGTTCCGATAATGAGATTTCATATTCTTTGCCAAGAGCTTTGTTAAGAGCTTTAAAATGAAACTCCTTTGTATTAATTAATACCCCATCTAAATCAAAAGCAATTAGTTTAATATCTCTCACAATATATTCACTTGTATAAATTGGTTAATTTTGGGCCTTGTTGCTTAATTATATTAAGCTCTTTGCAATATTTTTCAAGAATATATTCTGGAAAGCATGTTGATAAGGATTGCAGGTTATTCAATGACAAATAATTGTAAATAGACATAATTTTATACATGTTGGCTTGTTTAGAGCAAAAAACAATATCATCTATACCAAAACTATTAGTAGACCTCTTGAAAGATGTAATCTTGTTTGGATCAAGATCGTCAAAGTTTACGCTCTCTTTTGAGGCCACATCAGTTCTCATTTTAAAAACCAAATCATAATTTTTATCATCTAAATTATTTATAGCTTGATTCCATCCGTAATATTGGCATATAATAGTACCTTTTATGAAATTAATACTTTTATGAGATTTTGGAAGGTTGATATTGTTTATGTCTAAATATTTTTTTTCAACTTCTTTTTCATCTATTTTATAAATATTAAAGTAGTCAGTATTAAATGTTTTCTTTAAATCTTCTAGGTCTAAAGAGCATCTTTCTGTGGAATTTTTAGCGCATACATATGGTTGGAAATTTAAATAGATATCAATATCCCAATGAGGATTGCAATCAATGAATCTACTAAAAAAAAGATTAGAGGTTTGTTTGTAGTGTCTAGCAAACCCTGTAAACAATATAGCGGCTTTTTTACTCATGGTGTGAATAAATAATTTCTATTATTAGCCCAACTCATACCCTTGTTAAAGGATAAAGCTTCAGGGTTGTATTCGTCATGCGTGACGAATAAAATATCTATATCTTCGTTTCTATGGGCCAGCTTGCCTTTTGGTGAAGTTTCTAGCATACATATTTTCATAGCTGTATTATCTATTCGTGTCCTTTCAAAATTTTCCAATCTTCTTCCGTGTCTATATCTAAATTGTATGGGAAGCCAACTTCAAAAATATAAGGATTACCACCTATTCTATTGTGTGTATTTAAAACTTGAGGCTTAAAAGCGTAAAGATACGAATTTTCGCAATACCACTCTGGTAAATCTTGAGTTTGTTCAAGTTTCATTGGGTTATGGTTGATGGGGCATAGACCGTACCTCTCCTTTCTCCAGAACCTTTTCTGAACTACGTCTACGGAAAAAACTGAATCATATCCTTGTTTGTCTATTTTTGAAAAAGCGAATTCGACATGATCGATATTTAAAAGCGGAGATGTTACATGTATCTGACAGACAGTTTCTTTTATGGAGTAAGAATCTACAAAATCTTTAAGTAGATCTATTACTGATACTTCGTCTCCAACTAAATGACTTTTTCTTTTGAAAACTGTTACATTATCAAAATGACTAGAGTCTATAATTTCTTGAGAATCTGTATCAATAAAAACTTCAAAATTGCCAGACAAAAATTTATCTACAGTGTGTAACCAAAGAGGTTTGCCTCGAAAATTTCTAAAGTTTTTATTTGGAACTCTTTGTGAGTTCTTTTTTATTGGAATATAAATAATCACAACTTAGGGTGTGGTTTTTTAGCGTACTCTACTAAAGTACAAGTATCCATTCCAACGCACTTTAATCCATAATTTATAAATGGTTGAAAGTCAGATTCCTTTGGATTTGGAATATGAATCCCCATCTTTTCTTCTCCGATAATTTTTACTAAGGTCGATGAAGATTGATTGAAATTGTATGAACTGTAATCACCGGGAGATCCTAGAGATAGTGATAAATCATAAGGACCAATCAAATAGTAATCAAAATGTTCATTTAGAATCTGTTTTATATTTAAAACTCCAAGGCTTGTTTCTATTTGGGGAATTAAAATAACTTTTTTATTTAATCCCAGATCTTTGTCTTCGCCCCAATTATTATGCTTCGCAAAACCAAGTCCTCGTTTACCTATAGGTGGATATTTACAATATTTTACTATATCTTTTGATTGATTCTCAGTTTCTACAGTGGAGAAGATTAATCCATCAACTCCTGCATCTAAACAGTAGCTTATCTTACTTTTGTTTACTTCTGGTAATCTAACAAACATGAGTTTGTCGTTTTTTCTAGCTTGGATGCATGAATAAAGTTGTTCGTCATTAAAATGTCCATGTTCCGCATCAAGAACTACCCCGTCATACTCCGTATTAGAAAGAAGAATGTCGGTTATAATTGGGGAAGATATTTGTTGCCAAAGTAGTTTCATAATCTTTTTATATGCCAATGTGAGTTGTAGTCATACGGTAGCATTTTATATTTAAAGCCAAGCTCTTTTACATACTTGGCAAACCCATTTTCATTGTTTTCTTCACTGAAATAGTTCTTAATATTATAATACAAATCACAAATTTTATCCATATTTTCTGACTTGCCAACGTTGATTATGTCAACGGCAAGGTAGTCGTCTATACTCTTGGGGTGGTTATTCCTTTTGTTTCCAGCTATAAAAATGTCATAGTCTTCAAGCTCGTTAATTTCAAAAGTTGGAAACTCTGACTGAAGAAAAATGTCGGGCCTTATTTTTATTACTAAATCATATTTAAAGTCATTTTCTTTCTCGTATTCAGATTTAAGACCGCAGCTTTTATTTAAAGATTCGTACATACACGAAAATCCAAATAAATTAATCGAATTTGTTAGTTTATTGGTTTCGTCTGGAGGTCTTTGGGTTTCTACTAAGATATTTTTAGGATTATAGATTTTAATTATTTCATCCTGATTAACGTAACTGCCCTCGGCGGTTTCGCCTTTATGCCAAGAAGCAGTTGTTGAATCTAGTAGATTCCAAGTATGGATAAATATGTCAGGAGAATATTTAGATAATAGGTTTTTTTCAAGTTCTGGAAAGCACTTGTCAAAAGTCCTCATGTGTCCGTACAAAAGTAATGCCGATTTCATTTGAGCTATCTACCAACAGATTCAAACCAATTTTCCCAAAAGATGTAGTCTTCTACATCCTCTGGTATACCAAATGAAACATATGGAGTATATTTTACCTTTACATTTAATCCATCTGAAATCATTTCCTGAAAAATTTGTGTCACATAATACTCTCCATTAACGGTCTTTTTATCTTTCATCAACTTTAAGAAGTATTCCTTCATTAAAGATGAATCTTTTATATAATAAGTACCATTAGATCCGCAACATCCATGAGCATCATTAAAATCAAAATTATTAAAGTTATATTTTTCAGATACTTCTGTGCATCTCATGTCTTCATCATGTCTAACTAGACAATAGTATTTATTTGATCTCCAATGAGGATTATCAAAGCCATGCACCAATATGCCTCCATCGCATTCTTCAAAAGTATCTTTAATGCTTTTTAGAGAATCTTTTTGGACACTATCTATATAAGTTATTGTCATCGGAGTTGAGTCTTGAATTTGATCAAAAACTTTTGAGATTGAATATACTGGTCCAAGGTTGTTTTTTTCTATTCCAAGAACTTTAGCTAATGGGCATTTTTTTAAAATTTCATTTTTTAAAGGGGTAGATTCTAAGTCTTGACTTCTACAAAGGAATATAGATTTGTAATCATTAAAGTCGGTAAAACCATCAACAAAAATGTCAATGGCGCTCTTGCCATTGACTTTCACTAAAGACTTGTGTGGGTATCCTTTGGATATAAATCTACTGCTGTTACCGGACAATGTGATTAAATGAATCATATAACTTTTTATATTTAACTGGATAATCAGTGCAAACTGCAAAGTTGGAGAGATTTTTATCTTCAGCTAATTCTGGCATAACTGATACAGAACTATCTGTTTGAAAAAAACCGGGCTTGGTAAATATTTTTAATTTAGAAGTAAGAACAAAGTTATCTTTATCATGTCCAAAGCAGTTCAAGTCTTCGTTTTTTAAAAACTCTAAAGCTTGTATATTTTTGCAATGAACCCATAATTTATCTTTGTTTTCTATGAGAAAATTTAGATCTATCTTAGTCTGAGGATTGTCATGACCAAGCCAAAGTTGACCGTTATGAATCCAAACATCTATTTCTACATCAAAAACCTTTAAAGCTTCAAGTATGGAATGAGGATTGTTTTCTTTAAATGGATTTGGACCATTTAAATTTCCTCTATGAGAAATTATAGTCATTGTACTTCATCTTTTAATGACGACTTTCTGAAGCAAGTCAATGAACTGGTAGTACAGTTTACTATATCTACTCCGCAGTATTTTGCAAAAACAGCAAGACTATTCCAAGCTGGTTGATGAAATGTAGATGCTTGAGGATAATTATACGAGTCGCCTTCCATTTGATAGCTATCAAAAAAGTAGTTTGGATTTTTATCTGGAGTTTTTGCCATTACAAGACCCCCGCCGTCTTGAACTGCTCCATCTACAACTTCTTTATAGTTACAGTCAGCACCAATTAGTATAATTTTTTTATAACCCAAACATATTCCGACCTGACAGCAATTTGCTCCGGTATTTCCACCGTAACCGAATGTTTCAAAATTTTTGGAAAAGTTGCCTATTCCACCATTCAGCTTAAGAACGGTAAGTTTTTCTGATTCAGAAACCCTTTTTAAAAGAAAAAATCTTTCAATTGGACTTTCTTCAATCAGTTTTGCATAAGCTTCCGCATGGTTTTCCGTTACCCTTGTATCAAAGCATCCAAAATACTTTGGCCAAAAATTATTTTTATAAAAAAATCTATAGGCACCGTTCATGCCTATTACGTCTTGAGCTTCTAAATCTTTAAAGTCTATCTCTTTTAGAGATGGACCGTTACACATTACAATTAAACTTTTATTCATTGGTTTTAAAGTTTGAGCCTTCTAGTTCTCCTCCGAATGCCTTTTGTATTGATTCTAGTTTAAGATTAGCGGTAAAATCTTTTTCACTAATTATTCTTAAAACGTCTACAGCTTCAGCTTCTATTCCGTACTTCAGCAAGATGTCAGACAATTCAACTAATACTTTGGTTGGAAATTTAGATAAAGCTTTTGTCCAGCTTTGAGAATCTTGAAAATTTCTTTTTCTTACAACTCTTCCAATACTTGTATACTTAGGATCATCATGAAAATTGTGAAGATTTGGATTATGCTTGATTTTATACTTTGATCTACACCGCATGGAATACTCTGTGTCTTCGTTATGATTTCCATTTCTGTAATCTTGTAGACCCTTTACAGAGGAATAAATTGTATAACTTTCATCCCACTTGAATTCGTTCCATACTTCTCTCTTCATTACCCAGCCAGTTCCTCCAGACATGTAAATATAATCGTCTTCTTCTTCTGGGTTCAGAATGATATGTCCTTTTGTCGGACTAAGATAACAAGAATAATCCCAAAACCTCGTTCCGTCTGGACAAAAAACTCTTGGTACGAGGATATCAAAATCCTCAGTTTCTTTTAGTACTGATAGCCAGTTCTTTGAAAAAAGAATGTCGTCATCAGAAATAACAAGATAATCCATATTGGAACAGGCACAAGCATCATTTCTCATCTTGGATAGATTGCCAGTTTGTGCCGCATCTTCGTTATCTACGAATATAATTTTAGATCTATCTTCAAAAAATAAAGAGTCTTTAATTTTAGATACGTTTCCACTTATAATTATTTCATAATCTTCATCATTTTTCCTTGATACAAAGTTTTCTTCAATGGAGTAAATTTGATTTTGGATTTTACCAAGTTTTGACCCATTAGTTATAATGACAAATGATATTTTCATTATACTCTTTTACGTTATCTTATTGGACATGCTCCACCTTCGCACTCAATTCCTTCAATCATTTCATTTGAAGTTTGAATAGATGTAATTGGCTTGACCTTCTTAACCATCTTTTCGTATTGATCTTGGTCAATTTCTTCATAAGGAGCCTGAACGAATCCATGATCAGAATGAAGAAGAAAAGAAACGCTCTTGATATTGTTCTTATAATTTTTAGAAAGCCAGTCTTGAATCTCTGAAAGCTCTTCCTTTTTATAGTAGACGGTGCATGATACAG
>Ga0208899_1001753_pt1 | contig 15049 bp, 15 predicted proteins | sample VirMetDEL_Nov_24_FD_184518 | JGI IMG/M metagenome (GOLD analysis project Ga0208899, IMG submission 184518) | Aqueous microbial communities from the Delaware River and Bay under freshwater to marine salinity gradient to study organic matter... | ecosystem: Environmental > Aquatic > Marine >... | reverse complement strand
CTGCGCAACCAATCTTCGGTTATGCAGGCTGGCGCCACAATGTTGTCTGGTTTGTCCGGCAACGTGAAAATCCCAAAGAAAACTGCCGCATCGGCTGCTTCTTGGATTTCCACTGAAGGTGGCGCTGCTTCTGAGAGCGAGCCAACTTTGGGCCAAGTTACAATGTCCCCAAAGACACTCGGCGCGTTCACAGACATCACACGTTTGATGATGATGCAGTCCAGCCTCGACATTGAAGCTCTTGTTCGCAACGACTTGTCCACAGCGATTGCTCTTGCAATTGACCTGGGCGCGTTGGCAGGTTCAGGCTCTTCTGGTCAGCCTACAGGCGTAAAGAACACATCGGGCATCAATGCTCCGACTAACTTTGCTGCTGCAAACCCAACCTTCGCAGAAGTTGTTGCGATGGAAACTGCTGTTGCAGAAGACAATGCTTTGTCTGGCAACTTGGCCTACATCGCCCCAGCAGGCATGTACGGCGCTCTGAAAACAACTGCAAAAGACGCTGGTTCAGGCCAGTTCGTAGTTGGCCCAGACGGCAACATGAATGGTTACAACACCATCGTGTCCAACCAAGTCACAGCAGGCGATCTGTACTTCGGCAACTTTGCTGACTTGCTGATCGGCATGTACGGCGGTTTGGACATTGTTGTTGATCCATACACCAGCAGCACAAGCGGCACTGTACGCATCGTTGCACTGCAAACCTGCGACGTGGCTGTACGTCACGCTGTATCGTTTGCCTTTAACAACGACGGCGCATAATATAACTGGTGGGGGCTTCGGTCTCCACCAACCCTACTAGGAGTTTTATATGCCATATCTTGTTTTGAAGTCCTGCGTCATTGACAACTCGCGTTGCAGTGCAGGTGATATTTTGAATTTATCTGATGAGAATGCTCGCTCCCTTACTGCAATGGGTCGCGTTGAGTACGTTGATGCTCCGCAGCCTGCGAAGGAAGTTGAAGACCGTTCAGTAGCACTGCCAAAGAGCAAGGCTGCAAAGACCACGACGCGGAAGTCGAAGAAATGAAGATTACTCTGCTCAAGAAAGCATCTTGGGGCGGCAAGAGCTACAAGAGCGGTAGCAACCATGACGTTGACCCGTCAGTGGCGAACAAGCTAATTTCTCGCGGATACGCAAAAGTTTACGTTAAGTCAAAGGAAGCTAAAGATGGCTCTGCCACTGATTGACGATCTAACCTCAATATTGAGCGTTGATGAGTTTGCTGTCTCTGTCACATACGGCGGAGGCACGATCAATGGCATCTTTGACAATGAGACAATCCCTGTGGACAATGGTGGCTTTGTCACGGTGCATCAGGAGCAGCCTCAATTGACCTGTCGGACTTCAGATTTGCCGTCTGTCGGTGAGGGCGAGGTTATGGTAATATCTGGAGTAACCTATGTTGTCCGCGCTTGGATACATGATGGAACAGGTGTTACCGTAGTGCAATTGGAAAAATCATAATGTCTCATGTTCGCCAGCAGATCAGAGAAAGAATGGTCACACTGCTTAACAGCAACGTGGCTTTAGTTTCTTCACGGGTGTATGGCAGTCGTGTTTACCCACTGACAGAGGCTAAATTACCTGCTATAACTGTTTATGCGGGCGCAGAGCAGTCCGGCCTGATGACTTTGGGTCGGAAAACGCTTATGAGAACGCTGACGGTCAATGTTGACGTTTATGCGTTAGCAACGGCTAATTTGGATAATGATTTGGATGCAATCTGCGTCCAGGTCGAGGAGGCCATTGCTGGGGATTATTCTCTTAATGGTCTTGCAAAGAACACAGTGCTTTCGGGTACTGAAATAGATTTTTCTGGCGAGGCCGAACAGCCTGTTGGTGTCGCTAGATTAAACTTCAGTGTCGAGTATTCTACCGACATTGATGATGTGGAAACGGCCAGATAGGAGATACACCATGGCTACGCACGCTGGTAGCGAAGGCACCGTAAAGGTCGGTTCCGACGCAATTGCAGAAATCCGTTCCTTCTCAATCGAGGAGACTGCGGACACACTTGAAGACACATCCATGGGCGATGCTGCTCGCACATATAAACCATCGCTGACCAGCTTCTCTGGTTCTGTTGATGTTTTCTGGGATGAAACTGACTCAGCAGGTCAGGGCGCATTGACAATCGGGGCAGAGGTTACGCTTAACCTTTATCCAGAGGGTGACACCGCTGGCGACACTTATTTGTCCGGCGCGGCCATCGTGACAGGCCGCTCTGTAAGCTCTTCTTTTGATGGGCTTGTAGAAATGTCAATTTCAGTGCAGGGTAATGGTGCATTAACACAAACAACGGTGTAAAACATGACCCTAGCAAAACGTATCGCGGCGAAGCGAGCGGAACAACAGCGTGGTTTCTCAGACGTTGAAGAGTGGGGCGAGGCGGACAATCCGCTTCGCCTTTACTTCACACAAGTCTCTGCAAGAGATATTGAGAAGGTCCAGCGCAAATATCCCAACTTTCTGGCTGAACCCAGCATGAGCGCAATGGTCGAGATGATTATTGTCAAATGTGAGGATGAGGCTGGCGAGAAAGCATTCACATTGGAAGACAAGGCTATTCTTCTTGGCGAGCCTGTAAATGTGATTGCAAAAGTGTTTGGTTCTATCTTTGATACTGATAGCCCAGAGGATCACTTAAAAAACTAAAGGGCGACCCATTTAGATGCAATCTTCTCGGATTGGCTCTCAGACTTGGCAAGACGATCTCAGAGATTGAGGAAATTAGTCTTTCGGAGTATAATGAATGGGTCGCATATTTTGCACTGATTGAGGAGCGCGATAAAAATGAGTGAAAAGATCAACATTATTATCGCTGCCCAGACCAATAGCGCGGTCAAAGGCTTGGATCAAGTGTCCAAGTCCACCCAGCGCGTTGGTCAATCAGTGCAGAATGCTCAATCTAAAATGGGCAGTTTTAATAAGAGTGTTACTGTTGGAAATACCAATATGCGCAAATTTGCCATGGGCGGTATGCAGCAGGCTGGTTATCAGGTGGGTGACTTCGCGGTTCAGGTTGCCAACGGCACATCCAAGATGCAAGCGTTTGGGCAGCAGGCTCCGCAGCTCTTGCAAATCTTTGGCCCTATCGGTGCGGTCGTCGGTGCGGCGGTTGCTATCTTTGCAGCGATTGGCGTGGCTATTCAAAAATCCAGCGTCTCGGCCAAGGACGCCACTGAGGCTTTTGATGGATTATTATCTACGATGGAGGGACTTGAATCAAAACAGTCCTCCCTTGTTGCTATCGCTGGTATGATAAAGAAAGAGTTTGGTGAATCTGCTGAAGAGGTTCAGGGCCTTGTTGATTCTCTTATAAACTTTGAGAGGATTCAGGTCCTTAAAAAGTTAGCGACTGGCTTTGAGCCTATAAACGAAGAGCTTGACACTGCTTTCGGTTACATTCGACAGATTGAGAGTCGTCAAGCTCGCATAAAGCTCACAGACGCTAACAATGAGGCAGAACTTTTAAGACTTAATACGCAGCTAAAGATTGCTCAAGACAACCTTAGAGCTATGGGTGGGTCAGCGGAAGACGTAACTAAAATATTCAATATGATTCAGTCTGTTATGAGGGAAACAGACCCTAAAAAGCTAGTTGAGGGTTTAGCTCAAATAAAAGCTGAAGCTGAAGAAATGGATGGATTGTTAGGGGTAAAGATTTCAAGGGCAATCACTGAAGCCGCTGAAGCAGCGGGCGTTATGGGTTCAATGATGTCAGAAGTCACTTCCAGTGAAAAAGACAGACTTGCTATCGCACAAGAGCTGACTAGATTTATGCGTGAAGAAGACGAGATTATGGGGCAAACGGTTGTAAAAGCTAATGGAATTCACTCTGCTCTGAAGGCGATACTTGATGACAGAGAGCGCCGGAAGAAAATGCTTGAGGATGAAGATACCCTCATGGGGCAGCTTGTTGTAAAGGCAACTGTGTATCAGAAAAGTATGTTCCAAGGTGGTCGTGGAAGCGATCCTCGCATATTTACCATGATGGATGAGCTTCGCAAGCAACTCGCGGACGCAGAAGAGGCAGCGGCGAAACTGAACGATACTGGCACGAAGGCAATATCTAATATTGCATCAAAGGTTAAGACTGAGCTTTCACCAGCTATGACCAAGCTAGACCAAATAGCAGAATCAGTGGGCAAGTCATTTGAAGATGCCATGATGAGTGCCGTTGATGGTACTTCTTCAGTCAAGAGCGCCTTCAGGTCAATGGCGAGTGAGATCATTAAAGAGCTTTATCGAGTGTTTGTTGTAAAGCAGATCACGGGATTTATTTCAGGCTTCATTAGCGACCCTGCTATGTTCGGTGGCATGGGCGGCACGGGCAGCATAGGAAGTGTCCGCCCGCAGGCCCGCACCTTCGCAGGTGGCGGCTACACAGGTAACGGCGCCCGCGCTGGTGGTCTTGATGGCAGGGGCGGCTTTATGGCCATGATGCACCCAAGGGAAACTGTAGTTGACCACACCAAAGGTCAGGGCGGAGGTAGCGTAGTAGTAAATCAAACGATCAACGTATCGACTGGTGTACAACAAACTGTGCGTTCAGAGATCAGGACGCTTATGCCGCAGATCGCCAACGCGGCGAAAGCTGCGGTTGTTGATGCAAAACGTCGTGGCGGATCATATGGAAAGGCGTTCTCGTAATGGCTATTATTTACCCCCTTGCGCTTCCAACCGTTACAGGTGTGGCTCAGATCGAATTGAGGGCCATCAATGCTGTGGCATATAGTAGATCTCCATTTACGTTTTCTGGCCAAACACATGCCTATTCTGGACAAGCATGGCAGGCAGACATAACCTTACCGCCCATGAAGCGTGATACTGCTGAAGTTTGGATTTCTTGGTTAATTGCGCTGCGGGGTCAATTCGGCACGTTTTTGCTGAATGATCCTTCAGGGGTTACTCCTCGCGGGTCCGCTGGCGGTTCGCCACTTGTCAATGGTGCTGCGCAAACTGGCAATCTTATTAACATTGATGGTTGCCTTCCAAGCCAAACTGGATGGCTCAAGGCTGGAGATTATGTTCAATTTGGATCGGGTGCGTCAGCTTCTTTGCACAAAGTGTTGGAGGACGTAAATTCAAACGTTAGTGGTGAAACAACTCTTGAGATTTGGCCAAGCGTCAGGAATGCTCCATCTGACAATTCTTCAGTGGTTACATCTAGCGCCAAGGGTCTGTTTCGTTTATCATCGAACGAGCAGGCATGGTCAGTAAACGAGGCCAGCATCTATGGAATAACTTTTGGTGCAATGGAGGCGATCTGATGTCGCGTAATAATCCAGAAATTACATCCGCACTATTGAAAGATGCAGTTGAAATATTTAACGCGGTTGAGATTATTTTAGACAATCACACTTTAAGATTTTGGACGGGATACGGAAAGCGTGCCATTGGCGCACCTGTCAACGTAGACACCATAGGGATTGGTGATGAGTATATTGTTACATCGGTTGGAGATACCGACTTCACTTTAATCGGAGCCGCCAGCAACACTGTTGGGGAGGTATTCTACGCAACTGATCGCGGCACGGGAACGGGGACTGTTTCAAAGGTTTATACTGGTGCGGGGCAGTTAATGGCAATTAGCGGCTTGACTGAGATCAATGATCTCAGCGCACAGAGCGCCACACTTACATTCAGCGGCATCCCTTCTGATATTATCTCCATGGCGCTTCAGGAGCCTTATCAGCGGCGTGAATGCAAGATTTATTTTGGTATTGCATCAAGCGACTGGATATTGCAGTTTGGATCTTGGGATGACACTGGAGTCTGGGTCGATACGTCTGAGTGGAATGATGGTCCTGGCGATACAGATGCTGGTGACTTGTACTATGCGACTTCAGAAGTGTTCAGTGGTGAGATGGACACGATGGATATTCAGGACAGCTCTGATTCTAGTGCCATACAGCTTTCGGTCACAAGTCGATTGATTAAGTTGGATCGCGCAAATGTTCGTCGATATACTTCAGAAAACCATAAGTCTAGGTATCCATCCGACACATTTTTTGATAATGTGTCGAAAATTCAAGACATGCAGATTGTCTGGGGAAGAGCGTCGTGAATATAGAAGCATTGAACGAATATCTTGAAAGCAAGCGTAAGACAGATTTCGTTTGGGGGTCTAACGATTGTTTGACTTTCACTAATGGCGCCTTTCATGCGATGTACGGCGAAGGTTGGTGCGATGACTGGCTGGGCCGCTATATGAGGGGCAAGGAGCATATTGCAAACGACGAGCTTCAGTCTGAGTTTGGATTTGAAACCCTTGAAGAAGGCGTTTCATCAAAGTTGACAAAGATTGATTATATTGCACCGCGCGGCGCCTTGGTAACAGCAAAGTTGTCTCGGCGTTTCTTGTTGGGTCAGGCATTTGGCATAAGCACTGGCACAAAAGCCGCCTTTCTCACCAGAAGGGGTCTGCTTTATTTGCCAGTAGATAGAGTTAGTAGTGCGTGGGTTAAGCCATGATGTATAAACTTGGCAGCATTACCCATAATAGCTGGAATAGTTGGGATCGCGTGCCTCGCGATCCCACATATATTGGCACCGCTATACTTAGCGTATTCGGTTCTGCTGGTACAACTTTGGCTACAACCACTTTTCTAGGCGCAACTGGCGCCGCTATCGTCGGGACAATAGCTATAAGTGTTGTGACCAGCTACGCTGTCAGCGCACTCATGCCAAAACCAGATTTCGGCAATTTGAACAGCTCTGCTGGAAGGCTCATGACTTCAAGGGAGGCCATTCAGCCTCAACAATACATTTATGGAGAAGTTCGCAAGGGTGGAACGATTGTGAGTCTGTCTACATCTGGAACTAATAATTCCAGACTACATATGGTAATTGCGATTGCAGGACATGAAGTTGCTGATATTTCTGATATTTATATAAATGATGAAATTGTTACTCTTGTTGATGATGATTCCCTTTTTCAAGGAGTGGTGATTGATGAGCCTTGGAATACTATTAGAGTTTTGAAGTACGATGGAAGTCAGACATCTCCACCAACTTTTAATTATCTAATAGGCGATCCCACGACTTATGGGGTCGGAGAAAAAATAGCGTACTTATACGTTAATATGATTTACTCGCAAAACAAATTCGCTTCAGGAATACCAAGCATCACCGCCGTCGTGCGGGGAAAAAAGGTTTATGACCCAAGAGATCCTGCGCAGAACGCAAACGATAGTTCAACGTGGACATACAGCGCAAATCCAGCTTTGTGCATTGCTGATTACATCCGTGCTGATTATGGGCTTGGAGATTCGTCTTATGATAGAATAGACGACACAATGCTTCAAGCAGCGGCTAATATATGTGATGAGCAGATTGCGCTTTCGGGGGGCGGGACTGAGAAAAGATATGAGTGTCACGGTGTTTTGTCGGCGGAAAGTACGCCAGCAGACAATCTGAGCAGAATGCTAACATCATGTGCTGGAACAATTTTCTGGGGTTCGGGCAAGTGGAAAATTAAAGTTGGAGCTTACACCTCGCCTGTCAAGGACTTTACTCTTGATGACGTTAGGAGTGAGATTAATGTCAAGACTAGAACCAGCGCGAGAGACAATTTCAATTCTGTTCAAGGTACATTTATTGATGCCGAGCAAGACTGGATCAGTTCAGACTACCCTCAAATAAAAAGCACTGGCACTTTCCTGTTTGAAGACGGTGGCGTTGAGAACATTTTAGACCTTGATCTTCCGTTTACTACATCCTCGTCAATGGCTCAACGACTAGCCAAGCAGACCTTATTTAGAAGCCGAGAGCAGATAGCGGTTTCCGCTGAGTTCGGAATGTCTGCGTTTGAGGTTGAGGTTGGTGACATCGTGAGATTGACAGTTGACAGATACGGATGGTCAAACAAAGAGTTTGAAGTTGTTTCGTGGTCTCTTGCTGTTAGCAGCGATGCTGGCGATATGCGAGTAGCTATGACATTGCAGGAAACAAGTCAGACTGCATTTTCGTGGGATGCGGAAGAGAAATCAATCACAACTAACAACACAATCTTGCCTAAATTTTATGATGATGTTGGTTTTGGATTTTCGCCGACTTTGGAAAATATTTCCTTTGGTGAGAAGTTTCAGCGCGATCTTGTTATTCAAGTTTCATCCAGCAATTTAGGCCGGATTGAGCGTTTAGATGTTGAGCTGCAAAGGGCGACTGATAATACCAATGCTTTATCGCCCATTGGTCTGATTAACCGTGAGCTTGTAATCGAGGGGTTGGCTGGGGCTGATGATCTTTTCAGCACTCAGACGGTTAATGGCCGAAAGATTGGTGACATCGACAACGACGGCGATGTGGATATTGATGACATTGATGATTATGCTGAATATTACTACGGTGCATTGAGTGATAGCACCAAACTTACCCGCATTGGTGAGATGCACACCTACATGCTTGAGAGACCTGAGCTTTTCTCTCGTTACCTTTACTCTGACCTTATAGTCAAAACTGACTATGAAAATGTGTTTACAGGTCCGCCGCCAACAATCAGAGTTCAGAATATCTCTGGTGGATCTTATAATATCAAAATCACGCCGATAACAAAGCTGGGCTTTCGCGGCTCTCCTGTTATTCATCCTTCATTTGAGGTTCCGTTTTCTGACTCAACTATAGCTGCTCCGACTGAGGGATTTGTCAGCGTTAATGACATATCTTCAACGCAGCTTTATTGGGAGACATCTGAAAGCCAAGCTCTTTCGCACTACGAAGTTCGTCACACTCAGGTCGTTGATGGCGCAACGGTATCTTCTGGCAACTTTGTGGCTGGTCTTCACTACAAAATAAAAACAGTTGGGACCACTGACTTCACCAAGATCGGAGCCGCGAGCAACACTGTCGGCCTGGAGTTTTGGTGTCACAGCGACTTTGACAATGATGTGCCTTACGATCAGATCGGTGAGGGCAACGGGACTGCAACCAATGTTGTTTACATTGATAAGACTGTTCCCTGGGTTGATAAGGTTGCGCGCCCCGCCAACAATATAACTGCTGGCACAAAGGAAGGAACTTATGTTGTCCGAGCGATCAGCAAGGCAGGCACTCCATCTCTGGACTATTTACGCCTTCCGCTTGACGGCTCTGAAATCTCAAATCCATATTCCAGCTCAACAACAGCAAATCGTTGGGCCAGCAATAGCGTAGATTTTGAGCAATTATCCTACACTGTTGAAGACCCCATTTTTCCATCGGGGAACTATGTAAGTTCATCGAATTATAAGGGTAAGATTGTCATCTGGGGCTATGCAAGCCATCCAGATCTTGCTGGTGGAAACGACGTAGACTTGGGTTCTGTTCAGGAGGCTAGGGTCACATTCAATTATGATTTCGCCAGAATCAATATTGATAACAAGGAGACCTTCACGATAGATCAGGTTTTTGGAGTTTGGGACAATCTTGGATGTTTGGTTGATGATATAAATAATGAAATACAAGCTGACTTCAAGATCATTCCATACGTTGATGTGGGCAACGGCTTTCAGCGCGTAACATCAAACATTATAAAAGGCCGTTACTTTAAGTTCAAAGTTGAGGTACTATCAAAGGCGTACAATGCAGGCCCAACTTTTAGGGGTGTGAGTAATATAAATGAACCCTCGACTGGTTTGTTTGAGTGGACAGGTGGCATAATCGCCAAAGTGGAGTATTAAAATGTCACAACATGACTTTGATATAATTAACCAATCTTCGGGAGCTTTTAGGATTGACCTAAACTTAGCCTTAAAGGCTCTTGCGTCTTTATCGAGCGGTGAAAGTGAGCCTGCGACTAGATACGCAAACATGCTCTGGTATCACTACGACACAGATCCAGCAACCAGCATCTTAAAGATGCGCAATGCGACCAACGATGCTTGGATAAACCTTTTCTATCTTGACCAAACAAATGGTCAAATTCACATCCTTGACGACACTCATGTTGTTGACGCAAGTGGCACGCAAACTGGCTTGGTCGGCGATCAGGACGAAAGCGCCTGGACGACGGGAACTGAAGTTATTGATAGCCTTGTGTCGCCTGCTAAAATAAAAGCGGCCATTGACAATTTCGCTCCAGACAGTGTTGGCAATTCGCAGACTTGGCAGGACATGAGCGGGTCCAGGGTGGCAGACACAGCATATCAAAACACCTCTGGAAAAGCTATCAATGTGGCCGTACAACTGGGGACGGGGACAACTTATTTGCAAGTATCTTCTGATGGCGTAAGTTATTTAAGCATTGCAAACGGCAATGCCTCCACAACGGCTCCGGCATCTGCTATAGTGCCTAATAATCATTATTATAAAGTCGTCGGCTCTTACACCCGCTGGCATGAACTGCGATAGGAGATAATCAATGGCTCAAATCAGCAACGGTGAATCAGGTTTATCGGCCCGCAACAAGCTCAACGAGGTTATCGACAAAATCGAGGGCAACTCCGCTATTGGAAATGACCTTACTATCACGGGTACTTTGACCAGCGATGGGCTGACTGTGGATGGGGATGCTACTTTTGATAGCCTTACAGTATCTCGCATTGGCGACAGTTCGACTGCCTTAATTACGATTGACACTGACGCTAACGCACACTCAATGCTTAGGTTTCAAGAGGCAAGTTCTGATGTATGGCGTATTGTTAAAGAGCCTACAGATGAACTTGTTATTGACAGTGGCGCAGGAGAAATTCGGGCAAGGTTTGACACCAACGGCGACATCAGCTTCTACGAGGACACAGGCATAACGCCAAAACTTGTGTGGAAGGCTGCTGACGAGCGGTTGGGCATTGGGACAGATTTGCCTAATTATAAGTTACATCTCTATGCAGCCGACAATCAGTTGGCTACTTTTGAAAGTACAGATGCAAATGCCAATATCGGTTTTAAGGATAGCGCAACTACAAACATTGCACAGGTTGGCATAAAGACGGACGACTTGTTTTTTGCCACTGGCGGCTCCGAAGCCATGCGCATAACCAGCGCAGGTCGGTTAGGCGTAAACACAACCAGCCCTGCCACTGAGTTAGACGTACAAGGTACAACCACTACCAACGGCCTTAACCTAGACGCCATCAGTGAAACCATCACCGACACAGCCGTAGACGTATTCGTTTATGACACCAGCAAGGACTCTGACGGTGGTGCATGGCGTAAGCGCACACAAGCTACAAGCTGGTATAACGAAACCTTGAACACAAGCACCCGTGGTAGCCGTAAGGAGTTCCCAAGCGTTGCTGTGATTGTGGCTGAAGCTGGTACTGTTACGATCTACGATGGTGATGATCCTGATCTGCCTATGTGGATGGTGTTTGATGTTAACCCGTACGACTTGCTGAACCCAAACGGAGCATCTTCAGGTTATGTCACATCTGTGGCGGCTTTAAACGGCCTTGTTACTATATCTAAGAATGTAAACTACGGATCAGTGCCTCAAATTAGCTTTATCGAAGACACAGGATATTTTTATCATTCCGTCGTTGGTACTTACAAATATAACGGAAATATCCATCAAAGAAATGACGCTATCGGAGCAGTCTCTATTAACTCAAATACGATTGTAAATCCATATACTAAAGATGTAGCCATGACCGTGCTACCCAACGCCCCGATTGATGCAGCTACTGGGCTTCCTGTGCCTACTATTGCAGTGGCGACCGATGGTGGTGTCAGTGTTATCAAGGATGATGGGACTGTTGTTGATATTACGCAAAATCACGGCGGGACAACTGCCGTAGATCATCTTACGATTGACCCTGTGACTAATGCTATTTACTTTACAACGGACTACGCTGCGTCTGGACAAGCCTATAAGATAAACGCCGTACCGATTCCCTCAGCAGACCGTGCTGAAAATAGTAGTGTGTATAACGGGTTCCAAGATCATTTCTTCCAAATACAAGCGGCGGGAAATAGTACGATACCCCATTTGATAAACGCAGGTAGTCTTACAGAAAGTAATGATATTAACGTCTTGCAGTCTACAGGTGAGGGTAAATTCGCAGTAGGTGAAGGGCTTGGTCTAGACCAAATAATTGAAGATCGTTCTGGCCTTGATAATAGCATGATCGCCTATACAGCTTCAGATTATGCCACAGGCTGGATGAACGGCGCAATCAAACTAGCCACCTTGAGCGACACGGATGATACTGACGTTACTGGCAGTGAGTTGGTGACTAGCTGGGTTAATGGAACAACATATTCATACGATACGTTTACAACTTCAGGTGCAAGCATAACATCAGCAATAACAGATGGATCAAACTTTGCTGGTACAGCTTCAAATGCAATCACAGTTACCAGTGGGAAACATTACGTTGTTTCGTTTAACTTAACTTTAAACAGCGGCTCGGCTCCACAAGTATATTTTGTTAGTTCACAAAACGGTGGGGCTGGTTTCCAAAGTAATCAGGCTGTTGCTGTTAGTGGCAATAATTCAATTACGTTAATCCCTACAACTACAGGAACTGTCTACCTACAACTGAGACACCAGAACGGTGTTTCTGGTAACTTCTCTACTGGAGACATCTCAGTACGCCTAGCCGAAGAAGATCGCAGCGTGAACGGCAATGGCTTACAGGTGTTTGGCTCTGTGACCAAGAACCCTGTAAATTCTGGTGCTGATCTGGTGGCGTATAGTGGGTTTAGTAACAGTAACTATCTGATGCAGCCTTATAACAGTGACTTAGACTTTGCGACGGAATTTTGCTATAATGTTTGGGCATATAAACCGTCTGATACTAGTGAGAACTCTATTATTTCAAGGGGGCAGAACGGGTCTACAAACGGGTTTTTCTTCTTAGGCACTAATAGTTCTGGACAGGTTTATATCTACGTTGGCCCCGGTCAGATAAATACAAGTGTTACAGTAGCTTCTGGTGTTTGGAATATGTACACTGTGGCTCGTTCTTCTGGAAATGTTTCCTTCTATTTAAATGGGAAGCAAATATACAGTATTAGCAACACTAATAGTCTAAGCAATACCGTTGCTAAATTGTATGTCGGCAACAGTTCATATGGCGTAAACATTCCTTACAGCGGCTCAGTAGCATTGGCTCGAGCATCAGCCACAGCCCCATCCCCAGAGCAGATCAAGAAAATCTACGAGGACGAGAAGGTGCTATTCCAAGAGAACGCCCAAGCCACGCTATACGGCTCCTCTGATGCGGTAACAGCTTTGGCCTATGATGACACCACAGAGTTACTTCATGTGGGTACAAGCGCAGGACGTTCAGTATTCCAAGGGCTACGCAGGGTAGACAACACAACCGATGCAGTCGGTGCAGCAATCAGTGCCAGCAACGGCCTAGTGGCAGAGGATTAATCCATGACAGTTAGAGTAAACAAACCAGCCATAAATGTACGGGAGGAGTTGGCTGACCTCCGCAAGCCCACAGGCATAGCTGGTGAGGCAATGCTACGGGCTGAGACACCACAGGAACAGTTTAACCTGATTGGTGCAGGGCGTAGGAACCTTATTATCAATGGTGCTATGCAGGTGGCGCAGCGTGGGACGAGTGCTAGTTATGGCGTTGGGGATAACGGATATAAAACTGTTGATCGGTGGAGATTTAACGTAAGCGGAAACGTAGACCAATTTGTGGCTACGGCTTCACAAGATACAGATGCACCCGCTGGGTTTTCCAACTCTGTTAAAACCCTAGTAACTACAGCCGAAACGGGTATTGGTGGCGGTGATGAAAGAACAAGCATAGAAACCCGCATTGAAGCGCAAGACCTTCAGATGCTCAACTATGGTTCTTCCGATGCACAGGACATGACTTTATCTTTCTGGGTTAAATCCAATGTTACTGGTAAGTTCAGCGTAAACTTCCGTGCGCATGATCAAGATGACGCTTATAATACGCCCTACTTCATTAACAGCGCAGATACTTGGGAATATAAAACGGTATACATCAAAGGGAATACCTTGAGCGGAAGTATAGCCAATGACAACGGCATCGGCATCTGGGTTCGCTTTATGTTGTTTGTGTCAGCCGATCAGCGTAACGACAGCTTCACTAATAATTGGGTGGCAAGCAGTGCCGCTAGTTATGGCCCAACAGATATGCAATCTGAATGGGGCTTAACGGTAAACGATTACTTCCAAATCACAGGCGTCCAACTAGAACTAGGCAAAGTCGCCACCCCGTTTGAACATCGGTCTTACGGGGAAGAACTGGCGTTGTGTCAGAGGTATTATTATCGGCTTTCTGGTGATGCTGGTGATGATCGTACTATTGGCGTAGGTTTTGCATCAGCAACTAATGATGCTGACATATATGTGCAGTATCCAGTAGAACTTAGAGATATACCGTCCACTACTGTGGGAACCGATATTGACGAAGCCTCATTCAAGATAACCACCGCAGCTGCTGGTACTAATTCAAGTCTAAATTCAATCCTTGATCCCACACGACAAAGTGTAAGATTAAGATTTAGGGCTGATAGTGGGACACCGTTCACGGCTGGCGAAGGTTGCATGGGTCGACTTGATAATCTTTCTTCAGCTTACATAGAATTTGATGCGGAGTTATAATCATGGCGTACAAACCTCTTGATACTGGTATTATCCACGACACAACGACTAACACCTTTATTCCTGCAAATTCAGGAAACCGTATGTACCAAGCAGTCCTAGACGCAATCATTGCAGAAGGTGCAGCCTGTTTTGACGGTGATATTCCAGCGGACCTACAAGCAGCGGCAGACGAAAAGCAGTTCAACCAACAGCTTGCAGCCTACCGTGTAGCCACTGCCCGACTAGCGCAGTATGTGGTTGCAGATGGTCGTGCAGAAGTCACTGAGATGCAGCCCACAGGTGAACAGGTCTTCAACGAAGAAACGATGGAGATGGAAGATGTGATGCACGAGGTTATCACAGTCACAGCCATTGAACCTGTTGAGGCTACAGTCACACGCTTGGTGTACTCTGATGACATGGACGCAGATCCTACAGAGGAAACCATTGAGAACCCGTTGATTACGACTGATGTGGCTGAACGTACAGCGGCACAGGCGGTAGTCGATGCAACACCACAGGCAGTTGAAGACGCAGCCTAA
>Ga0208899_1001751_pt1 | contig 15055 bp, 23 predicted proteins | sample VirMetDEL_Nov_24_FD_184518 | JGI IMG/M metagenome (GOLD analysis project Ga0208899, IMG submission 184518) | Aqueous microbial communities from the Delaware River and Bay under freshwater to marine salinity gradient to study organic matter... | ecosystem: Environmental > Aquatic > Marine >... | reverse complement strand
ACGTTTGTTCCATCCCAAACTAAATTAGCAGAACCACCAAATGCAGTTCCACCAGAGTTAAATTGAATTTGTGTATCAGAACCACCTGGAGGTGATGCTAATGCTACATCAACAGTATCTGTTCCATCGATGTATAATAATTTGTAACCTTTATCTGTTGCAGAGAAAGTTACACCTGTTTGACCAGAAACTTTTACTGTAACTGTGTATGCACCTGATGTGCTGTTTTTAATTATGTAAACTTTATTTGTAACTGAAGAAGGAATTGTAACATCAACATTAGATGTAATTGTTCCTGTTAATTCTAAAACTGCATTTTTACCATCTGATAATGCACCGTTTGTAAAAGTTAATGTTGCACCTGTAGTTGCATTTAATGCAACTTGTTCAAATCCAGCAATAGATTGTTGTAAAATATTTAAATTTGTATTTGTAATATCACCCCATAAACCAGCTTTTTCACCGGTTACCATTAACTCAAGTTTGAGGTCTGTAGAGTATGATGATGCCATATTTTTTAATTCCTTATTATTAATGTTTTTATCAAATTAGGCGGCTGTGTCAATCTCATTCCAAGTTACACTAGATCCGGTAGAAACCTCAGTATATGCTACTGTAGTACCCGTGTCAACAAATTGCCACGACTGAATATTTTCGTTTCCAAGAGCTATATTTATACGATTTCCAGTTAATTGTACACTACCTGTTATAGTAAATGTTAATGTTCCTGTATTTAAACCTAACTGTTGGCCAGTTACATCTACTAAAGTATTTGCGTCTAGAACAGCTGTTCCTAGACTTAAATTTGCTTGAACACTTGGTAATACTACATCTGGACCTGGATCAACTATACCTTCTCCAACATTAATTTGATTACCAGTTACAGGTACGTTTGCAATACCGCCTACGATTACAGTTCCAGGGTTTTGTGTTGCTAAACCTATTCCTGTTACCGTAGCAAAAGTTATGTTGTCTATTGATTCATCACCTTGAGCAATATTTAATCCAACACCTGTTAGTGTTAAATCTGCGTTAGCTTGAATAGTAGCACTTGCTAAAGTTAAATTAATTTGTTGACCAATTAATGATTCATCTGGCTCTGGATCAACAGCTCCAATAGACCAATTTAATTGTTCTCCTGAAAGAATTGGAGCTACATCTATACTTGTAGATTCGTCTCCTTGAGAAATATTTAATTGTTGACCTGTTAATGAAACTTGAGTTGATAAAGTCCAAGTACCCCAATCAAGAGTACCCCAACCTTGTTCTCTGCCCCAACCTCTATTAATTTCTGCTGTTACAGTTACACTTCCAGTAGATACACCTAGATTACCTGCAGAACCACCAAAATCATTTGATCCATAAGGATACGTTCCATATGGTTCATCATTTGGATTTGAGACTGGTACAATTAAATCACTTTGTAGACCCCAACCATTAACTCCCCAGGTCAGTTCTCCCCAAGCATTGGCCATAGGAAGTTACCTCCTATGCGTTACCAATTCTAAGAATTGCTGCTGAAGTTGTAAAAGCTGGAAACTGAATTGTAAAAGTTCCTGATGTTGCTGTTTTGTCTGAACCAAAATCTAATACTGCAACTGCTGCGTTTGAGTTTGAAGTATTGTAGATCAAGGCACCTCTAGCTGTTAAAGTTACACCAGTAAAAGACAAATCAGAAAAGTCTACAATTGCAACACCTGATGCAACTGAAGTACTTGGATTTGGTTTTACTAATGCCCCACCACCTGCTGTATATGCACCAGAAGCTGAGACTTCTCCACTTGCTGTGTAAGCTGTAGTAGTAGAATTTAACGTTGCAGTAGAGACATACAAAGCAAGTTTAAAATTATCGCCACCAGAAAATTGAAATTTATGTCCACCTTCTAGAATTTGTTTTTTAAAACTATTTGCAACTGCTTGTGTTATAGCCATGTATTAACTCCTTATTATTTTTGTTGTCGAATTCGAGGACTACCATCTTGATATTCATCTCGTCTTCTTCTACCCATTTGTTCAATTGAAAATCCTTGTGCAGCTTCAGCATATTTTTTCTCATAAAACTGAATCATATCTGCTGGACCTTTTAAAAATCCATAAGCTTCAATTAAACATGCATACAATAAGCCATTTGGAAATTCTTTACTTAAGTATGTAGTAGTATTACTAGACGATAATTGAGCCGGTTTCAAGATATAATTTATCTGCATATTATAATTTTGATCTGGTGTTGGAGCCAATACAATTGTATTTTCATCCCAATAACCATAGTATTTAGGTAATCCCTGTACTCCAGTTGGATTATACTCAGATATAAAACTAGTATCTCTATATTCTAAAAATGCTCTACTTGAGTTATCTGCGCCACCTGTAGAATTAGTAATTTGAGCTGATCTAATAACTAAGGTCTCATCATTAATTAAGGGTGTGTTAACAAATCTTTGGCCTGCAATAATATCAGCTTGTGCATATTGTCTATTATTATCAGAATCAATTTCTCTTAATATTTTAAATTCAGCATCTTGAATAAACCCATCAATAATAGTTGATGTAAATACATTTGAATCTACTTCACAATAATCTCTAATTTTTTGTACTAATTCTGCATATGTCATTATGGTGTCAAGGTTACTGGACCAGCAGTCACAGTCACTCCTCCTCCTTTTTCTGTTCTCGTAGGTGTTGCACCTAATGAGAAAGTGTAATTATTTGTATCTATTACAGTTATACTAAATCCGTCTGTATTTTCAAATACAGAATAAGCTACTCCTCCTGGAGTTCCATCTACATTTCTAAATACAACTATATCACCTGTAATTCTACCATGATTAGGTTCATAAACAGAAACAGTCCCTGATCCAGAAGTTAAACTAAATGGATTTGATTGTAATAAATTTGGTGTAGCTGGTTCAACTCTTGCTGGTCTTGCATTAGGTAAACCTTGTCCATCAGCTGTAAATCTTCTAGGTTCTAACTGTGGATGTTTAGGCTCGAATTCAGAATAATGGACAAAGGCACCATTCCATTCTGTTACCATTTCATTATATGGAAAAGCTTGACCTGAACGATCAGATATAGCTTGTGCATATTTTCCTTTTGATAAATTAGACATTTGGATAATAAGTTTTTGGAGTTATGTATGCACTTGATGAAGAGCCATCTTCTTGTAAAGCTCTTTGCAATTCATCTTCATACAACAATTTTAATTCTTGAATTCTTTGTGGTGCTTTTTTAATTGCCAAGTAATATGCAAGGCCTGCGCACATACAGGGTATAAATCTATATGGAACATCAGTTGCATTAGTATAAATTCCAGCATCTTGAATTCTTTTTACGTAGTAATAGTTAATAGTGTTTCCAGCTTCAGATGAGCCTGGCGTCAAATATAAAGTTATTGTAACTTTGTCAATAAATCTTTGAACAAAGTATTGAACAGGTTGTCCTTCAGAACTTTTATTAGATAGAGCTTGATATGCAGATCTATTAATTTTTGTTAAAGGTGTGTCGATAGAAGATGAGTTTCTATAAGAACATTCTAATATATCATCTACACCATAAATAGCTGTAGTATCAGAAGTTCCATCTGATGTTGATCTATACATTGTGTAAGTAGATTGACCATCTACTAAAGTTATTGAGTTATTTGCAACTTCCCAATAATGCAAACCTCTATTAGCCCATTCTTGAAAAAGAATATTTAATGATCTTCTAGCTGTCTTAATGTCATAGCCAGCATTAGGTTGTAGTCCGATTCTTTCATAAGCTTCTTCAATTACTTCATCAATCGCAAAGTTTTTATCAAAAGTATATGTACCGGAAGTAGTGTTAGCCATCTAACCTCCTATTTATCTAAAATAACTGTAACAATTCCTGTTAAGCTAGAAATACTCATTCCATTTTCAAATAATACTCCATCCTCTGGAATATTAAATGCAAACACATCACCTACTGGTGCATCTGCTTGAAAATAAACATCTGTAGTTCCAGAATTAACTAAAGTCACAGAACCTGTAGTAGAAGCACTACCTGCTGCTACAATGATTCCTCTTAATCTAGTTCTTCCAGAAAAAACAACACCTGTTGTATTTCTTCTTATTGCTTTAACATCTGATTTAAAACTCATATTTTCTCCTAAATTTTTAGGAGCTCCCGAAGGAGCTCCATAATTAATTACGCAACTGTGCTTGTTGGGTCATTCAATTGAAGCCATTGTGCTCCATCTGAAAAAACGTAACAAGATACAGAAGTTCCATTTGCACCGTTTTTAACGTATGCAATAACGCCTTCATTAGCTGTTGCTAATAAAGTTCTAGTTCCACCTGTTGTAGATAATGTAGTTACATTACCAGCAGAAGCTATGAACGGAAGGTTGCCACCTTGTTGTGTGTCATTTGATCCTGTTCCGCCTGCGTTTACGTTTGGTCCACCGATAAATCCGTTAAGAGATACCACTGGTCCTGTAAATGTAGTTTGTGCCATATTTTTATCCTCCTAGTTTACATTGACATAGTCTCTAGGTCGTCGACTATACTCGTCTATGCCAATTTAATTGTATAGTACGCATTTTATATATCAGATTTTAGTAGAGTGCAAGGGAGTTTGTAGTGGAGTTGAAGTTTCCAGCGATTTAGTAGCGTTTTGTTTAAGTAGCTACTGAAACTTGTGGTGCAGCATCAATTATTTTATTAAGTCGACTAGCTTCTTTAGCTTCTGCCATCTTAATATGATTAATAACTTCTTTTATCTTGTTATCAATCCTCACCATATCAAGAGTATATCTACCCTCGTCGTTATAGTGCTGCTCCCACTGTAGTTCTAGTCCCCTCTTCTTTTTGTAAAGGGATTGAACGTGTGTTTGCATCATTAACCTCCTCATAGGTTATCCAAGTTTTACGTTTATCGTAAAAATTGCTTGCTTCCCATACTATATCATTTTGTCCTAGTTTGTCAACTATAGCATTATTAAATGCTTCATCGTTGTCTTCACAAGAAATATTAAACTTTGTGTAATATCCTCGGGACTTTATTTGTATGAGATATGTCTTCATGAGTATTTCTTTCTACCATAAAAAAAGGGGGCCCGAAAGCCCCCTTTTAAAATAAAAATGAGTAATATTATTTAATATTACGCACCTTCAACACCGAAGATACCTCTAGGGTCAGAAACTCCGAAAGAGTATCTTTCTCTAGCTTTGTATCTCATGTTACCAGTATCGAAGTCACCTTCCATCTTAGTAGAGATAGGTGATCTTTCAAAATACTTCATACCATTAGGTACATCTGTAATGATGTAGAACGCATCAGTATCAGTTAAGAAATTGTTAACCACATAACCTTGTGGAATCATTCCCATAGATCTGATTGCATTGATATCATTGTCAGCAGTACCAACTCTTTGAGCAGATTTCATTAATCTCTCTGCAGTGAATTGTAATTCACTAGGAATAATCATTTTTATTCCTTTTGCAGCGATCTTAAGACCTCTCTCGTCAGTCATCGCAGCAATGTCGATTAAAGACTGTTCAAGAGATGTTTCGTTTAAGTCTGCTTGAGTAGTTAAAGTGTTTTTGTAGCTACCAGCGATAGTTGGGTGCGCAGTGTTAAATAAAGAAACACCGTCACCTGAATCGTAACCGTCAGTAGTTGGTAATCCTTGAATTAAAGGATTAACAGCTTTAACTTGTTTAGTTTGAGCCATAGATCTTGCTAGGGCTTTTGTGTATCTAGAAGACAATCTGTCATATAGGTTATCTTCAATCGCTTCTTCAGTGATTGAAAATGCTAAAGCAACAGTTTCGTGAGTGTATCTAGCAGTGAAAGTCTCTTGAGCATTGTCAAAAGTCACACCAGAACCTTCAGGTTTAACCTGTGCTTGAGCGAAACCAGATAACATCACTTCTTCTTCAAAAGCTCTGTCCGAAGTTTCCTTCGTATAGATCTGCTCATGTTGGTTTTCATATTGTTTATATTCCAGGCCGAATAGTGCATTCAATCCTGGCTCTAGTTCTTTAACTAGTTGTGATCTACTTATAGCCATAATTTATTCCTCCTATTATACGCCTGTAGCACCTTTAAGATAATGCTCGTTAATAGTAACAACCACATTAACATTGTTGCTTGAAGCATCATTGTTTTCTGGGTCTTTACTAATGCCAAGAATTCTTAATTGCGCAGTAGTTGTATCAATTGAACCTTTTGCAAGTTCTGATCTTGATACATAGTTAGCACTGTCTCCAGCTCTGTACGTAATGTCTGCATTTAAGAAAACATCAGCGGCACCAACTGTAGTGTCAGCTTGGATTTCGAACCTTTGATAAGGATCGTCAGCCACGAAAGCAACTGTGTCAGAAGCAGCAATGCTTCCAGCATAGTGGTTTGCCCACGTTGGCTTTTTAGTTGATGGATCAGTGTAGAAAACACCGTTCAATGAACCTGCTAGATTTACGTCTCCAGCAGCAGCTACATCTACTGTTCCAGCCGCAGTTACTTTAACTACGTCTTGGAAGTAAATAGCTGAAGTATCGTTATTAGCGATAGAGTATTCAGTTAAACCATTGTTATCAGCATTCTGACCCACTTTGCCTATTGGTTTTAGACCAAAAGCAGCGTCTTTGTTTGCCATATTTTTTACTCCTTAGTTTAAGTTTATTTTAATGGTTTAGAATTGTTAATAAATTAACTTTTCTTCGTACCACCAAAAGTTACACGTGTCTGCCTATCAACATTGATTGGCATACTTGGGTGCTGTTCCTTCATGAGATCGTTTTCAACTGCTTGATCTTGCTCTTTACCCTGATCTGCGTAGTATTGAGCTCTAGATTTTGCAATCTCTTCGGGTACCCTTGTCAGCACAAGGCCACCAACTCCGATCACTCCCGCGTATTTTCCATCTTCAATGACTGGATAATCTGAATCTGGGTATTGATCCGCACGAACTAACTCGTATCCTGATCTTAATCTTCCAGCGACGTTTTTAGTGTCTTGGAAACCCATAGATTCTATTCTTACCCATCTATGTCGAAACCCATTAGGGGCCGGGGGTGCATCTAAAGATGATGGTGGAGTCCAGACTTTTTGTCGAGCTTCTTTTTCTCTAGTCTGACTCGCACGAGAAGCTCTTTTTTCGTTTTCGTTACTCATATGCTTTTACTCCTTCGTGATTAGATTTAATTGTCTCGCATATTCTTCAAGTGGCACACCTAATTTATTAGCAATTGCTATTTGTGAAGATGTGAGTTTCACAATTTTGCGACCTGGTTTACTACTTCTATTAGCCGAAGCTACAACTTGAGTAGGTTTATTAGTCGTTTGTTGTTCCACTTTACCAAATTTTTGAGGGAATTCAAGTTTTATTCTTCTATCTATTTCAGAATAATACTCATCCGATTGTGGGTCATAACCTTCTTCCTCAACTAGCTTTTTATGTAAGCTAAATGCGGTATATGTCATGGCCTCGTCTTGACCAAACCATGTGTTCTTTTGAGCCCAATTTTGAGCTTTTGGATCTGGATTGATCGGTGTTTCTTGAGAAGTTTCCTTTAATTCAGGAACTAACCTAGTCTTAGGTTTTTCCTCCTCAACAGGTCTAGCTTTTATCTCAGCTAATTTTGCTTCTTCATAACCTAATCTTGAGATTTCAGTTGAAGCAGCTATTTCAGCTTTCAAATCGCCATCCTCTCTAGCTTTAGCTAATCTACTAGCTGCAGCTTCCATAGAAGATTTAATTCTATTTTCCATTTCAGTTACATAACCTGTATCTAATTTGGAATATCTAGATTGAAGTTCTTCTTGCTTTAACTGAACTTTTTTTGCGTAATCAAGAGCAGCTTGTTCTCTTCTCTCTGCTTCACGCATTTTTCTAGTTAGTTTTGCAATTCTTCTTTTTACTCCTTCAGAGTAATCTTCTATTTCTTTTTTCTTTTCTTCTGTTTCTTTTTTCTCTGTTCCTTGGTCCTCGGTTTGTTCTGCTTGAACATTAGACTGCTCAGCAGGTTTCTCAGTTGAGTCATTGGACTCAGTATTGTTTTCAGTTTTTTCATTAGATACCTCTATTTCAGTTTCTGGTGTTTTTTCCTCTGGTAATTCAACCTCGGCTCCAGGACCAGATGTATCTATATCAACTGTTTTTTCTTCTTCTTGCATAGTATGCTCCTATGGTTAGTATTTATGAAGTATGTCTTCTGGGTTTGCGATCGTAGCAAGTACTTCATCATCATTTAAGATTCTTACCTCACCACCATCGATGTTAATCCTAGATCCGGCATAACGTGCAAAGATAACCCAGTCACCGACCTTGCACCACGGACCTTCAGGAAACTTGTCTTTGTCATAACAGTGTGGTCCTTGTGCTAACACGAGTCCACATGTTGATGCTACTTGTTGTCTCTCTAAAGTTTCTTGACCAAAATAAATTCCACCTTTAGATTTTTCTGACATCTTAAATGGTAAAACAATCATTCTCCATCCAGTGGGTTTTGGTAATTTTGTTGATTCTTTATTTTTCAAACGCTCGTACGCTTGATCTTTTTCAGAATCTAGTTCTTTATATTTTTCTTCTAACGCTAATTTAATTTTCGGTGTTTCCGTTGTCTTTTCCGAATCTGATGACGTTAGTATTGTCTTGTTCTTGTCCATTTTTTTCCTCCTTTGGATTTAGCAGGTTGGATATTTCCTGATCTATTAATTGATACGCATGTGCTTGTCCTAAAAGATATTTATATTGTTCCATATCTTTTACTCCACCAGCAACCATGGTATCGCCTATTTGCTGATAGGTATTCTTTAATTGTTTTTTGAGTTTATGTACGAAATTTTCGAATGTTAAAACATCTTTTGCCATTTAGCACTTCCATCTTCTGCGAGCCTGTCTAAGTCTTGAATTAGGATCTTTCGCAGCTTTTGGAAATTGTCTCATTTGACCAGCACTTCTAGCACAAAATGATTTACGTCTTTTAGCAGCTTTTGATCCTGGTTTGACTTTTCCAGTGACCGCTGTTTTTAGTTTTGAACCGGGATTTAATCTTCTATAGGCTTTGACACCGGCTTGAGTCATACCTGCTCCAGACTTTGTGGGTCTAAAGTTTTTCTTATTTCTAGCTGGCATTTCTCCTTTACCACCTTTGGCCAATTCAACTCTATGACCACGAGGATAAGGAACCTTCATTTCTAATTGATCAAAAATTTTAGGAGATCCTTTTTGTAAATAAGCTCTACCCATGCCTCTAGATTTTATCATTATTTTTTCTTTCCTTTTTTTGGAAAGCCTTTTTTCATATTTGCATATGCTTTTGCAGAAATAGTAGATTTAGATTTAGGTCTTGAGATACCTAATTTTTTTCTTCTATTAATGTTGGCCCAAAGGCCAGGTTTTTTCTTAGTAGCCATTAGCAAGCCCTCATTCCTTTTTTGTAGCCCATTCTTTTAGCTACAGCTGGAGCTTTCTTTTTTAGCATCCTAATTCCTTTTCCTTTTTTACCCGCAGGTATTTTCTTTTTCATCATTTTTTTTCTCCTTTAGTTTTAATGATATCTGTTGCCTTAATTCCATAAATTGCAGCCACTACTGAAGCCCATAATCCGGTTATCCACCAGGGCATTTCTTGTAATTTTAAAAAATAAAGATCAAGCTTAGCTTGAATATCTTTATCATCCGCAAAAACAGAATAACCTAAAATAAACAGAGGGCTGGACAAGATCAAAAGTACAAATTCGTCTTTCCAGTCTCCCTTCTGACTCTCAATAATCTTGCCCGTGTACTCGATTTCCCCTCGCTTCATCTTCTGCGCATGAAGAAGCTGTGCTTCAGACATCGCAACTTCCGATGCCTTCTTATTTTTGTAAATTGCTAATCCTGCTTTTAAGCCTTGTCCTAATAATCCCCAAGGAATCATAAATTAATACCAAGTTGCAGTTTTTTTCTTATCGGCTAAAACTTTTCCTTGACCTTTTACTTTATCAGTCATGACTTCACCAGCTTTTGGTGTAGGAATCTCTTTTCCGCCCATAGGAAAACCGATTTCTGTTTTAGCTGAAACCATTTTTTTAGATTTTTTCATTATTTTTTCCTCTTTTTACTCATTTTAGCTTCAGACAATGCAATTGCAATAGCCTGTTTTGGGTTTTTTACCACTTTTTTTGATTTTCCGCTATGTAATTTTCCTTTTTTAAATTCTCTCATTACTTTAGCAACTTTTTTCTGCCCTTTTTTCATTATTCTCCTCCTTGATTTTTAAGATTATGCTGTAAAACTGTTTTTTCTAGTGAAGTATCAGCTCTTAATAATGCTAATTCTTCATTTTGTTCTAATTTTTGTTGATCAGTCATTTGGTTCATCATAGCTTTCATCTTATCAAGATTAATTCTCTCTTCATCTTGTTGTTTTCTTCTAGAATTTTCTTGAGCTCTGATATCCAACTCTCTAGATTTTAACTTAGCAATTGGATCATTACCAAAATCACCATTTATTTTTTTCTCTTCTTGAATAAATTCATCCATCATCTCAGCAATTAAAATTGCTTTTCTAGATTCGATCTTCATATTTAATTGCATAATCATTTGCTGTGTCTGTGGATTCTGCATTGCTTGTGGATTTTGTTGTATCATTTGTAATTGTTGAATCTCATCTAAAAATTCCATTTCAACTTGTTCTAAAGCCATCAAAGAAATATGTTCAAATATATTTTTTTGTAATGATGCATTAATCATGGGATTATTTTTTGCAATATTAGTTGACATGAAATGTAAATGCGATGTGATATGAGCTCTGTGATCTTGTCCTTTAAAAGCTTGAAAAGGAATTCCAGATAAAGCATCAATATGTTCTAAAGATGGATCTTTAGGCATTGGTTGAGGCGGCTTCTTTAAAATCATATCTATATTTTTTACACCTAAAGCTTCATACATATTTCTGTAAGCCATATATAGATTATGAATTTGTGGATTAGATTGAGCTAATTGTAATTCAGTTTGTGCAATTGAAATTCTTTGTGTTTGAGAAAAAATATTAGGATCTGCTACTGGAACGATATCTACTTTATCATCAAAGTCAGCTTGTTTAATTAATCTTTGACCACCAACAACATCATATGGGTATTCTTGTGGTAAATATAATTTAAATACTCTTGCTAATAATTTAAATTCATTTTTAAGAGCAACATATAATCTTTTATGAATCGCAGACATAGTCCTTGATCCTCTTTCAAGCAACGCAACTGTCGTACCCACTGCGGCTTGTTGATTACCCTCTCCTACCTGCATATCAGCTATAGATGCGAAACGCTGACCGGCTTGTACTACGACACCCATAAGTTGTAATAGTGTTTGAGATGGTTCCTTAAAAGGAAGCGTCATAAATGCATCTCTAATATTTCCACCAGGTGCATCTACATCTCTAAACTCACCAGGTTGTATAGATTGTGCATCATCTCTAATTCTAATGCCACGCTGTTTAAATCCAGCAGGTAAATTTGATAGTGTTCCAGCATCTAATAAAGATCTTAGTGCTGAAGTCGCAGTTCTAGATAATCCTCCTATCATATGAATTAATCCAAAACCGTAAAAGCCTAATCCAGGTAAAAATTTAAAGTGTACAAAGTATTGTATCTTTTTTCTTAATTGGTCATTAACTTCATAGTTTCTTCTGATAGATAAAATCTGTCTTGAGTTTTCTTCAATGGTTACAATGTAAGGTAATTTAATTCCTGTTACATCACCTTCAGGATTTCTATCTTCAAAACCTTCAATATCTAAATTAACATGACATTCAAGTAAGGTAAAAATATCTTCATTGTTTTTACCTGAAGCTCTCATACCTTCTAACTCTTGTTCTTTTTTCTCAATGTCAGTTTCAGAATTATATCCTGGTGTTAATTCAATATCTCTATAGAAACCATTAACTTGTTGTTTTCTTAATTCATTACCAGAAATTTTTAATCGATGGATGATTGATTCCGCATCGTCTAATGAGGTAGCTGTATACGGAACAATCAAATCATCTGCAGGGACGAACTTGGAGACTGCTCGGCCGAGTAGTTCATCATAATAAACTTTTTTAAATGATGAACCAGAAAGAGGTAAATAAAATAACATTTGATCAAATTCAGTTTCATACTCTGGCATTTGATCCATAAGTTGATAATTCATAAATTCTTTTACACGTTCAGACTGTTGTGTCTTTTCTGGTGTAGGTGCTCCAACAACTTGTGTTCTCACAGGTCCTTGAGCCGGGAGCAATTCTTTGTAGGCCAAAGCTTGAAATTGAGTAACCGCTTCTGCTAGAACAGGATGTGTTGCACCACTTGCTCCTTGGAAAGGTTCTGTCTTTTGTTCATACTTAAATCCTAAAAGATCTAAACCTTTTGTATAAGAATTTTCCCAATCTTGTCTTGAAGATTTGTAATCTGTGTAATTGTTAAATAATTCTGAACCAAGAGGCATTAAAACTTCCTCTGGTAATAACTCAGCTAGATTGTCATAATGACCGACTGTTTGAGCCTGGTTCATGGCTCCTGGTTCAAAATTAATTTCTACACCGCCATCTTCTGTTGGTGTAATTTCTGTTTCTCCTGTATTAGGAATGTCTTCTTGAATTTCAATATTCTCTTCGATCGCCTTTTCAGGTCCTTCGATCTCAATAGTTTTTCTAACTTCGTTTGGAAGTGCTTTGTCGATTTCGGCCATTAGTTTTCTCCAATTTTACATCTTTAACAGTATTATAGTCAACATTCAAGCCTTGTGATTGAGGACCTTTTTTAGGGGGTATTGTCGTAGTTAGTTTTTTTCTTAAATTTTTGTAATAGCTCGGGTGTCTCCATACAAATGTCATTACCAGTAATAACTCCTTTTTCTTTTTGGTGAAGATGTATCTTTATAATCTTCTGGATGAATAATCAAGCCCCCCTGCCTAAATCTTAATAAGGCTTGAGTTGTAGAGTCCACTAAATCATCATGATCTCCGTATGGAAAAGAAGCACACTCTTCAATAACCTCTTGAGCAAACTCTCTATCTTTAGGTGCCCAAACCATACCTGACTCAAACATAGGCGCAACAGAATTTACTCGACTGTGTTTATCATTTCCTTTTGATGGTGAAAAATTTACAACTGGAATTCCCATTTGTCTCAATTCATAAGTTAATGGTAGACCAGATGCTTTGGCTTCAACCAATACTGTTTCAGGTTGCCAATAATCATATTGTTCTTTTGCAACACGTCTAAGTTCTGGAAATTCTAAACGTTCTTTTAAAGCATCTAATAAAATTATTTGTTGTGGATCACCTTCGTTCTCTCTAAAAATTCCCCAAGTTGTAATTGCGGAAAAGTCAGCCGTTTCTTTTTTTAGAAAAGCTGTGTCGTAAGATTGAATGACATGTTGTAATGGAGGTAAATAATCTTTATCCCAATTTTGCCACCACTCTCGTTTTAATAATGCACCTTCTTCTGCAGTAGGATTTTGCATATACTGTGCATTCCATTTTGATATACCAGCAGATGCTTTAACTTTTTCTAATTCTTCTTTCTTCCAATATTCTGGCCATACAGGTTCTCCGCTTGGTAAGATAGCTGGAAATTCTATTACTTCCCATTGATCTGCTTTTTCTTCTTTTGCTCCAGCGTTTACCAATTGAGCTGTTAAATCTTTTGTAGACCATCTAGTCATTACAACCACAATAGCTGCACCTGGTTGTAAACGCTGACGTGGACCTGATGTATACCACTCATATGCATTATCAAATGCAGTTGGAGAATTTACATCTTGTTCAGAATGTGGATCGTCAATAATTAATAAATCTGCACCTCGTCCTGTTACAGCACCTTGAACACCAACAGCAAAGTACTCGCCACCTCCGTTTGTTTCCCAACGTCCTGCAGCTTTTGAATCTTCTCTTAGTCTTGTTGTAAATAAATCTTGATATTCAGTTGAGTCAATTAATGTTTTAGCTTTTCTACCAAATCGTATTGCAAGTTCTGCTGTGTGAGTTGCTTGAATAATTTTTAAATTAGGTCTATTACCAATCATCCACGCTGGTAAAAAATAAGATGCAAATTCAGATTTAGTATGCCTTGGTGGCATATTAATAATTAATCTTTTACACTCACCCGTTAGGATTCTATTGAAAGCATCTGCAATTTTTTTATGGTGGTACCCCTCAACAAATTCTGGCCAAGTGTATTTTACAAAGGATAAAAAATCAGAACGGTACTTAGATTGAGTAGATTTTTTAACTTTAGTTAAAATATCTAATTTTAATTGTCTTCTTACTTTCGGATCAGCGATCGCATTTATTTTATCTAAACTAAGCATAATATTTAATTATGGTACCAAAAACTATTTAACAGGAATCTATGTCTAAATCAAACACTAAAGGACAATGTTTAGGATCCCTTTTTTTATTTTATACCCCTCCCCCCTAATTAAAAGTTTGACTTTTGACTTTGGTCTGGGACCTCTCTAGTTATATGGGTGGGACCCGCCCACATGCTCTTCTCTAGGTGCGACATAGTGTCGCACCTAGCATTATTAACTTGACAACTAACTATTTACGCATTGGCCTCCTCTCTCATAGCATACAAGACATCACGCTCTAGTGCTCTTGCACAATTTACCATAAACTTATGTCTTGTAATTTGATTGTTATTAATCTTAAGACCAATATATTTTGAGAATATTTGTCTTGCATCGTTTGCTGTTTTAAATTCATCAGCACGATAATAAGCAACTTTCTGTAAGAAAGTAAATCTAAATACCATCTCTTCAAGATTATCCTTTCTTACTTCTCCCATACCAAGTCCAACCATTAAGAACCCGATTTGATCAGCTTCTTTTATATTAAAGTCTTTCTCGTTAAAGTTTTTACAATTTAAACTATTTACATATAACGCCATAATCATCCTTTGTTAGTTGTTAATAATGATTATAAGATATTATAGGATTGTGGCAACATTAAGGCAATAGGGTGCGCAGATTGTCGCACCCTATTTGATGACAACTAGCCCATACAATGTATGCAATAGGTTTTATCGCTATAATAATGCTCACCTGATTTAATTATACTGTCGCAC
>Ga0208899_1001747_pt1 | contig 15085 bp, 16 predicted proteins | sample VirMetDEL_Nov_24_FD_184518 | JGI IMG/M metagenome (GOLD analysis project Ga0208899, IMG submission 184518) | Aqueous microbial communities from the Delaware River and Bay under freshwater to marine salinity gradient to study organic matter... | ecosystem: Environmental > Aquatic > Marine >... | reverse complement strand
ACAGGAGTATCATTTAATCGGTAGTAAACTATTAGATATACTAGTTAAAACTACTGGATTAGTTGAAGTAAGAACTATGACTCATGGTAGGAAGAAGAAGAACATACTAGTGTGTGCTACTAAGGAGACAATAGAGTGGATAGAGAAGGTGAATAACTTTGGTCAAGTACTAGCACCCAACTATCTACCTATGATTACCACACCTAAGCGGTGGGAAACTATAGATGATGGGGGTTACTATACATTTAAGTTACCTATGATTAAGACTCAGAACAAGCACTTCCTTAGGAGTCTCAGATCACACGATATGCCCTTGGAGTACGAGTGTATAAATTCTCTACAAGAAACCGAGTGGTGTGTGAATACTAAGGTTCTCGATGTTATGTCTAAGATGTGGGAGAGCCATATAAATTGGAATGGATTACCTAATCGAAACCCTTTAGATATACCACCATGTCCTGCCCCACCTGGGGTACAGAAAAAGGATATGAGTGAAGAGATGCAGAGAGAGTTCTTAAACTGGAAGACGGATGCTTCTAGTGTGTATAACGAGAATGCTCGTAGGTTCTCTAAAGTCCTTCAGTTAGTGAGGACTATCGGTATGGCGAGAGAGATGGATGAGTACGATAAGTTTCACTTTGTCTACCAATCTGACTTCAGAGGTAGGAAGTACACAGTGTCCTCGTTCCTCACACCTCAGGGTCCAGAGTATGCCAAGGGTTTACTCCTCTTTGCTAAGGGAGAACCCATCGACTCAGATGAACAGGCAGATTGGTTAGCGATACATGGGGCCAATTGTTTCGGTATAGATAAGGTACCATTTGAGGATCGTATCAAGTGGGTAGATGACCACGCAGAGCAGATCATAGCGAGTGCTCAAGATCCCTTGTCGTTTGTATGGTGGAACGAAGCGGAAGATCCTTGGTTATTCTTAGCGTTCTGCTTTGAGTGGAATGAGTTCTTAGAGCAAGGGTTTGGGTACAAGTCTCGGATACCAGTACAGTTAGATGGATCTAACAATGGACTCCAGAACTTCTCAGCTATGCTCAGAGATCCCATCGGTGGTAAGGCTACTAACCTCTTACCATCTGATACCCCTCAAGACATCTATCAAGATGTAGCAGACTTGGTACTCAAGAAGGTGGAAGCATTGGCAGAGGGTGGAGAACGTATGGCAATTCAATGGAGAGACTCAGGGTTTATCAATCGTAAACTCTGTAAGAGACCAGTGATGGTCGTGCCATACGGAGGTACTAGACACTCATGCCGTGGGTATGTGCTTCAATACATGAGAGATGAGTTTAATTCAGGAGCACCTAACCCTTGGGCACAGGAAGATTTCGATATGTTCTTACCTAGTTTCTGGTTATCCCAGATATTATGGGAAGCAATAGGTGAGATCGTAATCGGTGCTCGTGAGTGCATGAAGTGGATTCAAGATTGTTCTTCTATTGTAGCTAAGGATGATAAACCTTTGGTTTGGACTACACCAACTCAGTTTGTAGTTCACCAAGAATACTTTTCCTTTAAAGAATTACGTATCACTACATTCATAGACGGTACCTTAGTTAAACCGAGGGTGAGAGATCATGGTTCCAAAATGGATGGCTTCCGTAATAGGAATGGTAGTGCTCCTAATTTTGTACACTCCTTAGATGCTAGTCATTTAACCTATTCTATCCACAAGTGTAATATACACGGAATAAAGGACTACTCTATGATACACGATTCCTATGGTGTTCACGCTAGATATGTACCCGATATGGCACATGCTTTGAGAAAAGCATTTGTTGAGATGTACAAGGAGAACGATGTTATCACTAACTTTAGAGGAGATGCAGAGGAATCTGTTGGACTCCCAATGCCTGATCCACCTGAGCGAGGAAACCTGGATATAGATTCAGTGATAGGTGCTACCTATTTCTTTGCCTAAATTAATACACATGTGGATCTAATGGACCGTATCGACAGACTGACCGAAAGCTAAACATTAGTAATGAATCAAGACTATCGAAAGTTACTGAGGTTCCTTAAGCAAGGACTCCCAGTACCCACGGACATCCATGCAAGACTCTTAGAGGAAGGCATCGATGTTCAATTTATCATTAACCAATATCAAAGGTGAAGATGAATGTGACTCCCAAAGGGCCATGTGAGTGGCCCCATTTGTTCAAACCAGATACTCACTTCGGTACCCCAGGTAACTTCAACATCACGTTGACCTTACCTCTGGAAGAAGCAAAGACCATCATGGCTCAGGTCGATGAAGTCATTGAGAAAGATGAGTCGATGCACGACAAGAAGTCGAGAGGATCTATTCCTTATAAAGTCGAAGGTGACTTTGTGAAGATCAGGTTCAAACAGAAAGCAGAGATACGCATGAAGGATGGTAGTACTAGAGTACCATCTATTGCAGTAGTCGATGCCAACCTTCAACCAGTTGACTCTACTGTATCCATTGGTAATGGAAGTATAGTCAAGGTTTCTTATAACACTAGACCTTGGGGTCCGAAACCACCTAACGCAGGGTGCTCATTGGATCTCGTAGCAGTCCAAGTGATAGACCTCAAAGAGTATGCTAACACTGGGTTTGAAGCAGTCGAGGGAGGCTTCGCTGTTGATAGTGTCAAGCCTATAAATGAGGAAACCAAAGAAGAAGTCACCGAAGAAGAAGGAGACTTCTAAATATAGAAGTAAATTTGAGGAAACCATTGCGGATACCTTGAGTGTCCGTAAGGTTCCCTTCGGTTATGAGACTGAGACAGTTTCGTACATCGTTGAACGTACCTACAAACCTGACTTCATACTAGAGAATGGAATCTACATTGAAGCTAAAGGTTACTTCCGATCTGCTGATCAACGAAAACATAGAGCAATCAAGAATCAACATCCTGATCTTGATATTAGGTTCGTGTTCTTGAGGCTCAGTTCTCGTGTTCAAGGGAGTCAGATGACATGCCAAGAGTGGTGTGAGAAGTATGACTTTCTGTATGCAGAAAAAGAAATACCTAAGGAGTGGATACGCAAACAAAAACCTAAGAAAAAATAATGGAAGACGAAAGACCAGAAACACTTTATTCATTCTCATCACAGAATGAAGGACCACTTCAAGAAGTAACAGTATCATTTGAAGGGTCATATTTAATGGATGTTCTCTTTGAGTTTAGTAACTTCTTGAGAGCATCTGGATTCTCCTACGTGAATGAAGTAGCTGCTGTCTATGAAGATGGATCAGGAATTACTTCAGAAGGAGTTGACTTCGATCACATCGCAGAAGATGAGGAATCAGACGAGTGAGTTCATAGCACATGAACCATGTCCCAAGTGTGGATCTAAAGATAACTTAGCGAGATACACCGATGGACATGCGTGGTGCTTTGGTTGTGGTTATTACGAAGGAATAGAGAAAGAGGTGACAAGTATGGAATTTGTACAAGGGGAATGTGTTCCCTTAAATAAGAGAAGTATTAGTCAGGCAACTGTAGACCATTGGAGTTACCAAGTAGGTGACTACAAAGGTAAGAAAGTTCAGATCGCAAACTATCGTAACGATCAAGGCACCATCAAAGCTCAGAAGATTAGATTTCCAAATAAGGATTTCTTGTTCATTGGAGATACAAAGTCTTGTGGTCTCTATGGTAAACATCTCTGGAGAGATGGAGGGAAAATGATTGTGATAACTGAGGGGGAATTGGATGCACTCTCGGTATCACAGGCACAAGGGAACAAATGGCCTGTGGTTTCAGTACCAACAGGATCAGCAGGAGCACGTAAAGCTATCGCTCAGGACTTAGAGTGGCTTGAGCAATTCGATAGTGTGATCCTCATGTTCGACCAAGACGATGCAGGTCGTAAAGCCTTGGACGAATGTGTTCCCTTGTTCACCCCAGGTAAAGCAAAGATAGCAAAGCTACCACTCAAGGATGCCAATGAGTGTCTCGTGAAGGGTAGAAACTCAGAGATTATCGATGCTATCTGGGGTGCAAAAGTCTTTCGTCCTGATGGGATTGTAGATGGTAGAGATTTATGGGACTTAATCTCCAATGAAGACTCAAGGGAAGCATGTGATTATCCTTATAGTGGTCTCAATGATATGACCAAGGGATGTAGGAGAGGTGAGATAGTTACGATTACCGCAGGGTCAGGGATTGGGAAGTCCTTGATATGTAGGGAGATAGCTTACCACTTCATGCTTCAAGACAAGAAGGTAGGTTACATTGCCTTAGAAGAATCTAACAAACGGAGTGCCTTAGGGTTTGTTGGATTGTACTTAAACAAACCAGTTCACCTCAATGAGAAGGTAGATCAAGAGGAACTCAAGGAAGGGTTTGATAATACCTTAGGCACAGGGAACTTATACTTCTATGACCATTGGGGTTCCACCGAGATCGAGAACCTACTAGGTAAGATCAAGTACATGGTGAGGGCACTCGGTTGTGAGTACATCATCCTCGATCATATATCTATTGTGATCTCAGGTATCGAAGGTGGTGATGAACGTAGGATGATCGATGTTGCCATGACTAAACTGAGATCCCTATGTGAAGAAGTCCAGTGTGGTTTGATACTAGTGTCTCACTTACGTAGACCGAGTGGTGACAAAGGACATGAGGAAGGAGTCAAGACTAGTCTCTCTCAACTGCGTGGTTCACATGCCATAGCACAACTGAGTGATCAAGTGTTCGGTTGTGAGAGAGATCAGCAAGGAGACAATCCTGACATGACTACGCTACGTGTCTTGAAGAACCGATGGACAGGTGAAACAGGTATAGCTACTCATCTCTTCTACTCCAAGGAGACAGGGAGATTGAGTGAAACCCAACTCACCGAGGAAGAAGAGAATGACCAGGACTTTTGATGTCACACTCGTTGTGTTCATAGTGTTCTTCATGTGTGTACTAAGTTCTCTTCTCCTAAATATTTATTTCATAAGAGAGATGAGGTACATGTCCTCTAACGTAAGGTATGGTCATGATTTGATTAACACCTTAGGTTTAAAAATTGAGTTACTCCATAGAGAGAACGTATGCGACAACCACCGAAGCAAGTCTATGTAGACATTGAAACAGATGGACTCTTGGATGAAGTAACCAAGGTTCACTGTTTAGTTTATTCATGTGATGGAGAGGTAACTGTTGTCACTGGTGATGAGATAAAAGATTCACTCTCGTTCCTTAAGGATCAACATCTTATTGGACATAACCTCTTAGGGTTTGACTTTCGTGTCTTAGATAAACTCTATGGGTTTTGTCCTACTTCATACACCGACACCTTGATCCTATCGAGACTCACATTTCCAGACTTGAGAGCAAAAGACTTCGATGCACGAGCAATGGACTCAAAGATGTATGGGTCACATGCACTCAAGGCATGGGGTCATCGACTCTCATTCTTCAAGGGTGACTATGGTGAACAAGAAGGAGCATGGGAACACTTAAGTGATGAGATGATTGAGTACTGTAAACGTGATGTATCTCTCACTGAGAAACTTCATGGTCACCTGACTAGTCATCACAAACACTATAGTCCTGACTCCTTAGAACTTGAGCATAGCGTATCCAAGATATGTTATGAGCAAGAGAACTTCGGGTTTCCCTTTGATGTTCCTAAGGCATTAGAACTATACAAAGAACTCACAGATCGTAATGTACAACTCAACAAAGATTTAGTTGAGGCATTTGGTTCGTGGGTTGTGGATGAAGGGGAGAGAAAGAAAGGACTCTATCATAAAATAAAGATCGTAGAGTTTAACCCTAACTCTCGGCAACATATAGCCAAGAGACTCAAGGATATACACGGATGGAAACCAAAGGAGTTTACTCCTAGTGGTGAACCAAAGATAGATGAGAAGGTACTCGGTAAACTTAAGTATCCCGAAGCGGAACTAATGAGTGAGTACCTAATGATCTCCAAACGATTAGGACAACTAGCAGAAGGTAACGAAGCATGGTTGAAACTAGAGAAAGATGGGAGACTGCATGGGTCAGTTAACTGTATGGGGTCAGTCACAAGTCGTTGCTCTCATTCGCATCCGAACCTCGCTCAAGTTCCGAGCACTAAAGCACCCTTTGGGAAGCAGTGTCGAGAACTTTTTACGACAGATCCAGGATTTTCCCTTCTGGGTATTGATGTCTCTGGGCTTGAACTGCGTTGCTTGGCTCACTATATGGCTCGTTATGACGATGGTGCATACGGCAAGATCCTACTTGAGGGTGATATTCATACTGCCAATCAAGAAGCTGCTGGACTCGCTACAAGAGACCAAGCGAAGACTTATATTTATGGGTTCTTGTATGGCGCAGGAGACCAGAAAATCGGTCAGATCATTGGTAAAGGGGCAACGGAAGGTAAACGATTAAAGGAAAAGTTCCTAAAGAAAATACCTGCGTTGAGGAAACTACGTGAACAAGTCCAAGATAAAGCAAACAAACATGGGTTTGTACGTGGGTTAGATGGTAGGAGAGTTCCTGTTCGATCCGCACATGCAGCACTCAATACATTACTACAGAGTGCAGGTGCAATTATATGTAAACGATGGGTCGTATTGCTACACGATATGTTGGAAGCAGAAGGATACTCTTACGGACATGACTATGCACAGGTGGCATTTGTGCATGATGAAGTACAACTCATGGTAAAGGACGAGCATGTCGATAGTATCGGACGAATCGCAGTTCAAGCAATTGAGCTTTCTGGAGAATATTACGGATTCAGAATCCCACTCACAGGAGAGTATAGAGGAGGAAGAAATTGGGCAGACACCCACTAATATACATAGAGGTAAACTATTTTTAGGACAAGCAGGAGAACATCTAGTTTGCTACTTATTTGGTATGTGGCAATACAATGTACTTCAACCTGTTCATGCTCATAGTGTTTATGATTTAGTGGTTGAGAGAGATGGTACATTTAAAAAACTTCAGGTTAAAACTAAACCGATTGGTGACTCAAAAAAAGTTAATTTACATAAAAACTTAAACTACCACGGAGATAGGAAAGAAATTGAATACTATGAAGAAAAAGATTTTGACTATCTTTGTGCTTGTAAGTTTCCACATGTGTACGTAATTCCGTTCAGGAAAATTAAACAGAGAACATGTGTAACTTTCTCTCACTACCCTGAATACAAATACGATCTCAACAATCCTCAAACCTACGAGTATAGACCTATATGACTACTCAACTCCTCATCGATGCAGACATAGCAATATACAAAGCTACTACTGCAAATGAAGTTCCTATTAATTGGGAAGGTGATCTATGGTCTCTCCATTGTGACATGGCGAAAGTCAAGTGTGACATAGATGACTATGTTAATAACATTAAAGAGAAGACCAATGCCACTAAAGTAACGATGTGTATATCACATCAGAATAACTTTAGAAAACTCATTAACCCTCAATATAAACTCAATAGAAAATCTACGAGGAAACCAGTTTGTTTTGTACCTGCTAAGAAGTACGTAATGGAAACTTACGAGTACGAAATCCAACCTTGGTTAGAAGCAGATGATGTCATAGGAATCTTAGCTACATACGATAATGGTAATGAGAAGATAGTAGTTAGTGAAGACAAAGACTTATTAACAATTCCTGGTAACCATTGGGACATAAAGAACCAAGTGTTATGGGAACAAGATGAGCACACTGCTAACTATCTTTTCTACAAGCAAACATTAACTGGTGACACAGTTGATAACTACCAAGGTTGTCCAGGCATCGGCCCAAAAAAGGCGGAAAAAATTTTGGGAGAATGTGAAGACTTTGGTTTTGATCCTAAGCACGTTTGGAATGCTATTACCTCTACTTATAAGAATGCAGGATTAGATGAAGATGATGCGTTACTTAATGCGAGGATGGCGAGGATACTTAGGCATGGTGAATATGTAATGGGTGAACCTATCTATTGGAGTCCAGAGAATGAGTGATAATGAATTTGAGAATCCTAAACACTACACCGATGGGTTTGGTATTCAACCCTTGGATTACATAATCGAAAACGAAATGGATTTCCTAGAAGGGAACATAATTAAATACGTATCGAGGTACCCACATAAAGGTGGGCTTAATGATTTATATAAAGCACAGGTTTATCTCAATCGTCTAATCGTGAGGGAGCAAGCTAATGAGTAACCTACCTACGCAGTACCAAGAATACATTCACTTATCACGATACTCTAGATGGGACTATGAACAAAAAAGGAGAGAGACTTGGGAAGAAACAGTGGGAAGGTATTTTGATTTTTTCATTACCCATCTTAGGAACCATAGTGGTTATGCTATTGATGTTACTACTTTAGAAGAACTAGAGAAAGCAGTACTTAACTTAGAAGTCATGCCTAGTATGCGGTGTTTAATGACTGCTGGTCCTGCTTTAGAAAAGGAAAACATTGCAGGATATAATTGTTCATACTTACCAATTGATTCTCTTAGGTCTTTTGATGAGTTGTTGTACATACTTATGAATGGAACTGGAGTAGGTTATTCAGTCGAAGAGAAGTACACATCTCAGTTACCTATGGTCCCTAATGAGTTACATACTACTGATACTCGCATCGATGTACGTGATAGTAAACTAGGGTGGGCTAAGGCATTTCGTGAGTTAATTAGTTTACTCTACGCAGGATTAATTCCTACTTGGGACTTAAGCAAGGTACGTAAGGCAGGAGAAGTACTTAAAACTTTTGGTGGGAGAGCAAGTGGACCTGATCCCCTTAACAAATTATTTCTTTATACTTGTAAGATATTTGAAAATGCAAAAGGAAGAAAACTCAGACCAATTGAGTGTCACGACATTGTTACAAAAACAGCAGAAGTCGTGGTGGTTGGTGGTGTTCGTAGGTCTGCTCTTATTAGTCTCAGTGATCTTGGTGATGAGCAAATGCGACAAGCCAAGTCAGGAGCATGGTGGGAAGACTATGCCCATAGATCCCTCGCAAATAATTCAGCCAACTATCACTCCAAACCAGACACAGGGACTTTCCTTAAAGAATGGGCTTCCCTCTATGAGTCGAAGTCAGGAGAACGTGGTATCTACTCTGCGTTCAATGCAAGAAAACAAGTCGAGCGATTTGATTATCGAGAACCTAGAGATGACTTCGGGACGAATCCATGTTCTGAAATCATTCTAAGACCTCGTGAATTTTGTAACCTTTCTGAAGTAGTTATCCGAGAGGGAGACAAGGAGAAGGATCTCTTAAAGAAAGTGGAGTACGCTACCATCTTAGGTACATGGCAGAGTACCTTAACAAACTTTAAGTACATCCCTAAGAAGTGGAAAGAAAACTGTGAGGAAGAGAGGTTACTCGGTGTGTCATTAACAGGGATAATGGATAACAAACTAACGAGTAATCCAGATCCTAAATTACTTAACAAGATGAGAGACTATGCTAGAGAAGTAAATGAAAAATGGGCCGATACTCTCAAGATTCCAAAGAGTGCTTCAATCAGTTGCATCAAGCCTTCGGGTACAGTTTCACAACTTTGTGATTCTGCTAGTGGCATACACTCTCGTCATAGTGATTACTACATACGCACTGTACGAGGGGATAACAAAGACCCTATTACGCAGATGATGAAAGACCAAGGGGTACCTAACGAACCCGATGTGATGAAAGCAGACACGACTACTGTGTTCTCATTCCCTATTAAATCTCCAAAGAATAGTGTTAAGAGAGATGATATGAGTGCATTGGAACAACTAGAAATGTGGAAGGTTTATCAAGAGCATTGGTGTGAGCATAAACCCTCGGTAACTATTTCAGTTAAAGAGGACGAGTGGACTTCAGTAGGAGCATGGGTTTACGACAACTTTGACTCCGTTAGTGGTATATCTTTCTTACCACATTCGGATCATGTTTATAAACAAGCACCTTACCAAGAGTGTACCAAAGAAGAACATGATGCCTTACTAGAAAAGATGCCACAGTTAGAGTGGGATAACTTATCTTCTTATGAGCAAGAAGATTACACAACTTCATCGCAAGAACTAGCATGTAGTGGTAATTCTTGTGACATTATCTAATGGACATAGTTAGGAAGAAATGGCTTTTACAATCGGTGAAACAATTTCAAAAGAACTTGTAGACAAGTTAAAAGAAAAGTACCCCAATCAACTACCGAGTACGATAGTAGAGAAAGAACAGTTGGCTTATACTTTAGGTCAACAATCGGTAGTCAACTACATAGAGGATTTATATAACAACCATGTGTCTAGCGGGAACACCTAGTCCTCCTAAGATGCCTGAGATTCCTCTTCCTCCTCCTATGCCTAGTCCAATGTACGAAGACCCAGAACTCCCTGAGTTAGCATTGGCACCTCAGGCTAGAGATAAGACTCCAAAGGAGTCCATGAAGAAGAGAAGGAAGGGATTTTCTCAGTTTAGAGTTAGGAACCCAGGATTAGTAATTAAAAATAAAAAATAAAATATGTTTAGTGATGTATCCGTACACCCTATTGATTCACAAGAGGTGTACAGAGAGGTTATGGAAGCAGCAAGTGCGGATGGTCACGGACCTTACATGCCAACTCATTACGTTGAGAAAGGTGGTGAGATAATAGGTGCTTTTTGTACACAGAGTCCAACAGTATTCTGGTGGATGAACGAAAGCAAGACAACGAGGAAAGACTCATTACTAGTATTCCAATCATTAGATACTTTAATGAACAACTTACAACTATCGGAATATATAATCCCATGTGAACCAGAGTCTCCTTACTACAAATTAATGTGCTCCAGATTACCCGATGTTCACAAGGGTACCTTGGGAGGTGATTGGAGGCTATTTAGAAGGAAATTATAATGGGCGGTGCAGCTAAAGCAACTGGAAAAGCAGCCGATTACGTAGGTCAAAGAATTTCAGGTGGTGATAGTAAACACTACGAAAATATGGGTAAAGACCTTGATGAAAATTGGGGGGATAAGTGGGATGAACAAGCAGGTGATGATGCAGGTATTAGTAACTTAATAGATAATACGTATGGAAAACTCGATAGGTATATAACAGGTCAACTCTGGGGTAGCGGTGGTTCTGATGACCCACCCCCTGTAGAGCAGAGAGATACCTCAGCCTTTGCTCAGAGTAAGAAACCGAGAAAAAAGAAAAAAGGACTCCTAGCGTTAAATACACCCTCTGCTAAAAAAGCTAGGTTTAAAGCAGGTAAACGTAGGTTCCGTGTAAGACCTACTGGTAAAACTGGAGTCAGTGTAGCAGGGTCCAGTAACTCATCCGTTGGTACAAAATAATGTATGGATAAAATAGAAGTTAGCGATGACCAGAGTTACCCTACTGGTACAATAAAAGGTAGGTACACTACTTGTTACGCAGAGAGACAACCATTCTTAGAACGTGCTAGGGAAGCAGCAGAGATTACTATCCCATCACTTCTACCTCGTGAAGGGCACTCTAGTTCTAACTTCTTTCGCCAACCTTTCCAGAGTGTAGGTGCTAGAGGAGTGAACAACTTAGCATCGAAGTTACTCTTAGCACTCTTACCTCCTAACTCACCTTTTTTCAGGTTAACAATAGATGACTTTGATTTACAAAACTTAGTAGGTCCAAACCAAAGAGGTGCAGTAGAAGAAGGACTAGCACGTATTGAACGATCTGCGATGCAAGAGATCGAAGCGAGGGCAATACGAGTGCCTGTCTTTGAAGCATTGAAACACCTAATAGTCACAGGGAATGCTCTCGTGTACATGCCTAAAGAAGGTGGTATGCGTGTGTTCCGCTTGGATCGTTATGTGGTCAAGCGTGATGCAATGGGGAATGTCCTAGAGATCATTACTGTAGAATCCTTGAGTCCTTTAATGTTACCTGAGGAGGTACAATCCAAAATTACTACACCCAATTCCGATTACGGACAAAAGAATTACGATCTTTACACTTGTGTCAAGAAGACAGAATCAGGATGGGAAGTAAGACAAGAGGTCGAAGGACAAGAAATCGAAAGTTCATACGGAACTTACAAGGAAGACAAGAATCCATTCATACCATTGAGATTCACGAGGATTGATTCTGAGGACTATGGACGAGGGTTTGTTGAAGAATACATAGGTGACCTAAAGAGTCTCGAAGCATTAACTAGATCCATTGTAGAGGGGTCAGCGAGTGCTGCGAAGGTACTCTTTATGGTGAGACCTAATGGTACCACTAAACTTAGGTCACTCGCAGAGTCACCCAATGGTGCCATTGTACAAGGGGCAGCAGAGGATGTCTCAGTATTACAAGTAAATAAGTTTAATGATTTTAGGGTAGCACAAGAGGTAGCGAGGCAGATACAAGAACGGATCTCGTTTGCCTTCTTACTCAACTCCGCAGTACAGAGACAAGCGGAGAGGGTAACCGCAGAGGAAATTAGATTCGCTGCTCAGGAATTAGAGATGGCATTAGGCGGTGTCTATTCCGTGTTATCACAGGAGTTCCAGGTACCCTTGGTTACTCTCCTATTAAGTAGATTAGAAGAACAAAAGAAGATGCCTAAGTTTCCTAAGGACTCACTCAAACCTGAGATTGTCACAGGTATCGAGGCATTAGGTAGAGGACAAGACTTAAACAAGTTAGGTACTTTCCTTCAATACCTCCAACCCTTAGGACCACAGGTCTTAACGCAGGAGTTAAATGTACCTGATTATCTTGATCGTCTTGGTGCATCTCTTGGCATTGATACTGACGGACTCATTAAGTCACAGGAACAAAAGCAACAAGAGATGATGAGAGCACAGCAACAGCAACAAGCTCAGGCACAATCACAAGTAATGGGTAAGGTAGTCGAAGGTGCCGTTAAGAACCCTGAAGTGGTGAAGCAAGTAGCCGATGGTATTAAACAACAAGGACAACAGTAATGAATAAAGAGATGTTAAAGAGGGCGAGAGAAACCTCTGACAAGTTAAGCCCAGGTGATGCCTTTAGATGGTTGAGAAAACAAGCTCAAAAAATAAAAGCTACTGGTGCTAAAGGAAATACCTATAGGGAAACTATGGGTTTAGATGATTTTAAAGCTGCATTTGCGAGAGCAAAGAAAGCAGGGAAGAAAACTTTTGAGTTCAAAGGTAAAAAGTTTACTACTAAAACTAGAGATGAAGCAGTTCAAGCATTTCAAAGATTAATTGCTAAACATGGATCATCTCCTGAACAGGTAGAAAAATCAGCTAGGGAGATACGAGTATCGCATGGTATTCCGCACCCTAAGCAAAACAAAAAGAAATCTAAATAAGGAAGAGTAAGAATGGTGGATGCAGTTCAAACTCACGATCCTGTAGAACACGATACTACTATTGAAGATGCAGAGCATGTGCAGGAGATGCTCGAAAAAGTAGAAGGTGTTCAATCGTCAAGTGATGATCGGCCCGAATGGTTACCTGAAAAGTTTGGTTCCGCAGAGGAACTAGCTGAAGCATATCAAAACTTGGAGCAAGAGTTCCACACAAGAAACCAAGAGGAACCACAAGAGTATGCTCAGGAATCACAAGAAGTCGAAGAGTATGAAGAAGGAGATGAGGTAACCTCAAACAACATAGATAGTTTCCTAGAAGGTTATGGTTTAGATTATCAGAAGTTTGAGGAAGAGTTTAACAATACTGGTGGACTCTCTGATGCAGCTTATCAAGCATTAGACGAAGCAGGGATACCATCAGAATTGGTAGATAACTATTTGGAAGGTCAGATGGCTATGGCTGAACAAATAGAATCTAATGTGTATGAGGCGGTTGGTGGTCAGGAAAACTATAATTTGATGACAGAGTGGGCTTCAGATAATTTAGATCAATATGAGATAGAAGCCTTTAATCACATGATGGAATCCGCAGACTCTAACCAAATCAACTTTGCTATCCAAGGTTTAGCATCGAGGTACCTTTTAGCAAACCAAGATACTGAACCAAACCTAGTATCGGGTTCGGGTGGTGAAGGAATGGGTAGTCGTTATGAGTCCGTACAACAATTAACGTCTGCCATGAGTGACCCTCGATACCATAGTGACCCTGCGTATCGTAGGGAAGTAACAGATCGTTTATCACGATCAAATATAATGTAACATTTAGCAGTATTATCCGTACTCAAGATATTAGACTTTGCCCCTTGCGAGGGAGAACCTAGTACGAACTCTTGTTTACTAGATTGTATGCACATGTGTACATGCTTTTTAACATAAACAAGAAAGGTAATAATGCCTGATTTTCAAAACGAAACCTCTGCGTATCAAAGTATTCGTAGTGGTATAAGTAACGTAGGTGGTGCTGGTACACCATCTCGTGCTGGTACTGATCCTAGAGAATTGTTCCTCAAACTGTACGCAGGTGAGGTTATGACTGCCTTCCAGACGAAGAATGTCATGATGCCCCTCGGTAGAGTGAGGACCATTTCAAAAGGTAAGGAAGCCCAATTTATCATGACAGGTAAATATAGGGATGCAGCTTACCACACACCTGGAGCACGTATCGCACCCGATGCAGTAGCATCACATTCAGAGAGACTCGTCACTATTGATGACCTCTTAATCAACGCTCAGTTTATTCCTAAAATTGACGAGGCAATTCAGCACTACGATGTTAGAAATGTCTACACTCAAGAAGCAGGATATGGACTTTCAAAAGTAGCTGACCAGAATATCTTACGTATTCTCACTAAGGCTGCTTTGGCAACTAACGTAGAACGTGCTTCTAAGTTGATCAACAACTATAAGTCATTTGATCAAGAAGACTTCTCCGCTAACATTACAATCGGAAGTGCTGCAAACGGAAGTGACTCTCGTAAACCTAAGTTTATCGCTAAGGCCATTATGGATGCGAGGCGAGAACTTGAGAAGATCGGAGCACCTCTCGATGGGCTAGTTTGTATTATGAGTACTGACTCATACTACGATCTTTTCGATCACACTACTGCATCCGATGTAGTTGACCTCTCTATCTTTAATAGAGACTTTGGTGGAACTGGTGCTATTGGTTCTATGCAAGCACCTACAATTGCAGGTATTCCAATTGTAACCACACCACACTTTGGTTCCTTTAGTTCAGCAGGAACTTGGAGTAATAAACTCTTCAACTTAAGTGCTGCTGGTGCCACTGGAAATGCTACGGAAGGACCAG
>Ga0208899_1001745_pt1 | contig 15085 bp, 32 predicted proteins | sample VirMetDEL_Nov_24_FD_184518 | JGI IMG/M metagenome (GOLD analysis project Ga0208899, IMG submission 184518) | Aqueous microbial communities from the Delaware River and Bay under freshwater to marine salinity gradient to study organic matter... | ecosystem: Environmental > Aquatic > Marine >... | reverse complement strand
TGCCCAAAAGGGACATATCTAATTAGTCACAATGGCTTTAGCGATTTTTCAAGTGTGTATGGCAACAATGTTTGTAGCTTTACAAATAAAGACGATATCTCGATTGTTGGCGAGCAATCAAAGATCAAGCTGGTAGACCATGACATAGCCACGTATGGCGGCTTGATGGCCTTTAAATTTGAAAATTGTAATGGGATCAGATTCAGAGGATTCCATTTTGATATGACGTATATCAACTACAAAGATAGCTCAAGTTTTTATCCGTTTTGTGGCGCTATCTACATGGATAACGCAAGCAGTGCTGACGGTCAAAACCCCGATGATTTGTGCGGCGATATAATTATCAGTGATTGTGTATTCAAGTTATTTCATCCGCTTGGAAGTTATGGGATAACGTCGAACCCTTATCTTGGCGATCCTAACAATGCTTGGAAGCTATTCACTGTGTTTTTGTCTAGCCCGTATCAGGCGACTCAGCCACCAAACATTGCAAGAAACATAACGATCAAAGACTGCCTAATAAAGAAAGGCCATAACGGCTATGGATTTTGGGTTTGGGCAACGTCTAATGCTGTGTTCGACAATCTCGCTTGCGAGGATTGGGTTACTAAAAAAACCAATGTACCCGCAGAAACGATTGCAGGCGGCGGCACTCCGTTTATTAGGCACCACCAATTCAATAGTGCTGGCGCAAAAGTAACCAACTGTTATTTTAGAGCAAAGCCGTCATCCGAAAGAACAACTGTTGGCTTTGAAGGCTCTGGCGATTTTCTCCATTACACACAAAATTTAGCGGCGGCGTCTTCAGCTAGAGGGGAATATATTGTTTCAAACAATACTATTGTCCAAGGTCTTGGAGATGCGGCGGCGACCGCAAGTGACTTTGGCATACTCTGGTCTGGCTATGGGCATTTGGCCGTTACGGGAAATGTCTTTGATGGCAAAGATGGAGACACAGGAAATCAATATAGCGCTACGTCTGTATATATAGCGCCTTCGTCTACAGGCGGCACAGGCATATCTAGCGCCATCGTGTCTAATAATATTTTTGGTAGATGGCTCAAGACCAACAATATTACGGTATGGAATGGTAATGATACTAGCGAAGCGACAAGACGTTTAAGGCAGTTAAGTATTACTGGCAATATATCGTTATCTCAGGGCCAGTATTTCGCGTTTATTGGATCAACAACGTCTTTCACTTATGACGGTATTAAACAGCTAGATATCAGCAATAACATTATTGATGGTGAAAACTCTATCTGGGATAACACCAGCACAAACTCAAGAGCGATATACCTACTTGGCAATCAATCTGGCGATGTTTACAACATAGAATCGAATCAGATTCGTTATAAGTATTACGGCATTTATGATGGTACAACCAATACCACAGTAAATACTTTCAGAAATACTTTTGACAATGTTACCGATCATTACTTTCCTAACAATGTAGACGAAAGTTTAGGCGTAAATACGCAAGGAGAGATAACTCAGACGCTAGAAGGTCTTGCGGGCAGTACGCTATCCGTTAAAGAAAATGCCGGTAGCACCTTGTCAATGTATACCCAAACAACACAACAATATTTAATTGCAACTAATAAGTTAAATTTTTATACCGATGGGGCCGCACAAGTTGCACTTGACGATGGGACTTTTGCACCGGCTGTTGATGGAGATGTAACGCTTGGCGATCCTTCGTTCAGATGGGGCCAGATTTATTCTACCGTTGGATCAATCAGCACTTCTGACGAACGAGAAAAACAAGATATTGCGGATCTTTCAGACGCAGAGCGTAGAGTCGCAGTTTCCTTAAAAGGATTAATTAAAAAGTTTAGATTCAAGGATGCTGTTGCTAAGAAAGGAGACGGTGCGCGAATACATATTGGCGTTATGGCGCAAGAGGTTAAGGCCGCATTTGAATCTGAAGGATTAGATCCATTTGCTTATGGCATTGTGTGCTATGACGAGTGGGATGAAGAATACTCTACAGACGCAAATAATGAGCAAGTATTTACTGCCGCAGGGAACCGATACGGCGTTAGATATGAAGAGCTTTATGGATTTATTATTAGTACCCTTTGAGGGTGGACAGGCCCGATAGGGCGATAAACATAGGAGGCCATATGGCACTTACTGAACAGACAATGAACGACAAGATTGAGGTGGTACAACTTGCCGCTGGTTATCCAGTAGTACAGGTACGCACTGCGACAATCATCATGCGAGACGATCAAGAAATATCAAGAAATTTCCATCGTCATGTACTGACACCAGATGCGGATTTATCTGGCGAAGATGCTGACGTTGTGGCTATCGCAACAACTGTATTTAGCGATGAAGCGAAAGAGGCGTATGCCGCTAGACCACAGGAGGTTGAATAATGTCAGGTGAAGTAACCAAGAGCATTACAGCTCAAAACACATTCAGCGATACGATTAAGGTGCAGGGCTACTTTAACCTGTCTGTCTCTGGTATTGCTGGCGGCACTGTCGTCACAGTACAGAAGCAGTCAGGCGTTGACGGCACTAACTGGACCGACGTTGATGACTTCTCATCCGATATCGAGACCTTTGGCTTTGAGGCAGAGCGTCAGAACTATCGCGTAGGCGTTAAGACTGGCGAGTTTGGCTCAGGCACTTGCAAAGTACGACTTGGTTGTAAGTGGATCGACTACCTGTCATCGTAAGATTGGCATGAACCTAACTGAGTTCAACAGCTTATACGAGTACAAGTACGACCCAAAAGGTCGGGATGTTTGGTTCGTTATTAAGCTGAATGAGCAAGGTATGTATCGGGGCGACTGCGAGGACTACTCGCTTTCCGTCCTGTACTACGTTGTATGTCAAGGATCATGGCTCAAGTTTTGGTGGTTACTGTTTACCTTCCAAGCTGAGATATGCGGCTGTGAGACTAAGGGCGGCGGCCATGCTGTGCTTCGTTATGGCGATATGTACATTGATAACTGGTCGAAGGCGTGGGTCGAGCGTGAAGACATGGAAGAGCTGGGCCATAAATTCTGGCCTTGGAACTATATGATTCTGCCAACTACCGTCGCGATCAAGATGTTATTGGGAAAGATTAGAGGCTGATATGAAAACCCCAGCGTGGCAACGTAAGGCTGGCAAGAATCCCGAGGGTGGCTTGAACGAAGCAGGTAGACGTTCAGCCAAAGCCCAAGGGATGAACCTCAAGCGTCCAGTAAAGAGCGGTGACAACCCACGACGGGCCAGTTTCCTTGCTCGCATGGGCAATATGCCGGGGCCAGAACGTAAGGACGGCGAACCCACACGTTTACTGTTATCATTGAAGGCATGGGGTGCTGACTCAAAGGCAGAGGCCAGACGTATAGCGGCGAATATCTCAAAGCGTAACAAGGCGAGGAACGCATGAAGAAGCCAAAGAAAGGTTTGTACTACAACATCATGAAGAAGCGCGAGCGAATAGCGTCTGGCTCTGGCGAGCGTATGCGTAAGCCCGGTACTGCTGGCGCACCAACTGCTAAGGCGTTTAAGGATGCGGCTAAGACTGCAAGGAAGTAATGATTGACCCGGTCACTGCCGCCGCCGGATGTGCTAAAGCCTACGCTATGGTTAAAGGCATGGTCGAGGCTGGGCGCTCCGCTGAAGATACGCTATCTCAAATTGGCGTTTGGTGGGGGCATTACAGTGACGCTATGGAGTGCGACAAGAAAGATCCGTCGCCCTTCCGCAAGGTGGTATTCGCTAAGAGTGTACAGGCTGAAGCCTTAGAGCGCTTTGCCAGACAGCAAAAGCTGAGAGCGCAAAGGCGCGAGATCGTTTTGCTAATCAAGTATACCTATGGCGATGATGGTCTAGAGGAGTTCAGACAGCTACAAAAGACTATCAGCCGAGAACGTGAGCTTACGATTTACAATCAAAGGCGAATGAAAGAAAAAATACTGGCGGGATTTACTGTTATAATCGGATCAATACCTGTTGCGTTTTTAATTTGGTTGATTTTTCAGAAGGGCGGTAAATGAGATGGATGTGGCACGAGAAGCACTGATTAAACTAGAGTCGCACGAGAAAGAGTGCCTGATCAGATACGAGAGCATCCAGCGCCAGCTTGATGAGCATAACTCTCGCTTCGATAAGTTAGATGCCGCAATGAACCGCCAACTAATAGTTATCATGACCGTCATTCCGTTAGTCATCGGCGTCATAGAGTTTATCCGATGATTGAACTACTAATCGGCCCTGTCACTGGGCTATTAGATAAGTTTGTAGAAGACAAAGATCAGAAGGCTAAGTTAGCCCACGAGATTGCAACACTAGCTGAGAGACAAGCACATGAAATTGCAAAAGCTCAAATCGAAGTTAACAGGTCTGAAAGCCAGAGCGGTAGCGTGTTTATCGGGGGATGGCGTCCAGCCACCGGTTGGGTATGTGTTCTCGGTTTTGGCGTCAACTTTCTTGTTATTCCTCTTACTAACTTGTTTCTTTCTATAACTGAGAACCCCTTGCTTGTTCCGTCACTGGACGTTAGCGAGATGATGCCTGTACTACTGGGTATGCTGGGACTGGGTTCGATGCGTACCGTAGAAAAAACCAAGAACGTCGCAAAGCAATGACCTACAAGTTCTTCAGACTCGAAGAGTTCAACTGCACCCACACAAACCTTAATGGGATGGACCCTGAGTTTCTCGTAAAGCTCGATGAGTTGCGCGAGAAGGTAGGATTCCCGTTCCGCATTACGTCGGGCTACAGAGATGCAACCCACCCTGCTGAGGCACGTAAAGCTGAACCCGGTACAGGCACACATTGCCAAGGGATCGCGGCTGACATCGCTGTCTCTAATGGCTTTGAGCGTATGAACATCGTGCATGAGGCAATCAAGATGGGATTCTCTATCGGTGTTGCTAGGACCTTCGTACACGTTGACGGTCGCAAAACCACACCCGTCATGTGGACCTATTCTTAAATAACAAATAATGTTGCACTCCCCTTAAAGATAACGTAAAGTGTTATCTGTTCCATGTGGAACTAACCAAGGGAGAAGCAAAATGTCAGAATTTGATTTCTATGAAATCGCTACAAACTTCCCTAACTGGGAAGAGAATGTTGACTACATTGAGGACATGGACATTCGCCGTGACTTAATGCGTCAAGTCGAACGCGACTCATCCGAGCTTGCACCTACCGCCGCACACCAGACTGGCTCCGAGCTGGAATTCGTTGACATGATTTTCAACGATCAGATGGACCCTGCTGATGTCGTCAACAAACTCCGCACTATGCTTTGGAACTACGCCAAGCCAATGACCATTGAGGCCATTTCGGATGAGCAGTCAAAGTACGCTGATGAAATGGATATCAGGCCTGAGACGGCACTTGATCTGGGGGTACGTGACAGTGACTTTTGATACCGAAGAAGTGTTGAACAAGGGCTTACGCGAGTACATGGACCCCAAGGTTCGAGCGTACAGGTGTGGGTTCGAGGATGGCATGGGCCATGAGTGGGCAAAGCGCCACATACCCGATCAGGACTACGAGGCAGGTTATGCCCGTGGTTATGAGTTAATTCAAATGATGGACGCGGCAAGTGTCGCAGGAGAAGTAGCATGAATGGTGTCGTAAAAATCCACGGTAAAGAATATAAGACCGTGGCACTTCGGGTCGCAGAGTTTAGAGCGGCCCATCCCGATTACACAATCTCAACCGACCTGATCGAGGCCAATGATGTGCTGGTCATTATGAAGGCCAGCATCTTGGATAACGATGGTCGCCTGTTGGCTACTGGCTACGCTGAGGAAGTACGTGCCGCCAGCAAGATCAATCAGACCAGTGCCCTCGAAAACGCGGAGACCTCAGCAATCGGTAGATGCTTAAGTGCGCTAGGGTTCGGCGGCCAAGAGTACGCATCCGCCGATGAGGTAGCAAACGCTATCCAACAGCAAAATGGTGGCGACTTCCTAGAGTTTATGGAGGCAGTCCGAGAGAACTTTGACTGGGTCATGTACGCCAAAACATTTATTCAGAATGAGGATTGGCATGATCTAGCCTCTATCTGGGGCGATATTAGCCATGACACGATGGCAACATTATTTAGAGCGCCAACTAAGGGTGGAATCTTTACAACCGAAGAACGTGCGGCCTGCAAAGGCAACGATCAATTTAACCAAGCGAGAAAGGACCTAGCAAATGGAGTATGACAACAGCAATCGCGGCGTCTTGTTTAAGAATGACCGCAAGGAAAAGGAAACGCACCCGGACTACAAGGGGAGCTATACCGACGCCAATGGCTCGGAGTTTTGGCTGTCTGCGTGGCTGAAGAAAGACAAGAACGGCAACACGTTTATGTCTCTCAGTACCACGGCTAAGGATGAGGCGCACAACAGGGGTATGCAACAAGCCCGCCAAGCCGTCCAGCCAAGTGATGACTTCTCTAATGACATTCCATTTTGATATTGGTCTGTCGCTGAGGACAGCGCAGAAAGAGTTCCGCGTCAGTAATAAACAACTGGCGCAGGACTTTGGTGTTACTGAGATGACGATCCACAGATGGCGCAAGAGCAAGGACGCAACCTTGAGCCGCACAGTGGATTTTGCAGAGCGGTTCGATATGGACTTCGAATCGTTTCTTGACTTGCCATATAGGGAGAAAGCATGAGTCAGAAAGATCGGGTACTTCAGTACCTCAAGCAAGGTAAGGTGTTGAACAGACTGAACGCATGGGATGAGCTGGGGGTTATTGAGACCCCGGCCCGCATCTCAGAGTTGCGGCATGAAGGTCACGAAATACAAACAACCATGAAGCAAGTGCTGAATCGCTACGGCGAATTGGTGCGGATTGCAGAGTGGTTTATGCAAAGGGAGAAAGCATGAAGAAATTAATCGTTTTACTAATCACGCTGGTAGCTATGCCAGCATTCGCCGGGACCAAGGCTTACACCAAGAACGGGGAAGGCGGTCAGATCGTCCTAACCGATGAGACTTGTGAGGCTGATCCTGAGATGCTTCGGGCCTACTTCTTTACTGAAGGCCACTATACCGAGGAAGGTTGTTGGAAGGACGATGACACAACCATTTTTGCGAAGTGGGATCAGCAAGGAAAGTACCGCTATCGCAAGTCTATCTTCAAGGTGGTTAATCAGTGGTAAAAAAAAGGCCCCATCACTGGGGCCATGTCACTTGTCCAAGGGAGGGACTACGTGATATCTTCAAGGGGTCAACTAAGAAGATGAATGGATTATACACTACAAAACCATTCCGTGTTTCCCTTCATCCTCATTTTTGTCAGAGATTACTGGGCGTTAGGCCGACGAACCTAAGAACGTCGGAGACGGAGTTGACCCTCTCCATGATGCGCCCCGCAGGCCGAGAGCTGGTCAAGCGGATAGATGTCAAGATTCGATACAGTAATCAAAGCTCGTCATTACTAATTAACTGATTTGTCGGAGCTTGCTCCGGCATTAAAAGGGAAGTGTGGATTATGGATTTAGATACAGAACAAGACGCTATGCGTTACAGGTGGTTACGGAATACCCAGAACCAGCGAATGAGAGATAACGAAGACGCCGGTTGCATTCAAAGTATTATGGTCGCTATCGACGAATTTAGCGCGGAGGCTCCAAGCCGTGAAGAGCTTGATCGCTATGTTGATCGAGAGATGGCTAAGTGGCCTTTAGTCACGTGGGGCCGTAATGCTTTTACTAAGGGAATTTCTACAGAGGTGGTAGTACAGGAGGAGCGAGAATGATCATTCTTAATGACGGTACTTACTACGAACCTGACGATGAGCAAATCATCTTCTGGCAGAATGCTTTTCCGAAGGTCGATATCTTTGCCGAGCTTAATGCGATGGCGGCATGGTGTGACGCTAATCCAAAGAAACGTAAGAAGGATGGTAAGCGCTTTGCACAGTCGTGGTTAAGTCGAGCATCCCAGCAAGAGCGAGGGGTGTCCCCATTTGCCGAGAAAATGCAGACAACTTCTGGTAAAATCGGCTTGAAGAGTTGGAGCTTCCTAGACGATTGCACCCATGATTTTCTCAAATCCGAAAAGTTTCGAGCATACTGCCTCCAGAAGTATGGGCAGTACGTCACCTTCGAAGGCGAGCGGGTAACTGCATGAGCGAGCGATGGTTCGTCAACAACAAATTCCAAGCTGATCAGTTTTGTGAATACATTCGGGCTAACCAAGACAAGGGGAATATCTACGAGATCATTCCTCTCACCCGGACCGGAAAGCAGAACGACGCTATTCATGCTTACTGTAGAGAAGTCGCCAGTGTTATGGCGGCTCATGGTATGGACATGAAGACCGTCATTAAAGAAGGCGTACCCATTGACCCCACTATGTACCTGATTAAAGACTATATGTGGCGACCAATTCAAAAGGCTGTAACAGGCGTTGATTCCACCAGAAAGATTAATCCCGTGGAGGTCAACGAAATTTACGAGGTTTTGAGTAGGCTACTTGTCGAAAAATACTCGATCAACGTGCCATTCGGGAGGCGCAACTAACATCTATCCGGGGGGAGACGATGTCATTACTTGAGTATTGTACTACCGACAGACAACGACAAATCGTAGAGCTTCACGAGCAGGGCTTGGGCTACACCAAGATCAGCCAGCAGATAGGCATTGGCCGTCTTAGTGTCAGAGATTGCATTAAAAACGTAAAAAATAAAGCCGCCGCCCAAGGCTATTCACCCGAGCATGATATGACTCGCACCGTCCCCGACACCTTTACGGTCAAAGGGGTGTCCACCTACTACAACGAGGATGGAAAACCTGTTGGTCAGTGGGTTAAGTCGATGGCTGACAAGGAAGCGATGCTTGAGGCGGCGCTTGAGTCATTCAAGGCTGGATTCCTTGAAGAGATAGATGGCCTCTACAAGCCCATAGAAGCCCCAGAAGCCGCAAAGAATGAAGATAGGCTATCAGCTTATCTAATCGGAGATCATCACCTGAACGCCCTCTGCTGGTCCCCTGAGACGGGTGGCGATGACTGGGATACAAACATTGCTCAAGACGTACTGATCAAGGCCGTCGATAAGCTGGTCTCTGCGGCAGGCGATTCGGAAGTGGGTGCACTGATTAACTTGGGTGACTTCCTGCACGCTAACTCAGGTGACAACAAGACAGCCAAAGGAACCCCGGTCGATGTCGATGGAAGGCTGGGCCGGGTAATCCGTATTGTCGGGAACCTATTCAAAGTTCTAGTCACCCGGATGCTGGAGACGCACAAAGAAGTCTGGCTGATCAACGTAAGGGGTAACCATGATCCCGATGCAAGCCTCTGGCTAAACGAAATGATGCGCCTCTACTTCCATGATGAACCACGGGTGAAAGTGTTCGACAACTTCTCCAAGTGGATACATTTCGAATGGGGCAAGACTCTCGTTGTTATGCACCACGGGGACCGGGTAAAGACTCAGGCGCTCTATGAAGCTGTCACAAGAGACTACGCAGAGGAATGGGGCCGGACGACTAACCGATACTTATATCACGGGCATATTCACCACCGGACTGTGACTGAGATGGGCGGCTTGCACCTCGAATCGTTTGGCGTGTTATGTCCACCGGATGCGTATCACTCAGCATCGGGCTATGGGTCTGCAAGGTCCATGTCCTGCGTTATACTCGATAAGAGCTACGGCGAGCACAGTCGATTCAAAGTTGGCATTGATGAGGTTAAAGCATGATCCCAATCATTAGCTGTCCGTTACCGGGCGGCGGTCAAGCACTTATCAAGACACAGGACATTGGCGGCGCAACCAGTGGCAAGAATCCAAAAGAGTGCGATGTCTACATACTAGGTTGGGCGGCTAACGGGATTACAGTCGATTTAAGTTTGGATGACTTCGCAGAGATATGGGTATCAGCATTGATAGACGATGGAGCGCCGGAGTATGAGATCGTATTTACCCCAGATGAAGTGCACTGAGTGCTTCAAAATCATGGTCCCCCAGTTTAAGCAGGAATACCCGCATAAGCTGGAAGGCTGGTCATGTGACTGCGGGAACAGCGAAAAGGCAATACTTCGAGAGCGTCAATACACGAGGGCCGACGATGGCAGTCAAACGCGAACAGTGTGATATCTGGTTTTCAAAGGCGGTAAGGCTACGAGATGGGAAGTGTATGCACTGCCACAAGACTGATCGACTTGAGTGCTCACATATCTACGGACGGGCCAACAAGCGAGTACGCTGGGCCATGTCAAATTGTATAGCCCTCTGCCATGCTTGCCACAGATATATGACCTCCAATCCCGTGGCGCACTTCGACTTTCTGAATGATCTGCTGGGCGAGGAACACATGGATAAGTTGCGGATGGATCGCAATGAGATATACAAGACTAATAAACTATTGAGAAAGGATATCGCGGCGCATTACCGCGATGAGGTCAGGCGTAAGGAACTTGATCCTGATTACGAGATTCAGAGCTGGAACTAACGTAGTCCAGATAGTATTGCCGAAGGATGAAGCGATCCCGGAGCTTAGTCAGGGCGCTCTTTTCTAACTGAGCCACCCTACTCCGGGTGATGCCTAGCTCATCGGCAATCTCTTGATGAGTCATTAGGTAATCGTCATTGATTGCTCTTGTCATAACTGTAAAGGCCGCTTATGCGACCTTGTATTGTTCCTTGAGATACTTGGTGCCATGACGCTTGTTGTTTAGAAAGTGGTCATGGTAATTCTTAGAAGCCTCAGCCGTTTTGTTTAGTCGGAACAACACCTCAAGGTATTGCGCTTCCTGTTTAAATTCTTGATATGTCATGTCTATCTCCCTTGGTAAGGGCCGCTTACGCGGCCACCTCCTTGACCCGTTCATCTTCTACGAAGAACCCTTTAGTGCTTCCGCAGTTTAGGATGTAACCACCCTCTACTTTTTTTACTACCTCTGCCTTGATCCAGAGTTGGCTTGCTTTGTAGATTACTTGATTGTTTTGCATCTTACTTCTCCCTTGGTTAGTGGCTGTGTCCCCAGCCGATGAACACATTAAAACATATCTAAAATCAAAAAGCAACATTTTTTGTTATGTTTTTTAGGTGGGGTGGTTGCAAAGCCACAAAATGTGTTATCATTATTGGATGTGTACTACAGTGAAGCGAGCCATGTTTTGCACTCGTAACGGCTATAAGCACATTGAGAACCTCGATCAGGTATGTGAACTCATCGGGCGTTTGAAAGTACTCACGGAGTCCGAGTATCTCGATCTATGTGCTATCAACAAGCTAGAGAATGCACGAGCGTTAGAGATGGCGAAACATTACCCCAGTCACTAGGCATGGGGACATAACAGGCCGAAAAGGTCACGGGGCTTCTTGCCCCTCAAAAAAAGGGATGGGTCATGTACGAGCAAGAAATGTTTAACAAGAATCCGGGCTTAGTAATTGGCGCGGTTATCTTATTCATCACTGTGTTGGGCATCGTAGGTAATGCCGACATGGAAGAAGAGATCAGCCAATACGAGTTCTATTGTGAGAATGTCGCCATGTGGATTGACTCCAATGGTGAGAACGGGCATCCAAACTTCAGAGGTGTAGATTGTGAAGCTGACCTATAAGGATGTACAGGAAGCATCAAAGCTGAATCACAGTGGCGTTACGTTTGACAGCTTGGCTACTATCTTTGATGTAAGCCCAACAACTATTCGCCGATACATTCGGGCGTTTGAGCGTTACGGGAAATCATTCTGGGGACCATACCCAACTGAGGTAAATGATGCCTGATCAACGTGGTAAGCTAGACAAGGAAACGCGGGATAGACACTTTCCTGAGCTGAATGGCGGGAAAGGATCAAGACCACGTAAGTACACCAAGAGTAGTACGAAAGCATACGCTGACAACTGGGATAGGATATTCGGTGGCAAAGACAAAGGCACAGCTCAATAGGCAGATGCGACAAGAGGGGTTGAGAGACTTCCTTTCTAAGCAGAAGCTAATCGAGAAAGTCATTGATATTTCTGAGAAATTGATGGAGCCAGACGTTGAATATGACGCTCTGGACATCCAGCGTATGCGTACAGCGGCAGAACTTAACCTCAAGCTGGCCGCAAAGGTGCTTCCTGATCTTAAATCGACCGAGCTGACTGGCCCAGATGGCGGTGATTTAGTCATAGCTGTACAGCGTAAGCGCTTCGATGGCGACGATTGAATACGTAATGAAGCCGCAAGGCAAAGTTCTCGAAGAGTTTGCAGACTGTCGGGAACGTAACTCTTTCATCATGGGGCCGCTAGGCTCCGGCAAGACCGTCCAAGTAATCCTCAAGTTCCTAGAGCTAATGTGCGAACAGGCACCAGTAAAGCGGGAGAGTCATCCCAACTACGGTGTTCGGCTCAGTCGGATCATTGCCGCACGTAATACTTACAGCGAACTATTCTCCACGACCATTAAAGATTGGCTCGAGGTGCATGGTGATTTAGGTGAGTTCAAGCAGGGCAACAAAGAACCACCAACGCATAAGATTCAGTTCAAGTTAGAGGATGGCACGACAGTCAGAAGCGAGGTCATCTTCATTGCCTTTGATCGCCCTGATCACGTTAAGAAGGCACGGGGTATCCAGACTACATGGGTATGGCTAAACGAGGCTAAGGAGCATTCCAAGAGCGTTGTGGACATGCTTGATCTGCGTTGCGGTCGATACCCGTCGATGAAAGAAGGAATCAAACCGACTCATTACGGAATGGTGGGAGACTCAAATGCTCCAGACGAAGATCACTGGTATTACAAGCTTGCTGAAGAAGAACGCCCGGAAGGTTGGAAGTTTCATCGTCAACCCGGTGGAGTCTATCGGGAGGGAGATGGTTGGTATCTCAATACCAAAGCCGAGAACCTCAACAACTTACCCGAGGATTACTACCGACGTGGACTACAAGGCAAGACCGACGACTGGGTCAAGGTCAACTTGGCTAACGAGTATGGCTTCGTCTCAAGTGGTAAGCCGGTGCACCCTCTTTATACTGACTCTATACACTGTCTTGGGGATCATTACACTCCTAATGCTGACACCCCTGTTGTGCTTGGTTTCGATTTCGGTCGGACTCCCGCTTGCGCTTTTTTACAGCGCGATGCGTTGGGTCGCTGGATTTGTTTCGATGAATTCTGCATGACTGATAGCGGGGCGGTGGACTTTGCACCTACCCTCAAACGATATATCGAGGCGAACTATCCGAAGTTTAAGTTTCGCGGCTGGGGCGATCCCTCGGGCGACAACAAGAACCAAGCGAATGCAGACACACCATTTAAGATATTACGAGCGGCTGGTATTCCTTGTACTCCCACGCTGTCTAACGATCCAGCTATGCGGAGAGCGGCTCTGGAACTACCCATGAAAGAGCTGTGCATGGATGGCAAGCCTCGATTCTTAATCAGCCCCAAGGCGAAGATGATTCGCAAGGGGTTACAAGGCGGATTCTGTTACCGACGGTTACAGCTATCGGGTGAGAAATACACAGATGAGCCAGACAAGAACGAATACAGTCACCCGGTCGAGGCATTGGAGTACGCATTGCAGGGCGAAGGTGAAGGCAGACAGGCACTGACCAACTTGCATACAAGGCAACGGCAGACACAGCGGGCGCAGGTTAAGTTCAGTGTCTTCTGATATCGCCTATGTGGCGTTCTCAATGGATGAGGGTCACTGGTGGTCATGGATGCTACACCCTGAGATACGACACTGTTACGTCGTGATTCCGAATGATGGCGAATGGCTTGCACTGGGCAAGTCAACGGAAGGCATAGAGCTAATGATCGTCGATAACATTACGGATGTAGTCCAGAACGATATTCTGATAAAATCCAAAGTTACTAGGCCCAAGCGTGGGCTATTTATGTTGAACACTTGCGTTGGTTATACGAAGCAGGTGTTGGGAATTAACAAGCCGTTCATATGGACGCCATACCAGTTATATAGATATTTGGAGAATCAGGCATGGCCGGAAAGCTAAGACAAAGCGTGAGAGGTATCGGTAAGTCACACCGGAAAGTGTTTAGAAAGATCGACCGAGTGCGCCGAGGCAAAAGTCTTTTGGGCGAGCTTGGCGTTAAGGACAAGAAGCGAAAGCCTCAAGATGTAATTGGCTATGACGGCGAAACCTTTACACGTAACGGGAAGGAAACAACCCGCGATTCACTGAGGATGGGATGAAATGAAATCACCAAAGGCACCTAAGCCCACAGCACAGCAAATCGCTGTAGAGCGTCGTCAAGCGGCGGCATTGGATGAAGAGATCCGAGAGCAGGAAGAGCGCTTTCGTGCAATGGCTCGCGGCAAGCTAGGAGCCAAGTCATTGTTAGGCGGTGTACCTCGCAGTCGTGCTGAAGCGGCTGGCGGTCGTGCTGGTGCGGCCCCGGCTCGTACTATGCTAGGCATGGGTGGCGGAGCGGCTGGTCCACGTCGTACTGGCGGCACTCCAACAGGTCCGTATGGCGGCATGAACGTCCAATTTAAGTAGGTAATCTTATGAGCTTGCCCCCGCATCTAGGCTCGATCCAAGATATTAAGGAACGAGAGCAAAAGGCATTCAGCACTCAGGCAATGTGGCACGACCAATTGCAGGATGTGTATGAATATTTCCTACCTCAGCGAAACCTGTTCGACACTGAGAACACAGGCCAGAAGAAGATGGACCGCATCTTTGACTCGACTGCGTTGACAGCTATCCAACAGGGCGCGAGCAAGCTACAAGAGAACATCGCACCGATCATGTCACGCTGGGCTACCTTCCAGCCGACCGATGAGATCATTCGATTGCTTGAGTCGGGTCAGTTCGATGTGTCTGAAGAGGACATCCGGGCGAACCTAGACCAGCAATGTAATCTTGTATTCGACTATATCAACCGATCTAACTTCCATACGCAGTTCTATGAGGCCGCACTTGATCTATTGGTAGGCACAGCCACCATGAAGATTGAAGAGACGGACGATGAGACCAATCCTATCTGCTTCAACACGATCCCACAGAAGGGCATTGCGTTTGAAGAGGGACCATATGGTGGTGTTGAGACGCATTGGCGACGGTTTGAGGTTAAGGCTCGCTTGTTAGAGCGCATGTGGCAGGGCTTTGAGGCGTCACAGAAGATCCGCAACATGATTGAGAACAGCCCCAAC
>Ga0208899_1001737_pt1 | contig 15152 bp, 30 predicted proteins | sample VirMetDEL_Nov_24_FD_184518 | JGI IMG/M metagenome (GOLD analysis project Ga0208899, IMG submission 184518) | Aqueous microbial communities from the Delaware River and Bay under freshwater to marine salinity gradient to study organic matter... | ecosystem: Environmental > Aquatic > Marine >... | reverse complement strand
TGAACCATTCTGCCAATTTTAGTGTAGTAACCTGTTTGAGAGGTATAAGTTACGGTTGGGTCGGTAGTCGCACCCCCAACAGCAGGCGTCCAAGTCCCCTCCTCATAGTCATCCAGCTTATTAGCCGACCCAGTGCCGCCAAGGTAGACACCGCCAGAGGTTACAATATCGCCAGTTACATCTAAGGCTTGGGTGGGGGCTGCATTCCCAATGCCAACCCGATTGTTTGTACTGTCAACGTAAAGCGTATTGGTGTCTACGGTCAGATCACCGCCGACTGTGCTATCTCCACCAACGCTTGCAGCGGTTGTGCTGAGGAGAACAGCTTTTGTGCCTAAGTAACCACTCATTAGGTTTGCTCCAAGATACTCAGGATAACATCTGTTGCGCCAGAGGATGAGACTTTAAGGATGTCTGTCGCTTCCATCACGATCTTACCGTCTAACACAGACAGAGATGAATTAGCTGGAATAGGTACTGAAGTCACAATCTCAACGTCTTGGTTTGCTTCGTCGTTGTTACCTGCACGACCAGCCGTGTCAGACGACAGAGTGACAGTAGCTGTAATTTGCGATGACGTTGTGTTGCCTAAGACCAGACCTATGATAATCGTGGTTGTGGACCCTGCAACCGTGTAAATGTCGTCAAGCGTTGTGACCCCTGCCTTGGTTACAACTTTAAATGTATTTGCCATCGTATCTCACCCCAAAGCTATTGCAAGGGCCACGCTGGTCCCAGCCGGTTCAAAATCAGTCGTTGCAGAAGTCGCCGCAGACCCAAGCCCCAACGTAGTTCGCGCCGCAGACGCATCCGCGTCATCAATTAAGGACGCGCCAAACGTACTGATCGTACTACTTTCTACCTTATCTGAGTTCAGATTGGTGAAGTTCGCATCGACCTCTGCGTGCGTAAGCGGGCTACCCTTGCCTGATCTCGTGACTATCGTGGACATCAGTCAAGTCTCACTTTTAAGTTGCCCGCGCTAATCCTAAACACATCTCCCGTTTCAATAGTTTTAGGCAGAGCCGTGGAAAAGTCACTTGGATCAGTAAGCTGCGCCCAAGCCAAGCGGTTTCCACCAGAGCTTGCGTCATAAACAGCCGCGTAACTCACAGTACCCCAGCTTGCCGTAGCCGCTGGAAATTCTATGGCTGCGCTTGTAGCCGCCTCAGTTGGATTTGTGCCAGACACACTAAACGATGCGCTTTGCCGCGCATAACCGCTGCCGCTGACCTCAGTGCCAGCCGAAGCATCTGTATCGGCGCTTGTATGAAGCCCAACGTAAATAGTCGTCGGGCTTGTGTAGGACGTGTTCGTAAACACATGCTTTAGTAGTGCATCTTCAAGATAGTCGGTAAAGCTCATCAGTAGCTCCTTATTTTCATACGCAACCCAGCGCCGCCATATTTAGCCTGATTGCTTTCTTCATTTATCGCCTGCACCGCTGCAGCATACAGAGACGCCCAAGTCGTAATACGTTGATCCTCAGCCAAATAGGGCGCGGAGTGTATCAAAGAACCATACAAATAAGCATCAGGAAAATACGTCAGAAGCCAATTATTTGTATTGCTATCGCTTAATGCAGAAATCCGCGAATAATAATAAAGCTCTAAGCTATAGGTCGCATCAGGCGTGGGGTATAGTTCTATTTCACCTTGCGTAAATGCATAAAACGCAGGCTTTCCAGACGTGTCCAAACTCGCCTCGCGGCGCTGCCTTAGCTGATGATGACTAATAAGCTCAACAGGGCGATAATCACCTGTTTCAATGTGCAATCTTATCGGCTCAAGAAAGTCTGCAGGTATTGCACTATACTGACCGTCAACCTCAGCAGACGCCCTATTCTCCATGCGCCAATGCCTAATTTTTCTATTAAAGTCAGTTTCAGCCAACTTAATAAAATCAGGTATTACAGACGTTAAATCATCGCGGTTTAGAAAGTCCGCGATGCTCGATTTAAGCTCTGCAAATGTAGATAACGCCATTTAACAATCCCACCTTCTGCGTGCCGCTTTGCCCCGCTCACCCGTCCAACCCTGAGAACGCGCACAAAACGATTTTTTACGCGCCGCGTCTTTCTTGGTCTTAGGGTTAGGGGCAGGCGGCTTTAGCTTACTACCCGTTGCCTTATTATACTTTGCTCGGCCCTTTGCTGTCAGGCCAGCACCCTTGCTGACTGGCAACTTTTCGCCACGACCCACACTTAAATTCGGCCCAGATTTGCGCTTGGTAGGCAAGGCTAACCTCTACCCTCTTTTGCCATCATAAAGCTCAAATAAGCCTCATATTGACGCTGCAAGTTGCGCTCGCCACTGCGCCCCGTATATAGCACTTCAAACGTCTTTGGATCGACTTGCCTTGCCATAAACTGCATAAACAACGGGTCTTGCGTAGGATCAGCGTAGCGCTGCACGGGTGCTTGCGGCATACCCGCCGCTGGCCCTTCTGGGCGAACCATCTGTGTCGGCGCTGCAGGCATACCTGCCGCTAACCCCTCTGGGCGCACCATGCTTGGCAAAGCCCTCGGCATACCCGCCGCTGACCCTTCTGGGCGAACCATCTGCGCAAGATTAGGCGGCAGAAGAGCCAAGTAATCTTGATTGGTCATCTCTGGGTCGTCAGGGTAAACAGGGCCGCCTTGAAACATTCTATTCAGTTTAAACTCTGCGCGGATACGCGGGTCTGCGTCAAGAACGTCCGTAGGCCGCCTTTGATAACTCTCAGCACGGTCAAAAATGTCACCTATAAAATCTTCTGCGTAATTCATCGGTAGGGGAGCTGTTTCTCTAAAGCCGCCGCCAACAGAATATGGATTAACATAAGTCTCAGGAGCAGCAGGGGTTGCCATCAGACCATAAGCATCAATTGGCTCAACATTATTGCGAGACACCATCTCAGGTCTTGCACGCGGCCTTAAAGTCATTCCACCGTTCGCAGACCTAGCATCCGTAGCAATGCGCTCCACACGATCTTGTGCTTCATACGGCTTAGCAAAAAGATTGCCTAGCGCAGACAACAATCCACCACCCTCAAAGCGATCCCCAGACCGACCGGCACCGCCGCCGTCAATCATGTCAAGCAATCCAGTAAATCTTGGCCCTGCGCCATCACGACCACCGCGCAATGCATTAAGCGCACCTAATCCAGCCAGTAAGCCTATCGCTTGTCCCGCATTCATTTCTTTCTACCTTTCGCAGTTTTTGCCGCATCTTTAAACGCCTTAGCAGTAGGCGCATTTTTTGACCCAACCTTACGCATCTTTTCACCGCTACCCGCCGCAATGCGTTTTCGCTTGGCATGAATATTTGCATAAAGTCCTTTAGCCATTACTTATACTTTCCAGCCTGACACTTGCCAGCACGCTTACACGCAGCAGGCGTAGGACAATTTTTACATGGAGTAAATTTCATTTTTTCTTCCTTTTAGATTTTTTCGCTACAGAAAGAGCAATTGCAACAGCCTGCTTTTGAGGTTTTCCAGACTTCATCTCAGCCCGAATATTCTTAGAAATAGTTTTCTTAGAATGCCCCCTCTTTAACGGCATGAATAACTCCTTTTTGCGCACCATAACACTTTATGCAATTCCACGCAAATTTCTTCTTATTTCACCGCGCCAACTTATAAACGCGCCGCTCAAAGCAGTCGCCGCATCACTTGCCATCGTCAAACATAACGCATCAGCCAAGTCAGGCGAAGAAAGCCCACGCTTGCGCATCTCATCCTTACTTTCAGCCTTCATTTTGCCACTACTGGTAAAACTATAGCGAATGCTGGTTAGCTCTGCGATAAGCTGATCATTCTTTGGCAGCTTGCAAGAACGATCCTCAAGCCAACCCTTCGTCTTAAACCAAAGCTCGCTGCGCAGATTAAGATAGGTATCGCCCATAGATGGGCTTTCAGCTACGTTCACGCCGCGCACAGGCAGGCCAATCTCACGCAGGCGGTCTACCACACCTGAGCCTACGCCGATACTATCGACAAGTATTTGCGCGGGCTGTCTGCTGGGCGGTAACGCCTCATACTCCGCAACAACCCTGCCCACAGTCTGCATCAAATCCAATCCAGACCAAGACCTAAGCTCAGTTACAATCGGACCCTGACGCTTACACAGCGCAGTCTTGTCCTGCCCAAAGCGAGCCACGTCCAACCCCCAGACCGCTTTGGTATCTTCATCAATCTGCACATCGCGGTGCGTGGCATTTTCCACAAGATGAAACGGAATAATCGTATCATCATCAGCAAGCGGAAACTCACCCAGCACACGAATACGAAACGCATTGCTCTCCTCACCGTAGCGCAAACGCATTTCATCAACAAACTCATCACTCACCAAAGGACTATCCACGCAACTCCATCTTCGCGTCCACCAGCTATCAGCCATGCGCGTCTGACTTTCAAAAAACGTACCGCTGCTTCGCGTAGGGTTGCTCAACATAATCGTCGTCGCGTTATGACCCGACATAGACCCAGCAGCCGCCTCAAATACCTGCTCAGGAACACCACTAGCCTCATCAACAACCAACATAACATGCTCAGAGTGCACACCAGCCAATGCCTCCGGCGTCTCAGCCCTACTGGTGCGCGCTGAAATAAACATCTCACTCGGCGCAGACGTATGCTCAACGCGATCCGACTTTACGTTAAGTATGCTCTGCAACCCATCAGGCAACTCGTTAATCCAACGCTTTAACTCCGCAAACAGCGCATCAAAAAGCTGGCTACTGGTCGGCGCAGTTACAACAACCTTATTCGGATAATGCATCAAAAAATACCACAGCATCGCCCAAGATGCCGCAGTAGATTTTCCCGTACCATGACCAGAACGAATGCTAATCTTACGCTCGCCAGACGCAATCGCATCTAAAAACTCAGTCTGATATGGCAATGGCTCTACGCCAAGCACCTCCTGCACAAATAAAGCAGGCTTCTTACGATAGCGCCGCACAAAGTCAACCATCGTATTTTCTGCGGCATTACTCATGATTGATCACCTTCATCTTGCGAAGCGCATCTAAATGAAAATCACCAATATTAATATTAATCTGCTGCTGGTTTCTTCCACCATATTTCTCAGGGTTCCAATTAGACGCTGCAAGGTTGTGCTGACCAACTTTCTGCTTGAGTAACCCAAGGTCAACCTGATTTACATTAGCCTCACTAATATCCCGCGTGTGGTTTTCATCCAGCGCCTCAAAAATCTCCCTCTGGCGGCGCTCAGATACCTCCGAAATTAACTCAAAAGCCTGCTCAAAATGCGCATCTGCAGCATCCCTACGAGCGCTATCCACAGCAGCCGTAAGCTCCGCGTCAGATAAAATAAGATTGCGCAAAGTGCCGCTGTGGATTTCCATCTTCTGCGCTAAGGATTTAATAGATTTTCCCTCAAGTATCCACTCCCGCAAAAATTCAGCGCCACCCATTTGCCTAATTTCAGCTAAGCGCTTCTTCTGCAATGACCTACCAGCCATACTAAATCCTTCTCTAATTTCACGCAAATTTTAACATGATACCGCGCAAAAGCAAGCGGGGGAGGGCGGGGGGCTGCAGGAAGGATAACTCAGAACAACGCACAGGGAGGAAAGCGTTCTTCGCAAGGGCAGCACCCCCTACGATTTATATAACACGAATTTTTCTGTGTGGGAATGTATAATAATAATGGGGGCGGGGTGGGGGCTGGACGGGGGGGGCTTTCAGCAAAACGCAAGTTAAGCACAAAAGATTGCTTTTGCACAACTATAAGTGGAGCGCATAATAGGTATTATGTTAAATAATATTGCTTAGCTGTGTTTTGCTCTGCTTAAAAGTGTATTGCATCGGCTACGGTATTATAATACCCACGCGCGCCCGTATGCGACTGGCGCATTACTGTGTGTTGCGTCCAGTTTGTGACGTTACGTCACTTTGGTTTTTACTTGTTGCATTGATACTGTTTAGATATTACATTGGTATCAGAAGCAATGGAAAGGATACACCATGTCAAATCAAATCGAAGTTAAAATCGGACAATCATGCAATGGCTACCACGGCCTAATTGAGCAGCCAAAATACAAGGGATTAGATGTACGCGTATTTGAGATGCTGGACGATGGATCGGTAATATACCGCCATTTTGACGAGTGGTTTTCATATGGCGAACGCGCCAGAACGTATGGCACACCATTTAAAGCGGATGCATTTTGCATCTGCTAATAGTGACGCTACGTCACTATAGACGAGGTATCACTTTGCTTGCATGGTGATACCACAACACAACAAAAAGGAATGAGACAATGAAAGTTTTAACAGTTAATCTGAAATCTAACGACATTGGCGCACAGCGCGACAAGGTGTCTGACAACTTCACTAGAGAGCTTGCAATCATAGACCCAAGCACGGGACGCAGCATTGTAATACTGCGCACATATATCAGGGGAACGGTTTTCCATTGCTGCGCATGGTTCCACGGCTCAGATAAGTTTGGCTCTGGCTCTGGCTATGGCAAGGCGACGGGCGGCGGCTATTGCAAAGAAAGTGCAGCGATTGACGAAGCTGTCGCTCACGCTGGCATCAAGCTCAACAAACGCTTTGCGGGTGTAGGAGGCAGCGCCATTCGTGAGGCGGCGTTTGCAATAGGTCGCAAGCTGACAGGCAAGCGCAAACTGATTTTGCATTGCTCGCATGCTTAACCCTAATCAGGTCAAAGGAGGCTTACATATGCAAATCAAACTTAAAATTACATTGGACGTCATTCCAGCAAGCTACGCCGCTGCTTATGGCGACTTTTACGACCCAAGGTCAACTTCAAGGGCCATCGAAGAGGATGCGATGGAATGTGCAGAGCAAGCGCTTGCCGATTGGGTGCACCGTATAGGCTTTGCTGGGGCAATCCTTGACCCGCAATATGTCGAGCAATCAGCCTTTGAGGTCTGGAATGCTGAACAGGTAGTCAGGAATGGCGATTTTACCTCGTACTTAGCACAAGACTGCGAAAAGCATTTAAAGTCAGACATTGACGTTGACCACTACGTCAACACCGTGCTTGATGAAATGTGGACGGGTGTTCGCTTTGAAAGCTCAGACGGAACCCCGCACTATTACGAAATCCCTGCAATAGATACGGCAAACGGACGCCCCGTTGTCGTTAGACTTTAACCCCACAATCAGGTCAAAGGAGACTGACACAATGTTGAAAGACAAAGCAGAAAAAACATTTGCAAAAGATTTAGCAGGATTCGCAGTGTTTGCCGTGCTAATCCTACAGGCTCCGGCAATTATCAGAGAGCTTGCCAACGTAACCGCGCTAATCATGGGAGTATGAAGAGATGGACAAGCAAGACTGGATTGAAATCCTAGAAAAACTGCAGAAAAAAAACATGGGCTGGCGCGCATTAACGCCGGACCAGCGCGAAGCCATCACCAAAGCCACGGAGAGCCTTCGCAGCGCCGTGTGTAGTCTGTCGGACGGGTTTGACATTACGCTGGAAGATTGTCGCGCCCTAGAAGCCTCTATGTGGTCCATGCATCACGCCTTTGAACACCTTGAGCCAACCGAATATCAACTTGAGCAAATCGAAGCGCACAATCTTGAATGGGACTACGACACGCAAACGTGGCACGAAGTGGAGCCAAGCGACGAAACCTTGGACGATTGGGAGCCGCACGGCTAATCAAACTCAGCCAATCGTCGCGCCATGTCGCGCAAAATATATTTCAATTCGCGGGTGGGTATCGTTCCGATATGCCGCCCGCCTTCACTTGACCAAATGCGCAACCCGTCATGGTAAACGCTCCACCTTAGCGGCGCTTGCGTTTGTTCTCCAATTCCATCTTCCGCCATAGTATCTCTTGCCGCTCCTCGTCTGTCCACGGCTCCACCTGTGCGCCATATTTGCGGCGATTAGCGAAACCCTCTAATTCCTCAAGTGTCGTCACGCTTTGCAACTTGTCAGCCAGCGTGACGCCACGCCGCACCTTGAACGTGCCATGCGGGTGAACCGTGGCTGTTCCCGCCGCAATCCTATCCCGCAACCATTTAGGAAATTCTCTTTTCTGCAAATCTAAATCCCTAACTTAATTCGCCCGATCACGGGAACACGGAATTATATTATATATAATTCCGTTTCCGTGCGACTGATCAGCGTAGCCCTTATTTATCACGGTTTTGCACGGTTTTTCACGGAAACCACCCCCTAAACAATTGATTTCATTGCGCAGACTAAAAAGGTGCGCTTTTTTCGCCATCGCTAGTCCTTCCCTCCTTGCCGACAATCCAAATTTTGCCCGCATTCACTTCGCAATACCCTTTTGCAACCAAGTCTCGCAGCGTTTGCGCCCATGTTTGCTGCGGCTTCTTTGTCGTTACCTTTCCGACAAAATGTTCCTCTAACGTGCTGCTGTCGATACACCAATACTTGCCCGCTTCAGGCCATCCCGCGCCGCTTGGGTTTGGCCCCCCGACACGCTCCCCGCGTAGCTGCATGAAACACTTTAAGAATAGCTTTTGATTTGCCCCTTGCGGCCTCGCATCGCTCCGCACTTCCTCCATTTCTTCGCGCGTGGCTTCGCGTATGATACAAGTTGTGACCTGATCGCCGTCTTCGTCCTCCCCAAGTTCAACTATCTGCAGAACAAAGTTAATCTCCGCGCCTGTCTCCATGTCGCGCTGTTTCGTTGCTCTTGCGGTGCGAACGCGCGTATCTTCGTCGAATGAAAGTTCAATCTCTGTATCACATGCCGCTCGCAATGCGCTGGCCCCACGCGCCCCCTTGGACGCATCCTTGCCGCTGTGATGGACAAGCATAATGTGAACCCCTGTTCGCTCTCGTATGGCGTCCAGCCCTGCGATTAGCTTGGACATCTCAGAGTTATTATTTTCGTCCATCTGTCCAGCCGTAGCGCGTGCCAGAGTATCTATGACCAAAACCGTGACCGGCTCCATGCGCCGCCCGATTTCTGCCATGATTGCTTCGACCTTGGCAATATCTTCCTCTGCGTCATATAGGTTGATAGGCGAAGGCCTGACTGCAAGTGATACATCGTTGAACCCGTGCGCGTCCTGCAGCGCATATAGCCGGTTTTCGAAGGCTCTGCCGCCTTCTGTGGCAAGATATAGGACTGACCCGCGCTTTATCTTATTGCCGATCCATTCCTGACCCGCTGCAATGTGATAAGCCAAGCTCATACAGAAAAAAGACTTGCCCACGTTTGACGGGCCATACACAACCGAAATTGAATTTTCTGTGATCCAATTCTTGATTATATACGTGCTATCTAGGCGCGGTTTTGCGTTCCATGGGAAAATCACATCGTCTAGCACGTTGCGCGGCTCTAGTTTCTTGCGTGTGGCTTCCGCACCTCGCGCTACCCAAACGTCATTCCAGTCTAAGCCTTCGTTGTCAGGTAAGACGCATTCCACGCCATGCTCTGCGAAGGCTTGTTGACACGCTTTAACGCCTGCTGGGTCATTGTCTCCCGCGATGATAAAGCGCGTCTCCGGCTTTACCTCTCGCAGCGCGGTTATAACATCTGTTATATTGCTGGCGTTTAGACAGTGCACGGCTGGTTTGCCTGTGGCTTCGTGCACGCTTGCGGCGGTGGCAAAACCTTCGCAAAGATAGGCGAAATCTTCTATTTTGCCGCCGATAACGTGAAAGCAGCCTTTGTACTCTAAGCCGTAGTTGAATTTTTTCTTGCCGTCTTCGTCAATGAATTGCGTGCCGACGACTTTGCCTTTGTTGTTGATGATGCGGATATGCAGATCGCCCTCATCAATGATTGCAGTGTGTTGCTTTATGCGCTTTCTGGTTAAATACGGGTGCAACTCTGGCGTTTCTGGGAGCTTCACCACGTTATCTTGATTTTTAGGCACTGTTTCACTCACATATTCCTTGTCTGGATAAAGGCCGCGGCTGCGTAGAATTGCGATTATTCCGCGCCAGTCCCCGCATTGCCGACAGTTTACCTTTAGATTTCCTTGATATTCGCTAATCCAAAACCGATCAACACCTCCGCAACTTGGGCAAGGCCCGTGATGCTCTTGGTGACTTGTCTTTTTAAGCTGCAGCGCATTTATGATTTGCGGTGCATATACACTATATATGGGTTCTGGGTACTTGATCTTGCCTACATCTTGCCCTATCATTGCTTCAACAAATGCTCCTCCGATGGTTATTTGTTCTTCTTGTCTCATGATGATGTACTGCCCCGCGCTCTCCCACGCGGGGCAATTTTTTACTTAGAAGGGTATCTCATCACTGAAATCTGCGCTTTGCGCGGGTGCATTTGGTTTAACTGGCGGCAAGCCAAATGGGTCATCCTCTTGCTTTGCTGCTGTATATCCACCTGTATATCCATTAGTTGCGCTGAAAGGGTCGTTTGACGCTTCCTCCGCAAGCTCTAAGACCTGCACGCCGCGCAACCTAAGCCCAACACCAGACACGGCTCCCGTATTATACGCAAATAGCTGCCCCCACACGTTGACCTTGCTGCCTGTCGTTAGGCGAAAGTCAGGTGGCAAAGAGTTGCGGTTTGCGTCCTTTTGCAACGGTGGCTTTGTGGCCTCGCCAGAATAAGCACCTTTTAGCTTGGCTTTGCCTTGCGGCTGTCCATCGTCCAGTTCTTTGTACGGGTAATACATGGGCGTGGGCTTCCACTTGCGCTTTGTATCCGCTGCGGCAGTTTCCGCGTAAATCTCATCGCATTTCCTCAGAAATTCTGTGGCATCATCATTGGTCATGGTGAATGAAATTTCATATGCTGCGCCATCTTCCTCTGGTCTGCATGGCACAGTTTTGTTTTCCATGTTGTCGAAACGATAGGTTTGATTGATGCGCGGATACTGCGCTGTCACGTTCTCAAACAGAACTTGGTTTGGTGTTAGCATTTTCATAGACTTGTCTCCTTGTTTTAAAATGCTTCTAGTTCATCTTCCATCCACGGCGGGAGAAAGACTTGATTTACGTCAGGCCAATCTGTCGTAAATTCCCCTGTTCGTATAGCATTGCCAATTTTTTCCAGCGTGGCAAGCATGCGCTTATGTGCGTGCGCTAAATACAGTTCGCTAAGTTCATGCACAGTTGTGACATATGGTGCATTTTTTTCTACTGCAATGAGATATATGGTTTTGCAAGGCAAACCCGCCTCTTGCATTACATGTAAGTAAAACGCAATCTGCACGTCATAGTTATACCGCCGAATTTCTTTTTGAAATGCCTCTGGGCTTGCGTCCTGTGTTGTCTTTATGTCGATCATGTAGGGTGCGCCACCCTCTGTGGATGGCATGATTAGCCCATCTGGGCGCACCTTTATATCAACACCAGTTTTGCTGCAGGTTGTGAAGATGCTGGCTTCAGCGACAAACTTGTCAGAGTACACAGTTTGTTTGAGGAAGTCGCAGTGCATGAATGCGTTTGTCGCCATAGCCATGCACAGGTCATAGTCTTTTTCGGTCAGCAGCACTTTGCCAGCCTTGTCAGCTTTTGCCTTGGCATCCTTCCATTTGTTGCCCATGCGATTTTCTGGGCCGCGCACAACTAAATCTTTTTCAGGTTCCAAGATCAGTGCGTGTACTGCCTTGCCAATGTCAAAAGCAACACTTTCCTTGCGCTCTTGCCCCGCCCAATGCAGCAAGGATTTGCTCAGAACAATCTTTACGTCACTGCTTGAGATATGCGGGTGTATCTCTTTATCGTGATACTCATAGTCGGGCAGGTTGTATTCAATTTGCGTCATGTTGTATTCCCAATGCACCAAATAAGCTCTTCAAGAAACGTGTGGCGCTTCGTTTCTGGAACTTCTACATAAATAGTCTTGCCGCTTTTAAAGTTTATTTGAAAAACCTCACGGCTTCCGTAGCGAGTTTCCGTGGAACCTGCGCTCTCGACACTGTTCAAGTGAAAGACAAGGTAAGGCTCTTCATGCGCGGTCCACGAACCTATGTCTGTCCCAACTACACGTTGCAGCGACCAAATATGGTTCTTATTCTCTGGTTCTTTAAACTCAAATCTTTTCATCCCAATTCTCCTCTAGCTTTGCATAAAGTTGCGCCAGTTTGCGCTCTGCCTTGTCTATCTCTGTTAAGGGGGCAATAAGCTCCTGAAGTTTTTGCTCAGCCTCCCGTATCTCCTGATATTCTACCTGCAGACCTTTCAGTCGCTCCAGAACATCATCATGTGTCAGACGTATCATCCCAATTCTCCCTTGCTACATAGATGAACGCTTCCCAGTCCATCCTTACTTTCTCGTCGTGATGCGCACCATCGCCCATCAGATACTCTAATCGCATAACCACTGTGATCGGCTGTCTGTCGTATTTGTAGACAAGCACGGGTTCTTTGCCCGCTGCCTGCGCTGCCTTTTCGACCTGCATCCACCACTCAGGGCGAAACGTGTGATGCTTGCCGCCATAGCGTTTGCATTCGATAACGTAAGGCCAGCTATCATCATCCGCTATGATGTCGCCGTGGTCTGCGGCTCTATACTGCTCAATGTCGCGCTTTGCGTTTAGCCCTAACTCAGCAAAAAGCATATTTGCTATGCTGCGCTCAAACGATGCGCCTTTATTACGCCCGTTGACCATCCATTTCCGCCTTTAGATGCTCCGCATAATGCAGCACCGCTTGCTCCACAAAGTCGCTCCGACTTGGCGTCTTGCGCGTGTTATTGAACGGATGCTCAATCCGCATACTTTCAATGATTTGATCCGCATGGTGCGACAGGTGCAACATGCACGGCTTGGTATCTTTCATTTTTACCTCACAAAAAAATTGTTGACACACACTGCCTAACATTGGTATCAATTAGATGTCAACGGGAAATTGACATAATATTAACATAAGGAAGGATTAACATGGACAAGCACAAGAAATACGTAGACGCGCATCTACGTGCGGTTGGAATTGCTGACACAATACGCAGCTTTGCTGAGCGCGGCGAATTGGTTGACGCTGGCTGGGCGCGTGAAATGTGCCAGCACATCGACATCATGGATGAAGTTGTGCGCGGAAATGTTGCGCAAAATGTGGTACATTTAAATGACTGAAGATCAAGAGGTCGCGTTGGGCAAGGCTATGCTTGCCCTCGCAGAAGCGGAACGAAAAGAAAGGCCGGAAATTAAAGAAATGATTTCTTATCATTGTTATAAGAAGCATCAAAGAAACGGCGCAAAAGGCGGTCGCCCCAAAGCTGGGGAGACTGCCGAACAATCAAGAGAAAGGCGAGGTATAAGGCAATGATAACTAATATGGCGTGCCCTGAGTGCAATGGCGATGGCTACATCACCTATGAGGTGGCTAGACGGCAAGGCTTTGACCGAGACATTGGATATTTGGAGGACGTGTCCGAGACATGTCCACTTTGTCTTGGCGATGGCGAGATAGATGTAAATATATACAGGGATGATGATGATGAGTGAGGAGAAGTCAAACGATGCGCCCCCGCCAGTCAAGCCGCATCCTCGCGTTGACTTCAATACGAAGGTCGCGCTGGGTAGCCAGAAGAAGCATCAGGAAAACATGAAGGTCACACTAGACCGCGCACCTTGGGAGAAGTCAGATGAAAATTGATAAACAAGATTGGGCAATCTTTGCCTTGGTTGTTGTTATGGCGGCTGTGTTTGTAGCGGGCATCAGCGCGGGGTGGTGGTTATGACCTATCAAATGAGAAACCCGATTGTTCTGGAAGCCATTGAGAAGGCTTGGGATGGCTCTAAAACTCAGAAAGAAGCTGCGGAAAAATATCTTCAGATGTTACGCAGCGACAAGGAATTACGCGATGCGGCGACCGCACGTTACTTGCAGCGCATTGCGTCTGAGGATGTAAGTGCAAGGTCGCGGGGAAATCGTGCCAGCTTTAGAAAGCAAGCTGAGAAGATCTCCAAGCAGGTACTCTTGCAAAAGGGCGAGCATTCCGTTCCAAGCGTGTCTCTCAAAAACACGGCGGCGCTCTATGCGAAGAATATCTTTGATTACTTCGCGCTACCTGACTTAGGCATCTGCCTTGGTGACGCGATGAAGAGTGATCTGGAGCACGTCGTGCACAAAGAAGGTTTGAAGGCGAACACGCATCGCCGCAACCATAAGTTTCTGTCTGCGATCTTAGAGAAGATGCCCGAAGACAAAGCTGTTCGGGATGTCTGGAAGATCGAAGACGTAGAAGCAATTCACACAGACGTCATGGTGTCATGATGTTTAAGGGGGTCACGCATCACACGCAGAAATGCCAAGAGCCGGTCACCCCCAAATTAATCACATGGTGCCGCACAAGGTCCGCAGAAATGCCAACCTGTCGGCGCACCAAAGGGAAGGGTCAAGTAAATATCGCAGAAATGCCAACCTTGCTACACCCTTCCCAACCAATCACAGGGGGCCATCGTCAGAATGCAGAAATGCCATTATGCTATCGCCCCCACCAGTTTACAAGGTGCCAAATTGTACACGCAGAAATGCTACTAAAGGTGCGCACCAAAGGGAAGGGCCAACGGCACAACACAGAAATGTCAATTGACTGTCGCCCTTCCCAACCAATCACAGGGGGCCAAACGTTGTGCGCAGAAATGCCGTGTCATGCCCGCCCCCACCAAATTTGGGCCAACAGGCGCGCGCAGCAATGCCAAAACCCTAACGCCCAAATAACACCGACCAGAGGCCAATCGAGAAGCGCTAAGTAATGCCATTTAAAGAGCGCCTCTGGTCTTTAAAACAAGGAGAAAGAAATGGACAAAAGATACGAAGATGAAACGATTGCACAAATTTACCGCGCATGGCGAAACCGCCAGAACATGGTTCGGGCAGAGGGTAAGCTGGTTTTGCAAATCAAGGCAGTTTGCAGAGGGTTTTGCGACGGCGATATTAAGGAAGCGAATAAGCTATTTGCTGCTCTAAAAAAGGGTGAGGCTGCATTCGTTCATATCGCAGCGACGCAGCCGCTCTTTAACGCCCGCGAGCCGTTGCTGGAAGCGCGAGGTAGGTTTGAAAAGCTGCTTATCGATTTGGCCAAGAAGCTACCTGCCGCGTCATTTGTCGATAAGGTGAAAGGCTTCGGTCACTTAGGCTTAGCCGGCATTGTCGGAGAGGTCGGCGACTTCATGGCATACGAAAAAGAGCTTGACGGAATTTACAAACGTGCGGGGCTTGCCGTGATTGATGGAGAGCGGCAGCGCAAGCATAGCAACGCGG
>Ga0208899_1001735_pt1 | contig 15156 bp, 19 predicted proteins | sample VirMetDEL_Nov_24_FD_184518 | JGI IMG/M metagenome (GOLD analysis project Ga0208899, IMG submission 184518) | Aqueous microbial communities from the Delaware River and Bay under freshwater to marine salinity gradient to study organic matter... | ecosystem: Environmental > Aquatic > Marine >... | reverse complement strand
CCACCTGTTTCTAACATTACTCGTCTATCTAAATGAATAGAAAAGTTACCTGTAGTATGAACTGTAGCACTATCAACAGACAAATTAATCTTTTCTAAGAACAAGTTGTTACTACGTTTAATTAACAAAAAGATATCTGCTCTGTTAAAAGATACACCTATTACATCACCATCAAATACCCAACGTGACCATGAAGATTGTAGTTTTTCTCTACCACTCCAATAGTAACGATATACATAAATAGCTTTAGGATCATCTGCAGCTTGTGCAATAAGCATGTCTTCATTAGAAGATGTCTGTATGTTTGTTACAACACCTTTAAGATACTCAGGTACATGCGCTGTAATCTCTGTAGCATCATTAACATCAGTGTCAGTATCTACAAAGTATTCCCACATACCTGAAAAGGTACCACGTTTAGAAGCAAAATATACATACTTACCAGCCTGTGATGGCTTGGCTACAAGACTAGCTTCAAACTCAGTAGTACTAGCTACGTTAATAGTTTCAGGGGTAAGGATAGGATCAGCAGTAACTTTGAACTGTGTTAGATCAGAGAAAAGTAATAGTGACTCGTTAAAAGGTACAGCATGTTTAAGGATACTAACTTTGTTAGAAGACACTGCTACGTCAATAGGGTCACTATCTACAAGCGCAAGTACTGACTTACGGAAGAAATCAAAATCTACAAACTCACCTGCTCTAGCAAAGATAACATTTTCATCAGCTAGTAAACCTAGTCTGTTACGATGAAAGAAAATATCAGCAATAGTATAACCTACAAAAGAAGGAAAGGGGTTTGTATCATCGTTACCTACCTGACGGTCAGCATAGCTAACTTCATCAAACTGAAAGTCACCGCTAGGTAATTTTGATAACTTATGTGGAAGGGTAGTAGCATCTAAGTCAATAAGGGTATTAGGTTCTGTTGTTTCTTTCCACACACCGTCATTAAATTTAACATAGTAATCATCTTGTGCTTTTTGGTTATCACCTGATACCTCAATAACAAAATCATTTGGTCCCTCAACAGGAAGCTTTTTAAAGTCTGGTGTTTCATCCTTAAATACAAGAAGGTGTTCGTTACCATGTGAGTCACCTACTTCTACTTGAAAGTCTGTAGCATCATTTGACTGAATGTGAATTACTGAGCCATAACGTGTTAATGTTAAACCATCAAGATAACCACCATTAGTAATATTTTCATACTTAGTACCATCAACCTCAAAGTAATTAGGAACATGGCGAATTTCTATTGTATCTCCACTAGCAGGTGCCGCAGCAAAATGTATTTCTTTAACATAGGATGAAATTATTACGATACTATAAGCTGTACCTTGAGTTTGTAGTGTATTATTAACATACACTTCAACAGTACTAACATTAACGAGTGGGCCATACCAGTTACCAGCTTGAAAAATTAGTGTCGATCCGTCACCTGTATGAAAGGTATTTTCTGAGAAAGTATTTAAGTTTTCAGCAATCAAGTCAGTAGATGCACCACGCTCTGCAGCTTGTGTAAGAGCAGTAGTGTCTTGTGTTGAGGACTTTGTAGCAAATTCTACTGTTTCTGTAGTTGAACCTTTAGTAATCTTTAAACGATATGTAGAAGAATAGTCAGCCTGACGTACATATACTAATGCCTCAGGGTTACGTGTAGGACTTGTGGCAGTGCCTTGGGCTACTGTTGTATTCTTGTTTACAATAAAGGTTGTATCTGCAATAGATACAGCAGCTAACTCTAAGCTAGGGTTAGTCAATCCTGATAAATAACTAGCAGCATTATTGGTAACAGTCTTAGATACACCATCTTTGTCAAACACCCTGATAGTACCAGCCGTATCTACCACCATAGAGTAGAACTCATTCTCATCCCTACGGATAGTATGGATAAAAGCTTTATCCAGATCAGAAATAGTACCTAGATCAGCAACATGCTCAGAACTAGGACGCTTAGACAGTCCTGTTACCACGCTAGACAGAGCGTTCTCTTGTAGTTCTGCTTGTGTAGCTAGACGTAGTGATGGTGGCTGTTGTGATACACCATTAATAAGGTTAGGGATAGATTGACTGATGAGTGCCATTAGATTGTTCTCCGTCCCTGCCTATCAATAATGCTAAAGGTATCATAGTTGTCAAAGATGTTATGATCATCAGCAGCTTTATCAAAATCTTTTAATTGTACTAAAGCCTGTTCTTCATCTTTTTCTTGGAAAGTGTGTAGTGTGTTAGAGCCTACTACACGATCTTGAAATATACGAGTAGCACGTAGTATAATATAACGCTTTGCTACTTCTGGTAGATCATCAAATATTAACTGTATTACTATATCAAGCGCAACGGTTACACCAATAACAAAAGTATGATTTACTCTGTCGTACATTTTTAAGCCACGCTGCACAAGATTAGGCGCGTTAGCTTTTAGTGTGGCATCTGCTCTCAGAATATTAGTAGGTAGAATTATTTCACCTTCTACTGTCTTAGCAAAACTTTTGTTTAATTCTGTGTTAAAGTGCCAGCCCATAGACTGTACTTCTCTGTCAATAGTATTTAAAATACTTTCTGCAATCTCAGCTTCAACTAGTCCTGATGATAAACTACTAACTGGTGCCTCACCAATGGCAGATAGCATTGTATTGACTGCATCTAATTTACTTGTTCCTGCCATTTAACTACCCTTTACCCATTTCTTAGACGATGATTTTGTTTTAGCTGGATCCCATTTAGTTTTTGCAGCCCAATATGCTGCACTCGTTTCGCCTTTAGCAATATTCTTTTTATGGCGATTCTCAAATGCTTGGCGTTGACCTACTGTTTGATTAGTCTTAACACCCTTTTGTCCATACCTAATCATCTTAGGCTTATCTTTAGTACCTATTAACACCGCATGAGACTTAGAGGCATTGGGCGTTCTTTTAGGTATCCGCAAACCCTTAAAGGTTTCTCCTGCGTGTGTAATAGCCATTACTTTTTCTTTCCATACTTAGCCATGATAGCAGCTACCTGCTTTTGTGGCTTACCACCAAAGGACATCTTTTTGCCTGTCTTTTTAGCCGCAGCCTTAGCTTGGGCAATTCCTTCTTTAGTATACTTATATTCTTTACCTGCTACTTTTGGCATACTTATCTCCAAAGTAAAAAAGGGAGTAGCCGTTAAGCTACCCCCAATATTCTTAGACCTCTACAAGACCAATACATGATGCAGGACGCAGGACGTTATGCCCCATTGCGTACTTAGCAACCATGAGTGTGCCTTGACGGTTGATCTGGTACTCAGACTCCATGCCCAAGTCAAGCAGCTTGACAGTAGCAACAGCTTCTGGTGTAAAGACAAAGCCACGGAACTTAGCAGCTTCTGCAACCATGTCGCGTCCATCTACAGCAGCAGTTGGAAGGTCATAGTGAGTAGTGCGTCCAGAACCAGCAGTGTTTGCTAGTGGCTGGTTGTCGTTTGTCTTACCTTCGTTAGCATCACCAGTTGTGAAGTTGGTGTACAGTTTAGTTACGTCAGCATGGTTTGACATGATTACAGGAATACCTGCAATTGACGGAACCATACCTGAAGCAATTGAACCGTTACCACCAAAGTCTTGGTTCATGTATGTCAGCTTTGAGCCATCAGTTACATCCATCAGTGCATAGTACTGTGCTGGTGGAAGGACAACTACAGCGTTGTCTGATGGTACGTTAGCAATGTCCATTGTTTTCTTGGCATCAAAGATTGCCTTAGCAAGCTTTGCTGGATCAAGAGAGTCAGCAGTAGCTGTACCAATGGTGACATTTGAAGTAAAGTCTTCTTCAGTGAAAGCTTTGTAGTCTTGAATAAGACCAGCAGCGGCTGTTGCGTTAGTTGACAGCGCAGCTTTGACAAGCATACGAGCTACATTCCGATCTGCTTCGTTAGCTAGTGCAATACCAGCTTCCTTTGAGTAGATTGAACGTACATCGTAGTGGTTGATAGCTTCATCAATGTTAGCAATGAACTGGCTTGAGATAAGCAAGTCGTCAATTGTGACGATACGCTCACCTGCACGAATTGAACCACCTGTGATTTCGTTTCCAGGGGTCAGGTATTCAGCAGTTGCACGGCCTGTCATTGGGAATGAAGCAGACTTACCTTTTGAGATTGTGCGAGTACGCACTTTATCCATAAGGACTTTCTTTTCCTCATATGCTGTTAGGACTTCTCCTGCATACAGCTTTAGAAACAGGTCACGTACGTCACCTGTTAGGTTATTCTGGCCTTGAAAGCTTACGCTATAGGCCGGATTTGAAGCGGCTTGTGCCATTTTAAATTACCTCTTAGTAATGTTAATGTGAGTTGAAGTACACTCTGCATTACACTACATCCTTTCTCCAAGATTGTCCCTCGCAAGGGGTCAGGGGTAATCGTTTGTTATGTTAGCTTCGTGTTAGGGATATAGTCCCTTCTAGGTACACCGTAATGTAACTAGAAGGAAGGGGGAACTCTTATACAATTCCCCCAACCCCATGCAACAATGTTAAAACAGACTAGACTTGGCTAACTTATCAGCAACCTGCTGTCTGTAGGCAGGGTCTTTAGCGTATCTGGGGTCACGCATAGCAGCAGTTAATTCTGCATTGCTTTCAAACTTCCCACCAGAGGACACAGAGCCTGTCTGTCCAGAAAGGAGACGAGGTTCTGCCTCAGAACGATAACGAGCATTAAGACCTTGAATCGCCAACTTAATTAGATTAGTATCACGCGATTCCATTGTTGAGTTAAAAGCATCAATTTCGTCAGGGGGTAGATTATCTGCTGCCCACTGTACTAATCCTTGATACTGTTCTGCACCACCTACTAGGTTGTACATACTAGATTGGATTTGTTCAGACAAAGCGTTCTGTCCATCAATCCATGAGTCAACTACTGCCTTTGAAAAACCAGCCTCAGCCAGTGCTTGATAGGCATCTTCAGTTAATCCACCTAGCTCTTCATATTCCTGTTGGAACGCATCAAAGTCTAGGCCATTTGCATCTAGTGCTTCAGCAATATCAGAAGGAGTAGCATCTGCTATCTGCTCTTCTGTTATTTCTGACTCTTGTTCTTGCTGAGGTTTACCTAGCTTACTCTCTAATGCAGAGTATGCCTTAGCCATATCCTCAACTGAATTAAATTTCTCAGGTAGCCACTCAGGACGCTCAGGGTCTTGTTGACTACCTTCTACTTTAGCCAGCATAGCATCTATATGCTCTTGTGACTCAGCAGGTTCTTCTTGATAAGTGTTAATACTGTCTGCCATTATTTACCTAACCTTCTACAGCCCCTTTAGCTAACTGTGGAGCAGCACTTTGTGCTAGCTGCATAGCTGCTTGAGCTTCCATCTGTTCTTGTTGCATTTGTTGTTGCATCATTTGTTCTTGTTGTTTCTGCTCAGGTGTCTTTATAAGTCCTGAGGTATCAATACCAAGTGATGCAGCTAGGCGATCAATATAATCACCCAAGTTCATCTCACTCTGAATAACTTCTGGCCCCAGCGGTTGAAGATATTCTAAGAAAGTTGCTAGTTTATTTAAGTCTTGTCCACGGCCTAGTGCCTCAATACCTGTTACTACTGTAGGCTTGACACTATCCTTAGGCATACGTGGCATTTTACCTTGCTTAGTTAATGACTCAAGCAATAGGTTGATTAGTGGTAGCTGAAACTCCTGTGATAGAATAGAGTACACACCACCAAGGGCTGTCTCTAGTTCTTGCGCCATGAAGCGCACTTCTTCTGCTGTTACACGCTCTGCTGATCTTTGTACAGAGGAGTTTAGTAGAAAAGCAGCACCAAGTCTATCGTTAATCATACGCATAGTCTCTAGTGCAACACGGAAGTCACCACCTTTGGCTACCTGTAGGGTAGACACATCATTACTGTCACCCTGTAGGAACGCACCATTAGGTGCAGCAGCTAGGTCTTTACTCTTTGTAGTACCATTAGGCCGTACAAGGAACAATACCTTAGCTGATGCTGCGCTGCCTTGTACAATAGCTTTTGTTAAAGCCTCAAGACTACGTAGATCACCAATGTATTCTTCAATAAACCCTCGCCCATAGTCCTCACCGTCAATACGAATAAACCGTAGTGGGATGAAAGGGTTTTGGTCTAGCTTAAATTTACCCTTAGTCTTTTCAATAGTAATACCAGCTACTTCCTGTATAACTTCGTATCTATTATCCACACGCTTAAGGCATGTATACAAATCGTAGCTTTTAACAGGAGTATCTGATGGTGGGATCATGTCCTTTATTTCATCAGGTAGTGTAGATGGAGCCATAGACTCCTTGGTAATAATCTCTAGCACATTACCCATAGTGTCACGCTTAGTGCAGTAACGGTCAGGCCGGAATACTTTCATTCCACCTTCTTTGGGCATGTAAACAAGAGCATTACCAGTAACGATAAGTAACTTGAGTGCCTCAAATACTGGCACACGGATAGCTTTACCCTCGATTTCTTGCATAGCAGCACGTTCAATACGTGCAAGTCCTTCTTCTACTTGACCACGGTTGTTACCTGCTAACTGTTGTAGATCAAAGTCATCAATAGTCAACCGAAAGAAAGGACTGTTTGGTGGGAGCAGGGCAAGCAATAGCTTTGATGCTAGGTTGTTTACACCTCTTGCTCCAATACCCTGATAAGGCGTGGCATAAATAGAAGAACTACTATGACCTTCCTCTGGTAAAAGAGTAGGAATAGTAAGCCTTGCTGCTTCTCGCCCTCGTTCTAGGAACGTATCTCGTTCACTTTCTAGTTGGCTGTAGCGTTTAGCTACTGTACCTACGTCTTGTTCCATGTGTTATTCCTTATACAATAATCTTGCTTTTATATCTTTTCATACGCTCACTTTGTTCAATGATAGGAGCAGATGAAGTAGTATCAGGCATCATGTCAGTAGGTTTAGCGATCTTTTCTTCTTCATCATCAGTATCTTTACTCATGAGTTTCTTAACTTCACTTGTGTTTACTGTGAAAGCACCCATACTGATCTCCTATCCGACAGGGATGTTCAACCCTGAACCACCGTCACCACCTATGTTAGCAGAACCAGTCTTAATTACCAAAGCTTTTTTACCCTTACGCCTACGTCCCATTTTACCACCTTCTGTTTCTACCATAGCTTCAGCTTCCTGATCCATTGGTTTAGGTGCAGCGGTAGATGCAGCAGGTGCAGGTGCAGGTGCTGGTGCTGGCTTACTTCGTCTAAAAAATCCACCCATATTATACTCCTGTTGTTGGAATTTGTAAACCTGAACCAGAACTACCTGTCTGTACAGAAGTGTCTTTTATATCAACACGTAGTTTACGTTTACCTGTTTTCTTTTTAAGTCGATCTGCGTCTAAACCCTGATCAGCAAGCTCAATATCTGGTGTCTTAGCGACAGCAGTTACTGGTCTAGCTGGTGCAGGTAGTGGCTTAGGTGCTGATGATCCGAATAATCCACCCATGTGTCATTCCCCATAATCTTCGTTATAAATATCTGTAAGTTTTTTTACTACTGATTGTTGTCCCCTGAGAAACGCTAGCTCCTCAGAGGTGATTTGTTCATGTGGAAGTTTATCTGGATAAAGCTCCTGTAAAGCGTTCAGTAGAGCAGTAGTAATGTTTAATGAATATCCTAAGACATTAACCATATTAAATTCACTTTCGCTAATAGGTACAGTTTAGACTATATGTCTACTAATTCACAAGCTCCTGCAGTACAAGCTAAGGTTTGACTACCTGATGTAGTGTCTTCCTTTTCATATAAAGACAAGGCAGACCAATCTATACTCTCAGGCATTTGTTTCTTTAACTCCTCATACTGTTCCTTATCAATCTCTTGATATGGTGCTTGTGCATACGAGTGATCACTGTGTGGTAGGAATGAAATACCTGAGCAGATGTCAAAGTTTTCGTAGACCCATGCACCTACTGCCATCCACTCTGCATCCTTGACTGTGATAGTCACAGATGGTTTGTGTTCACACCAGTGTAAGGCATAGTTCTTCCACAATTCTAGCTGCTGTAGTGCAGTCATATCGTTACGAGTAACAGCACCTACTGGTGACTTAGTAGGGAAGCTAAACACTGTAGTAGAGTCAGGCTTCATCACGCATGGTTCAGCAGGAATACCACTGTCCTTCATAAACTGTGTTAGTGGGTCTTTGTTGTCACCACGCACAGTACGAATGTAGTACTCACTGTGTCTTGCATGAATACCTGATGCAGTGTTTGTCAATTGTGATACAGTACCAGATGGTTTGACACAAGTAATAGCAGCAGAAGCAGGGACACCTAGTTTATCAGCATAGATACGGTTGACATCAATAGCCTGTAGCTTAAGCTCTTTGAGCCAGCGTGGGCTATCAACAGTCTTAGATAGTACATTGTTATCCATGATACCTGTTAGTGATACACCTAGTAGACGCTCTTCCTCCGTATTCTTCTGCCAAATCTTACGTAAGTATGGCATCTTAGTAAAGGTAGACTGTACTGTACCAAGTATGGTAGCTAGTCGTACCTTACGGCGTAGACTTTCTAGGTCATCATGTTCACGTACTACTACCTCTGTCAGATTACAGAACTGGTATGGGCGTAGGATAATTTCAGAGCAAGGGTTAGTACCCCACTCATGTCCTGTCTCTCTACGTCCATTCATCTTAACATGGTTGTCTGCTGCTGGACGAGAGAAGATACCACGCTCACCAGACTTAGACTCTACAAGGGATAACCACTCACGCATAAATCCTTCCATGTCAGGCTTGTCTGTGTAGGCTACAGAGTTATTAGCTAACGCACGTTGACCCTCGTTCTCCCACCACTGACCTGACTTAGCGTGTGCCATACGTCCGTCACTGAGGTTAGACAGGCTAATCATAGCTGATCGGCGTACACCACCTACTACCACAACCTCACCAATCTTACACATGATATCGTGACACTCAATACTAGTAAGCTTACGTCCTACTGCACCCTTGAACTTAGCCACAACAAACTTGAACAAGTCATCAAGAGGCTCAGGTCCACTAGCTCTACCACCAAAAGTCTTAAGCCTAGCACCTGCTGGTCTAATCTTAGACATGTCCCACTTTGGAATGTCACCTGAGTACAGGTGTGAGAGTAGCTTATGTAAAGCCCTAGCCCACCCTTCCTTACTATCCTTAACTGCAATGACATCATCACTATAATCTAATGCCTCAGGTATATCAGGAAGCTTGGCAATAGACTGACGCTCTACACTGAAGCCGACACCAGTACCACACAGTAAGATAAACATAGCCTCATCAAAGGCACGAATATGATCTACTGGTAGATAGCTACAGTTGTAGATACACGTGTTGTCACGGTCTGCTGCTACCCCTGCTGTCATCAAGGCTCTCATGCTAGGCATTACTTCTAGATTGAGGATAGCTTCCTCAACTTCTTCTAAGTCTTTTGCAGGTAGACCAGTAGTAGCAATGTAATTGATGTATCGCTGTACTGTCTCAGTCCAAGTCTCGCGTCTGTTCTCTTCTTCTAGCCATCGTGCATACCTACTGGTAGCAATGAATGTTTGGTAGTCAGTTGGTAGGTAATTGCTACTCATCTATTGTCTCCATTCCCTTGTAGTACGCCACGTTCCTTGCGGCTCTCTAGTTTTTGTATATTCATAGCAGCTATAACTTGTAGGCTATAGTTAATATCCCTAGCTACTGCTGCTACATACCACAACACATCGCCTAGTTCTTTGGCAATCTCGTGTGCTTCTTTCTTAATATCTTTACCATCTCGTACAATCTTCTTTACCTTTTCTGCTACCTCACCTGCTTCACCAGCTAGGCCAAGGGTAGGATAGGTTAGCTTGTACTCTTCTGGATAGATGGCAGTCTTATTAGCGCGTTCTTGGTAGGCATTAAAATCCATACTACTCTTCCCCAATCTCGCCACCGTCATTCTTAGTACAGTATACCTCACTAATATAGTTGAACCCCATGCCCTGCAAGAAGGACTTAAAGTTATACATCAAGTCAGGAAGGTATCCCTCTGTTTCAAAAGTATGTTCAATAGTTCCTGTAACATTTCCATCTTCGTCTGTATGCTCACACCGAAAGGTAATATAATCGTTCACCAGTTTACTCCCTTAGTTTTTTCCATAAGTTTTATCATCTTCTTGAGATACCAGATAGCTTTCTCTGCATCCTGAATAGGGTTGCCCTTCTTGAACAAGCGTGAGCCTGTGTACTTAATGACGTTACCGTGACAGTAGCTGATGGCATCCCAATCACCTAGTACGTCAACGATGTAGTCAATAGTTTCAATGCCATTATCTGCGTAATGGGCAGGGCTGTTTACCATATCTTTAGCATCAGATTGTTTAGCTGCTTGCTTCATATATTCCTCGTGACTTACATGGGATTCCATAGCTTCACCTCTCCTGTGTCTGTGTCATACTCACCGTTGCGTAAGATACGTGCTAGCCTAGCGTTCTCTATTGCTATCTCTTCTGATAAGCCTTTCTTATTGTACGCAGCAACCACTGTATCCCACGTGCAACCAGAAGACAGAAGTTTATTAGCAGTCTTGGGACCAACAGTTGGACAGCCGCTGTAGTTATCTGTACTATCCCCAACCAAAGTTTGGAAAAGGAAATTGTAGTTAGCTTCTGCCTCAGTGATTGTAACCACTTCGTCATTAATCCAGTGCTTTGCTGGTACAGTAAGTAAGTCCTTATCTTCAGACCAGATAATTGTATCTGGATTAGAAGTACCAAGTATCCCCATGACATCATCTGCTTCTAGTCCTTTATAAATTATAGTGTTGTACTTGCTCATCATATAGTGTCTTGCATAGCTAAGAAGCATAGGCTTGCGTACATCTTTACGATTAGCTTTGTAGTAGGGAGCTACCTTTTTACGGAAGTTATCTTGATCAGATAAAGTAACGATACAGTCTTGAACAGGTGCAGCATCTACTAAGCCAGAGATGTATTCATCTAGCTTGTAGTCTACATCATGTTCCCAAGCATGTAGTGTCCACAATCCATTACCCCAATCCGTAGGTTTCTCTGCTACCACTGCTGCTTTGTAAGCTATTATGTCTCCATCAATAAGCAGTAGGGTCATCGTGTATATCCTCTTTATTTTTTTCATCATCTTTAAGATTGTTGAGTGTTACTATCTTGATACCTGTAGTCACTTGAATGTAATCAAGGTATGACTCAACGATCCACTTAATACATAGGCAGATAGACACGCCAAAGAATGAGGCAGTGAGTATCAACCTAAAAATAAAATCAAAGTCCATGCTGGATGCACTCCTTAGCCTGACCCACAGGCATCTTGAACCACTCACCTCTACGCTCTGCTATTTTCTCAGCAGCCTGATGTGCAGCAGCCTCAGCCTTACGTCTGTCTTTACTGTAGGCAGAGTAAGCTAGTACATAGTTACGAAGTGGGCTACTAGTCTGATAGTTATCTAGTCTGTTCTCAGCGTTCATAGCCATGCCTATCTTAACCCACTCAGGCCAAGCAGAGTTAGTAATGACGTAGACTTCACCTGCCTTTTCCTGATTGTATGAGCGTAAGACGCTAGCTCCAATAGTTTCTGCTAGTCTCTTTAGTCTGTTCTTCTTACGCTTAATACTGTCACAAGATGTACAAGTATATTGTTTTGTACGAGCATTACCATGTGACCAGTTGTCCCCTTCTTGTAAAGATACTGTGCAGTGGATACAGTTCTTAGTGTGTGTCTGCCCAATTACTTCCGTACTTGTATTCACTATCGAGTCTACATCTGAACTTGAAGTGTTCTTCAACGTCTCGCATACACTTGAGAATAATTCGCCCTGCTTCATCTTCTTGTCCCTTCTTTACTACTAACTGAACTTCATCATGTACAAACGCTACAATCTTAGCGTCTAGTCCTGCCTTCTTGATAGCATCTGCAATGAATACATACCAAGTCTTACATAGGATAGCACCACAACTCTGCAATAAAGTATTAAGTGCAGCATGACTGTGCCTAATAGGAATGATACGTCCATCCAATCCCTTGACCCAGCCTCGCTCATCTGCTGCGCTAGCCACTGCATCCTTGAGATACTTTAGGGCTGGTAGTTTCTTCAAGAACTTATTCTTGATTGCCTTACCTTCCTTTGCACCCTTGCCTATAATCTTGCCTGTCTTCTCATCACCTGAACCATACAAAAATCCATAGATAAATGTCTTAGCCTGATTGCGTGACTCAAGGCCAGCAGCCTGTTGATTAGCAGTATGGATATCACCATTCAAAACAACGTCAGCATAAGCTCCACTATCATAAGCAGCCATATAATGAGCAAGACAGCGCAACTCCAAACCAGAAGCATCAGCCCCAAGTAGGCTGTAGCCCTTCGGAGATGTGAAGAGTGATCTACATTCCTTACCATACTCTGCACCAACGCTAGGTATCTGCCCTGTGTTGGGATTAGAATGAGTACAGCGAGAGGTAACAGCACCCATGTGATTAACTCTACCATGTATCTTACCTTTCTCTTCAAGCTTAAGCCATGCCTGTTTGCCTGTAGCTAGTTGACCTATGCGCTTGTTGAGTAGTAGGTACTCGTTGAGTAGCTTGGCCTCTGGCATATCAATACCAGCTAACACTGTCTCATCTACCTTAGGCTCACCTGTCTCAGTGTATACCTCAGGCTTCCAGCCTCGCTTCATTAGTCGATCAGCAATCTGCTGTCGTGATGCAGGGTTGAAGGGGATAGTCTTTGTCTTAGTCTTAAGCTCTATAATAGTAGGCTCAAAGGTATCAACCAACTCCTGCTCAATCTTACCCCTACGTCCTGCAAGAGTGGCATACAATTTCTGTGCAGCCTCGACATCAAAGTCAAAACCTCGCTCCTCTTGCTGGATGAGAAGGGTGTGTAGTCTGTGTTCAAGGTCAAGGGCTGGTTTACTGAAGTCCTTTGACTTGATCCTTTCGTACAATACCTTGGTGACACTCGTGTCTTGTATGCAGTAGGTGAGCATGTCAGAGGTATATGTTGTAAAGCTTTCGCTACCATTATTGAAGTCACCTTTTAGTTCTCCTAGTCTGTGACCCCATGCCTTTAGGCTATGACTACCAATCAACTTAGTAGGAAAGTTTCCCTTCCTGTGTAGCTTGAAGTCTAGTTCCTTTAGGTGAGGCCAGATTGTTCGTGAACATACCAACGTGTCTACGATCTTACCAGTGTAGGTATAATCATAAAGCTTCTTCATCACACGCAAGTCATAGTCAATTACGTTATGTCCAACTAATGTTGTTACATTGTCATCCATAAACTGTAAGGCTTCTTGCATCTGTGTTGGGTCAAAGGTGTGTACCTCATCAGTCTCTACGTTTCTGAAGACATGACACCATACTTGAGTTACTTCTTTAAGTAAGTTGTCTGCTTCTAAGTCCCATATGTATTCCATACTGTGTCTCCGCACTAGTTAAAATTCTAAGTCTTCATCGTCCTCTTCAAAGAATACCTCTATCATTCTGCCTGTATCCTTAATGTACTCTAGGCTATTACACAACCCTGTCTCACCTGACCATCTGTTCTTCAACACTCTGATGTGTGAGATGTGTGGGTTGTCCTTGTCCTGCTGATTACGCTCAAGTCCTACAACGATGTCACTTAGCTGACCGATAGCAGCACTACCACGTAACTGTGCCATGCTAGTCTGTGCGCCATCCTCATGTCCTTTGTCACCAGACGGACGCTTAAGGTGAGAGATAAGTATGAGGCCACAGTTAAGTTCCTCAACCAGAGTACGCAAGCGAGTCATAGTATTGTCTATCAATCGCCTCTCATCTCCACCCTCTAGCCCACTAACAACGATACTAATGTGATCAAGTACAATGTAATCGCAGCCACAACCACGGACAAGGTAGCGTATCTTGGATAGCAGATTATCACTATCAGTGCTACCCCAGTGATCGTACAGATATACTCTACCAGACCCAACTGTTGCATCAAAGGCATCTCTCAGTTCCTCATCGTTGATATTAAGTCCTTGTAGGTGGAGAGGTCTGTTGAGTTCAATAGACATGAGGCCAAGGGCAGTACGCTTGATGTTCTCTTCAAGTGCAATGTAACCTATGGTCTGTCCACTGTTAATGAGACTGTGCGCTAGCTCACGTGCTAGTTGTGACTTACCTATGCCACTACCAGCAGTGATGGTTACGATCTCACCCTTACGACAACCACCTGTCTTCTCTTGTAGTCCTGCGTATGGATAGGCTACTGCCTCTCTGTCATCCACAGATGTGACCACATCCCACAGTTCAGTACCAGCTACGATACCATCAGGTCTGTATGTCTTAGCAGACCAGACAGCATTGATTAGTTCCTCACTGCGTCCTGCTTGTACCATCTCACTAGCATCCTTAAGTGGAAGCGTAGCAATCTTGGCCTTGTTGGGTGGTAGGATGTTAGCACACTCACGTGCTGCAGCCTGACCTACCTCATCCTGATCAAACATAAGGATGATGCTGTCGTAACCACACAACCATTCGATGGCATTAGCTATAGCTTTCTTTGCACCTGCTACACCATTAGGTATACTGACCACACTATACTTGTTGTCAAAAGTTTGACTAAGTGATAGTGCATCTACCTCACCCTCTACAATAGTAATCATCTTACCATTGTCACGGCATAGGTGCTGACCATACAAGCCAGCCTCTTTGAGATTACCTAGTACACTGAAGTCTTTGTTAGCAAAGCGTAGCTTCTGTGCTACTACCTCACCATCCTTGTTGTAGTAGCTAGCTACCTGTACTGGCTTGCCATGATAGTTAGCTACCCCATAACCCCAGCGTCTTGCAGTCTTCTCAGTAATCTTCCTCTTGTTCAAAGCGATAGGCTCTGGTGTAAGGAAGGTATCATTGTAGTTCTTAATAGGTACTACGTTCTGCATGTCCTCTCCTTCTGCTGGTGTGTATGTGTTGCAAGAGAAACAGTAGTGATGACCATCAGTATAGAAAGCATTGGCATCACTACTGCCACATTTCAAACAGGCTTCATGCCCAATGAGTTGGCTATCCTCTTCCACCTAACCCATTCCTTAAGGTACGTGCAGTGTTCTCTAGTCCCTTGGCTATATCTAAGATTAGATCATCGTCATACTTGATGTCATCTGATAGCATTGCATGTGCCATGTCATAG
>Ga0208899_1001734_pt1 | contig 15160 bp, 19 predicted proteins | sample VirMetDEL_Nov_24_FD_184518 | JGI IMG/M metagenome (GOLD analysis project Ga0208899, IMG submission 184518) | Aqueous microbial communities from the Delaware River and Bay under freshwater to marine salinity gradient to study organic matter... | ecosystem: Environmental > Aquatic > Marine >... | reverse complement strand
GATGTCGAGTAGCTCCTCAGACATAGGCCGGTAGATCTTCGCCGGTATCGTCTTCATGTCCTTGTCATCAGAAACAATGATTGCCTTGCTATTAGGAGCAGTGGCGAGGATACCCATGACATCATCGGCCTCACAATATGGAGCTGAGTACCACCGGTACTCTTGCTTAGCCCAATCGACGAAGGCTTTGTAACCAACTGGCTTCCTGGTCTTGCGACGACCAGACTTGTAACCGGGGTCTAGGTCTTTTCTAAAGTTCTGACCATCAGTTAGACATAAGATATACTCATCTGTCTTGAGGATGTTACAGAAGTCCTCAATCATATCTCTAAAGTATGACTTGGCTTCCTTGAGATCGATACTGAGGGACCATATATCGTCACCCCAGTCTGTCTCATGCTCAGCTGCTGCACAGCACCTGTATAAGTACAGATCGGCATCTATAAGTAGAATTGGATCTTCATTCACCTTCGGTGGTGGGGTCAACTTGGTCGTTGATGACGGCTCTGACGACTTCATTTAGCTCTTCCTTTACTTGCATACCTCGCTCTGTAATGCACCAATGTCGGCCCCAGGTATCATCACCAAAGTTAGTTGTGATGAAGCCTTCAGAGGCAGCTATTGCAACGTGCATGGCTCCTTGCCTGGCGAAGTTAGATTTGATTGAGAATGGTTTACGCCAGGCTCTATCGAGTACGATAAACAAGGCGAAGATGTTTGCTGTTCGAGGATCAATATCCTCAGTGCGTTTCACTCCAAGTTTGTCCCAGGGAATATTCTGAGGCAATGGGGATTTTAAGTTTGAAATGACGGCCTGTTTCTTCCGCCATTCGTCTAGTGATATCACCGACATGATTTGCTATTCTTTCTGTCTTGCAAGCAATCTGCACCTCATCGTGGATCCAGCCCATGACAAAGGCTTGACCGGGTAATGTATCACCGATCTCTGCTTGGATTAGGGCAACCCACTTCTTACAGACGAGGGCTGCTGCTGATTGGAGCAGCTGACTAAGTTGCCGATGTGGTGACCGACAGAAAAGCAATCGACCATCTAAGCCGATTAAGTGACCACGTTGAGCTGCATTGTTTAATTCGTTCTTTAATCTTTTGAAGGCTGGGACTGACTTCTCAAACTGAGATTTAAGTCTCTTACCGTCTTTGGCATTACCTCCAGCTATTTCACCTACTCTTTTGTCGCCTCCCCCATAGATCGTAGAATAGATAAAGGTCTTGGCTTGGTCCCGGCTCTCTAAGCCAGCTGCCTTTTGATTGTAGGTGTGGATGTCTCCTTCTAGAATCTGTTTGGCATACTTACCTCCATCATCAAGGTAATGAGCCAAGAGCCGTAATTCGATCCCAGATAAGTCGCTGCCAACCATCATCCAGCCTTTTGGAGCTGAGAATAGATCACGACATTCCTTACCATAGGGAGCTGAAGCACGAGGCACCTGGGCCATGTTGGGGCTACGATGTGATGCTCTTCCGCTTATAGTGCCTCCAGAGATAATCGTATGTTTGATGATGCCATTCTTTTGCACCTTCATCCAAGCTTGCTTACCTTCAGCCAGCTGTCCCAGGCGTTTAGCGAGCATGAAGTACTCAGCGAGTTTCTGTGCCTCTGGATAATGAAGAGCGGATAAGATTGTCTCATCAATAGTGACTGACCCTAAACTTGAATATACTTTAGGCTTCCAACCGTATTTCTCGATGAGGCAGCGAGCGATGTGCGCTCTAGAGTTAGGATTGAAGTGTACAACCTTAACTTTCGTAAACGGCTCACCTTTGACATAGCCTCTCGTCTTATTATTTGCTTTAGGAATGAACTCTTCGTACTCTTCCCAAGGTTCAAACAATGTTTGCAGCTCGTCTTCTAAAGTAGACCGACGTTTCGCTAGTTTAGCATAAAGCTCAGTCGCCTTCTCCATATCGAACGTCCAGCCATTGTTACCAATCGCCAGGGAAACGTGAGCTAACTCATGCTCTAACTCGAAGCTCTCATCGCTAAATCCATACCTCACGAAGAAGGCCAGGATATGCACTGTAACTCTGACATCCTGAAGGCAATACTCAAGCATTTCTGGCGAATAAGTCTGCCAGTCTCCACCATCGAAATCACCCTTGTGTAACCCTGTTCTTAGACCCCAAGCTTTGAGGCTGTGAGAGCCCCAGAGACGCTTGCTGAGGCCTGTTTTCTGCTCCATAGCGTCATCCGCAACGAGGTTCGCTTTCACCAGTCTAGACATGACCAGAGTGTCTCTGATGGTGCCTAGAGGCTCGAACATTGGATAGACTATTTTAATCGCCGGAATATCGAAGTTTATGATGTTATGACCGACAATATAATCGGCATTTCTGAGTAAAGTTACAGCCTCATCAATCTGCTCTGGTCCATAGGAATGTTCCTCATGGGTATCGAGGTCAATCATGCAAATACAGTGGATCTTATTCATGGTATCTAGGAGGCCATTAGTCTCAATATCGAATGCGATGCGCTTCATCATTTTAGCTCCGATCTAACTTCTCATCTAAGGAATCACACAATGAGATGATGCTTTGGGCTCTCTGAGCCATCGTTAATCTTCTTGGTGTTCTGTGGGCGTCTTTTAATAAGATATCCGCTGTTCTGCGAATAGCTTTAACGTAGACTTTTAGGTCTTCTTTATCATCCATGCTGCTCTCCTTTTGAAATCGATGTTTTTAGTTGTTAGAATGGGGCAACAGTCATATCGTCGGTATCGATGAGCCGACCTGTTTCTCTGTTGTATTTCAGTGTTCCGGCGAAGCCGACCTCACCAGTAAATCTGTTCTTAAGCATCACGATGTTTCGAGTGTCTGAAGTTGGATCTTCAGCATCGATCTCAAGGCCAATGCATTGATCTGCTAGCTGTGCGAGGGCGTGACTACCTCGTAGCTGCGATAGGTGAACTTTAGCTCCACCCTCATGTCCAGCCTCTGATTGAGGTCGTTTGAGGTGGCTAACCAGGATCATGCCTATGTCCACCTCTTGGACTAAGGTTCTAAGCCTCGTCATGACTTCATCAATCAACCGACGCTCATCACTGACATTACCAGTCAAGGCACTCACTAAGATTGAGACATGGTCTAGGCATACCCACTTACATTCGAGTACCTGGGCCATGTATCTGATGCGGTTTAAGATTGTCTCAAAGTCATTGCTGCCCCAGTGATCATAGAGATAGATCTGATGGTCTTGGGTAAAGAGATCATCGAAGCCACCTTTGATTTCATCTTCAGTGGCAGCCTCGTAGTCGACAGTAATGTTCTTATTGAGGTGAAGGCCAACGAGGCCCTGTAGTGTCCTCTTAGTTGTCTCTTCCAGCATGATCATACCGCACTTCTGGTTCTGGCGGTGAAGGTGGTAGAAGATCTCTCGAACTAAGGTTGATTTACCGACCCCAGATCCGGCTGCGATTGTCACGAGGCTACTCGTTCTTAAGCCCTTCGAAATCTCGTTGAGCCTAGCAAATGGGTAGCAAACGTCCGAAGCCGCGTCGGTCTGTGCAATCTCGGATCTGAGATCTAGTGCGGCTATTACACCATCTGGCCTATAAGGCTTTGCATTAAAGATGGCTTTGACTAATTCATGTTCTTCCCCTCGGACCAACAGTTCGTTGGCATCATGATTGTGTGGGAGAGTCACAATTGATGTTTTACCGAGGGGGAGAACTTCTGCACATTCCTGTGCAGCTGCTTGACCAGGCTCATCCTGATCAAAGCATAAGACGATCTCTTCAAAACCGAGGAGGTAATCCCAGTTTCTCTTGATCGACTTTTTCGCGGAGGGAGCACCATTAGGTAATGAGACACAAGCCCATGAGGGAGATTTTATGACTTGTGCCACGCTCATGGCGTCTATTTCACCTTCGCAAATGATTATCTTTTTACCTGTTCGCCATCTGTGGCTGCCAAATAGCGTCATGCCTTTGCCATTACCGAGGATGGAGAAGTTCTTGTCTTTGTCTCTGATCTTTTGAGCGACAACCTGACCCTTGTCATTGCGATAGTTTGCAATCTGCACAGCCTTGCCTTTGTATTGCCCAACGCGATAGTCGAACTTCTTACAGGTTTGATAGGAGATCTTACGGCTATCTAAGTTAGTCCAGGAGCCTTCAATAAGATCGATAGTTGGATCTTCGAACACATCGAAGCTACCAGCCTCTTCTTGACCTTGGACATGAGCCTGGCAGCTGAAGCAGTAAGTATGTCCATCTGTGTACAGACTGTTGGCGTCGCTGCTGCCGCATTTTTCACATGGCGTATGCGTTACGAACTCACTGTCGCTTTCTAATTCTTGTAACATATGCTCTCCCATTTGATAATAAAAAAGGGCCACCCATGAAGGTGACCCAGTAGTAGGCTGCTCTCTTGCCTTTCCTTATTTTGGTGTATTCCTTGCCTCTTCCAACCAGTTCTCCGGAATCCACTTATGTGAGTATATGAACCCGTGTTTTTCACAATACATCGCATAAGAAGTCGGGGAACCCTTATAGAGTTTCGCGTTCTGGTTGGAAAAGACAAACCTTATATCTATGTCAGGGTGTTGGTCTTTGATTAACAGGTGCTTATGCCTGTCTTGGGTTGTCCATAGACCTTTAGTCTCGACATAGAAGTTACCTAGCCTGAAATCAGGAGTGTATTTCGCTGATCTTGCCGGGACGACATAATTGATCTTGTCGGTTTCATAGAGGACACTAAGGCCAGCTATCTTAATTTGCTCAGCTATCTTGTCCTCTAATCCGCTCCTAAAACCTCGCTGCGTCTTCGATCTCATCCATGCCCTCATCGAGGTCACCTATGAACTCTCCATCTACGGCATCAAAGCCATCGTCAGCGCTTTGAACAATAGAAGATATTTGGACTTTGTTAATCAGTAGACTAGCCCCAGCGTTACCACTGTTTTTGTAGACATTGATGTACCCACCTATTCTCAGAACTGAACCAGCCCAGATAGCTGGGACCTTACTCATTAAGATAGGGTTTCCATCCTTATCGTAGAACTTTGGATCGTAGGCACTTCGACATTTAAAGAAGAGCTTTCCTTCATCATCAACAATGTCGGCACCAGCTCCTGTTTGCCAGGGCAGCTGGATCTTCTTATTGCCATCCATGCCGGCTTCTTTGATTGCCTCAAAGACTCTGGTTTTTAAAGCTTCGGCAGCTTTCTTGTCCTGGTTGATTTGGACTTTGTATTCACCGTCCTCTTTGAACTCAGTGTCCTTTCGGTTAAGGTAAACGTATCTGACATATCCTAAGTCAGTTTGAAATTTAGGTTTAGTGTTAGCCATCTTGGCTGTCTCCTTTGGTTTCCATTTGGAGCAATACAGAATTGTATATACTTTATAGGTGACCATGGAGTTTTTAACTGAAACAGTAGTCGCTTTCTAAGACCTCATAGATGTCTAAATCACCCTTTGGAGGTACTTCTAAAAGCCTTGCATCAGTAGGGTCATTTAACTGCTGCCTGACACCCTCTAAGAAGCTCTCTAAGGGGCACTCACCGGTGTATTGGCTGACGAATGCCTCTCTGACTATCTGGAACAAATCAATGGTGTTACAGGCCGTTGTAGCGAAGCTATCATGGATCACCATAAAGTCTCTAAGACCATGCTCATACGACAGTAATATTGTATTAACCATGTGAGCTGCATCACAACTATGAATCCAGTTAGCAGCTATAGACGACTTCGCTTTTCGACTGTCAGTTGTAGTTGGTTCTGGTCCTTTGACGGTAACCTGAGATCGCTTGTTAATCTTGGCTTCTCGATCATACAAATAGATGCGTACCTTCGTCTTAGTCCACTTTGTATAGTTCTGGACGGCTGGAAAGCCAGATGGGGATCTCCAACGACAACTCTTGTTTTCAAGAGCGAGTGTGTGAGCAGCTGCCTGGAGGAACTTCATACCGTCCCGAACTGAACTTAAGATCTTACCTATCTCCTCGTAATTGATATTAGCCAACCAGTTACAGTGTTTCTTTTGACTAACGCTGTCGCCGAAAGGATGGTCTTTGATAAGGCCATACATCTTATCCTTCTGGAGTTTATCCATAAGGTCCTCTTGTAGTTGGTTCGACATACCAATTGGTGTGGATGAGTATGAATAAACCATTGTGTTTCTTTTGGTTACACTTCGGCTTATCTTGTAGTCTAACCACCTCTTCTTAAACTCAGACTTCTCGGTCTTTATTCTGGAGGTAACGGCATCAGCTACAATCTTATAGATATCCTGGACTTCATTTGACTTGGTAAGGTTTACCATCGCTCCATCCTTTTTAGATCTAAGGATAGCTGCATAGTGTTGTGTGCCAGAGTTCGTACCATCGAGACTAGGTGCTATGTGACAGACATAGCTATCACCCTCGTCAAGGTAACCACAGTAAGCTTCACAAGCTGCGATAAACTGAAAAGGCTTGTCGGCTTTCTTCCAGATCTCAAAGCTCTCTTTCGGGTATCGACCAACCTTCTCTATCATCGCTTGGTTGTCTTCAACCCACCTTACTCTCTCTTGGAGAGGTTGCTTTGATATCTTATTGAAATCACCTACGTTTGCTAAATGGATCATAAGCCAAGCTGCTCCATACTCTCCCAGGGGTTTACCATCAGCAAACTGAAACTGAGCTTTTACACAGTCGTCTCGATGATAGTTAAAGATTGAAACTGGGTACAACCGGCCTCTGAAATCAAAGTTCCAAGGTAAGTAGAATCTATCGTAACCTAGCATCTCTTTAGAGGTCGCTAGGGTCTGTTGCATAATGCATTGGCTTGCTTTGACATCGAGGACGTTCTGTCTCCAATCTCGACCATCCTGACGCTTAGCTGCCTTTTGATTGTCGGTAAGACTAGCCCAGACTTCATCACTCAACTTCTCTGGCTTGGGCAACTCTTCAGAACTGGGGAACGAGCCAAACTTCTTAGATCCCTCCCAACACCAGACCACTGTTTCTAAGACTGTCTTGTTAATCTGAAGAGGTGTAGCCTGGAGTATATTAAGAGCTTTGATATACTTAGGTACTTCTCCAGATGCACATTGATCAAAGTCGTGCTTAATTGCTTTCATTTGAGCTTTAGATGCTTGCCTGACTAATGGAACCGTCTGATTGAGTGCCGGATCTAAGTAACAACCAGTGGACGTCGATACCCATGGTCTAGGAGGGCATACCATAGTTGAGAACATTGGCTCTGTAAAAGAGGCATCAAAGTTCCCATCCTTTACTAACTCGTAAGCAACATCAGTTAATACGACAAACCTCTTAGTATCTTTAAAGCTACCTGTCTCAAAGATCTCAAAGAGATCAGAATGCGACAACACTGCATTAAGCAATACTGATGCACATTTGACCTTCTTCTTCCTTGTCCATTTGTCCCTCTGGTAGCCAAACTTGGAGGCAGCTCTTAGGGCATTCCTCCTTCGGTATTCAAAACTAGAGTGACCAGAGGTAGCCTGGTTCGTCACAAGTTTACCTATGTGCCTATCGAACTCTCTTAAGCCAGCCGACCAAACCTCAAGCTCTACCCTAGTCCCAATTGCAACCAAGGTCTGAGTAAAGGTATTCTTAATACTCGCATGATTAAAACATTGGTTTAAACTTATGTAAGCTAAGATATCCGCATCTAGCAAAACTAAGTCATCAAACCATTCACTTTTGAAACTAGTGCATCTTTTGCCTAGTCTATGCTCTTCTTCTTTAATAGCTCTAGTTATCTCTGTAGAGACTCTCTCGATAGCATTAGTCACTAAGGAGTGTTCTACGTTTCTGTTTGAAGGATGCTGCTGATCGTTACGTCTGTGGTACCTCTCACGGCCCTCATTCAGCATACTCTGCTCTCTGTCGACCTGAGTTCTCTCAAGTTCTCTATAGTTATTCGTTGCTATACCCATTTCTGCTCCCGTTTAATCATTAGTATACTTTATAGGTCGCCATGGAGTTGACCTATGAATAAACAGACGATTTGAGACAGTCTGAGCGTCTTAACGATTATAGAAATAAAAAACCTCACTGGCCTTATTTTAGACCAGAGAGGTTACTGTGGGAAGTATCCATAGTTGACACTTCCGGTGTCAGTCGTTGACGCTAAATCAACCTATGTGTCGTTTATCTTCAATATACTTTTCAAAGTCCAGAAGCTTCTGGAATGCTAGTGATGTTTGGTGGAAACTATCATCGAAAAGTGTGCTTTCTCGTTTCACACGTTTAAAAAACTCAAGCATACACTGCTCTGTGGCTTCATAGTGAATACAAGGACAGTCTTCTGTCGGCTGATATTCTGTCGCCCAGCCAGCTTCAATTGCTTGCGCTAATATACGTTTTACTGTGTTTCGAGAAATTCCGTACTTATCAATGATTGACGATACAGTCGTCAGTCGTTGACAGTCTCCGTGATGAATGTGGGAGTTCATCAGCTCCATCCATATAGTGAAGGCGTTAAAAGATTGTCGAAAGAAGCGCACACTCGGCTCGGTTTCTCGTTCTGCCCGAATTGCAAAGCGCTTCAGTTCCCATTGGATCATTTCTGTGACGTAATCATGCACAATCTTATCACCAAAGAAGAATGCTAAGCCTTTCTGAGTAAACTTTCTCCAACGGTCTTCTTCCAAAGCCATTGTTGGATTTAAAACGTTAAACCAACGAGCGTCCTTGTGACGTTTAAAACGGACATTCTTATCTGTATTTATATTATCTTTCATTATGTTATGCTCCCTAAAACTGAAAGCCGCAAAGCTAAGTCTTTTATTGCTGCTAACTGGATTCATACTTCCTCAGTTTAATTATATAGTAACAGTTAGCAACTGATAAATTATCAGGAGGCCAACTGTCGTGATTATGATTGAGAGTAAGGCTAGGATATCCCCGACCAAACTCTGTTCTAATTTATTGATGAACCGCCTCATGCCGCTACCTCTAGAGAAGCCATCTGCTCCATGATATCTAAAGAGGTACTTGTGTCAGCGTGGACGTACTTAAGAGTAGTCTCAAGCTTACGGTGTCCTAAGATCTTAGCTACGAGTGCCGTTGGAACTCTAAGGTTATTCACAAGGTTAGATGCACAAGTGTGGCGGAATGAATGGAAGACAAACTCGTCATCAGCCTCAAAAGCACCGGTTCTCACCATCTCCTTTCTAAGAGCCTTCCAGGTGCGTTTCCAGGTACTGTCTTGGAACCCATTGTAGTATCCTCTATCACCGCTAAACAAGCGTCCTAGAGCCTCTCGTGCGATGATATTGAGGGGTACAGTTCTAGCGTCACCATTCTTGGTTTTAGCTAGGGTAACCGCGTCAGAACCAGCGTCCCAGCAGTTACCATAGTAGCCGACTGCTAAACTTCCAGAAGGGCAGCGGCCAGTGATACTAGCGATCTCGCCTCTTCTCATGCCAGTGTGAAGGCTAAGGAGGCAATAGTCTCTCATCCACGGCCTCTTCTCTTCAAGGTAGCTGATGATAGCCATAACCTCACGGTCACTATAAACCTTCTGCCTACTCTCAGGCTCTCTGTGCTTCTCAAATTCCATTGGAAAGCGAATCAGCCGCATCTTGTAGGCTTTTGTGAAGATCTTAGATACCGACGATAGATATCGGTTCACTGTTGCTGGACCCTTGCCCTTCGCTAGAAGATCATCCGAGAAGTAGACGATATCGAAGGGCTGAAAATCATCCAGTAGCTTCTCACCGTTAGATCTGAAGTCACCAAAAGCTTTCAAGTGCTGAAGGATCTGTGGGTAGTTTTTGGTCGATTCATCCCAGTAACGACTGGCGTTTTGACCGATGAATGCGTTGTATGTAGTCATGATACTCTCCCAAGTTGACTGTTACTTTTACTTGAGAGAGACGTCTAAGGCTGGATGCTTATCGGAAGTTCTCTAAACCCCGGCTTTCCTCTATTGAACCCCTGATTGTGGATCAGGAGGTCCCCCGTTCGAGCCGGGGAGGTGGTACCATGACCTTCAGATAAGAGCCTTGTCGGCCTCTCTACCCTTTGTACATAGGTCCTTGGACTTCAGATTACAAGAGAGGAGGTTGAAAAAACACCGGTGGTTTAACACCGATGTCTCTACGTTGATTGTCCAAAGGGATTAAAAGTAAAGCATTTGCCTTTAACATAGTGGCCTGTTGCTATTAATCCTTGTGCAATTGTGTTCATCTCATACTCACATCGTTCTCTCGTTTCAAAGAGATGGTCCTTCCTAATCATCACATCACAAGTAGATGTGTCTGTAACGACAGAACAGTAGAGGATTACAGCTAAGAACATTAACCGATAGATCTCATGCGTTTCACTAAGCGATCTGCTCTGTTTTTAACCTGAGAATACCACTTAGAATCGCACATCTCTAAGGCTGCCTTCTGGTAGTCACCAGCATCCACAGCCTTTTTCATGTTCTTAAACTTACGCAATCGTGGGAGGCCTAAGTTAAACATCATGTTGGCGACAACGTGCTGAGCTTCTTCGGGTAAATCATAGAAGTTCGAATACAGCCTCTCACAATCTAGTAAGACTGATCTCATGTCATCTTGGAATAGCTCCGCTACTCTCTCTTTAGAGACTGGTGTTCCAACGGGTTGGTCGAACTCTGGGTCTTTACCTTCGATACAAAGGTGTCCGATGCCACACGTTTTTAAACCGAGATGGTCTAAGTAAACTGTGTGCATGACACCCTCGTCCCTGGAGATCTCTTGATGTAACTTTGCTTCATCCATTTACTTATTCACTTTCTTTACTTTCTCTAGCGTTCTTAATGATCCTAACCCCAGCATACCCATCAGTACTGGTAGCATAGTGCTAGTATCAGCTTGAGGCACGATGATACCGAAGGGTGCAGCGAGGGGTGATATGAGGAAGTTAACGAGGAAGCCTATGACGCATACCCAAGCTGTAGCTGGACGCCAGGACGACTGAAACCAGTTGCCCTTAGCGTCTGCTTTGTTAACCTCAATCTGAGCCATAGCGAGATCTTGAGCGTGTCTTTCGCCCATCGTCGCTATCTCATGAGCAAGGCGGTTTCTCTCGTCAGCGTCAGGTATAACCTTATCGAGTAAACCTGAGACTGGACCGATGAGTGCGTTGAGCATTACTTCTTCAACTTCTTCTTAGGTGGTCGTTTCTTTGTTCCATAGCCCATTATCTTTCCTTTCTTAGTTTACAGATACATTTATCAATACAAGCGCAGCCGTCTTGGCAGATGCACTTGTCTCCACATTTACAAGTCGTCATTGTTTACCTCACTCAATTGCTTAAAGGGTTGTTCAGAGCGTATGTAATCCGGGCATCTAAGTCTGCTTCTAGGGTGTCCAGAGACTCATTAAGCTTTGTAATTCGGTTATCCATACGCCCCTCAAAAGCTGTTATGATGCCCCTCACAGTTTGAACATTTGATCTGTTCCTGGTGTCCTGTTGATCTAAGATGTTTGTCTGTTTAGCTAACTGAGTATCGACCCGGTCTGATACCCTCGTAAGATCCTGTTTAAGCTCCAGTTTGAGGTCGTAGACGGATGTCTGAAGTATTCCTAGCTGCTCCTTCATGGAGTTTACTTGCTCCCTCACGACCCCTTGTAGGGCTTCTGAGGTGCCATCTAGCTCAACGATTTGTTTCTCTAAGTAAGTCAGGTCTGGGGCCACGTAAGCGCTTGTGACCTCCCTTAGATCAAGGAACTCCTGGTACAAGGTGAATACCGACCAACCTCCTCCAGCAAGCGTTGTGAGAGCTGTGAAGGCAATTGCTAAACGACCGGCACCTTTGAACTTAACTCCGGCGATCTCTGCTTCCATATCTTTAGCTCCTAATTCTCGAAGACCATGTTTTCTTTTAGTTTACTTAGCTCGCGCCTTAGCTTCTCTAGTTCCAATTGTTTAATCTGGAGGGAATATTCCATGAGGCGGTGGCAATCGATCCGAGCCTTTGGTCTAGCTCCCAGGGGGAAGGTGATACGACTATAGACAGCTATATCACCAACGCGACCTCTTGTTTCATTTGACCCTTGGATGATCGAGGTCAAACCTATCTCCATTGTAGTGGCTGAGGATATTGCATTGGAGCAGCGTAAATCCCCATCATCAAACTTATCTGATGCGTAATTGCTACCAGCGTTGGGAAGAGCAAGAGATACTGAGTTGTTTACACTGTCGCTGAAGGCATAAGTGTACATACATCCTGATAGGAGGGATGCTAGTAGAAGTATTACAATTGCTCTCATTTGGTTATCTCTTTACTTTTGAACAGATCCTCGAACTTATTAGTGAAACTTTATTAGTGCCTTTGAATAGCTTGCTCTCGCTACATATATAGACAACGCGGTCAGCATCTTGGGATCTGATGTAAATCTCGATGACCTTAGATTTGTTTAGATCAATCTTTACTGTGCGGTGCTGTGACGCAAACTTGATTTGGTTCCAGTCCTCGTCAAAGACAGACAGCCCATACCACTCGACATCTTCCCTGGAGTTCCAGATCTTAACGACGGCAACGTGGACCTTTTCAATGTGACTTAAAACGAGGGTTGGGTAAGCTGGGGTCATCTCGTGACCATGAACAGGAAGACCAAGAAGACATAAGAAAGCTAAAGCTTTAAGTCGCAATACAAGTCACCGTCCACACTGATGTATAGTTGCCAGCTGGAAGAGCTTTTGAGTAGTTAAAAGCACTGTTTAAAACAAAGTTGGTGCTACCAGCTAAGGTAAGGCCAAACTCAGTATTGTTGTTATATACGACCTTGGCTCCCTCGTAGCTACTCATTCCTGATTGTGAGACTGCCCCAACAACGACAGACGAGGTCCAAGTGCCAGCCTCGCTGAGGGGTGGTGCGCTTGACCAGGATACTGGGGCTGTGAAACGGACTTTGTATGCTGCTGCCTGTAAGACATCGACACGGACGTTTCCTTTCACTCCTCCACTGCTAGGGGTTGTGTCGAGTCTTGTGCTTAAGGAGTTTCCATAGGTACCGTTTACTTCGGTCCATATGCTACATTTACTTTGGACTATACCGGTCATTGTGGATGTCTCAGCGTAGCTAAGCTTTGCAGATAGCATTAGAAGGCAGAATAATAATGCAAGTTTCTTCATATAATTAATTCCTTAGTTTTCAAATTGGGATTTAAACATTGTGTTAAAAGATGAGGAGGATGTCATCTCTCGGAAGGCTCTAAAGTTATCTTTGAACTCTCCACCATCCATTACTAAGACTTCTTTGTAGACACCGCCATCGAGCTGTATTGTAGAGTAAGCATCAAAAGCTGTCGTATCACCTATTAAAGCATCTAGCATTGCCTGTTGTTTTACAGTGTTAACGACTTCTGCTGCCTTGCCTGTAATCGACAAGACTTGCTCAGTGGTTACTTCTTTCTCTTCCTCTTTTTCCTCTTCCTCAGCGACTTCCAGATCTTCTTCTTCTTTCTCTTGGTCAGCCTGGTATTGAAGCCACTCAGAGTAGTAAGGATCATCAAGAGGAGGCTCAGCATTCAATAGGTTATTATCTAAGAGATACTGATAGACGGCATCTTTGTAACCGGGGCACTCAGGATTAGACAATGGTATAAAGCAAGGGTCAAACTGGTAGCTATACTGTACCGTTATATCGCTTAGTTCTCCACCAGTAGTTGTAATGCTGCCATCGCCCCACAGAGATCCTAACGACGTAGGAACGATATCAAAGCCAACCTTAGTATTACCATCGATACCATTCCAATCATGGGTCTTTTCAAAGATGTTGCCTTCGCTACCTAATCTCTTGTTTGCAATGGTGACAGTGGCATCTTCTTCGCGGTCTTTAGTTATGGTGTAGCGATGACGAACAGCAAGTATCTCTAAGCCAGTCTGATCTGGGAGTAACTGCTGCATAACCCAGTGCCGACCATCGCCATTAGCAGCGTTGGCAGTAGTGCCGTAGGTTAGTTCTTCACTAGATAAGGAATAAGAGCATAAGGAACAAAGCACCAATCCCAGCAACACCGGCTGTAGTTGTCTTATCATCTTTTGACCACTCCTTGGTTTTTGGGTTGCCTTTGTAATGAGGTTTCTCGGTTGGGTTAGCGTCCCAGTAAGCTTGAGCCTCTTCTCCTATAAGACCCCGACCAGCTGGACAGGGGGTACCACTTCGCTCTAACGCCTCAAAGATTGCTCCGTCAGGTGCTGAACAGAGCAAAGCAATCGAGGCCACGAACATTTTCATAGACCAGAGCAGCTTTGCCCTCTTCAGTAATACGCATTCAGGCTCAGTAAAAACAGTGCCACCAGCTACTCCAAAGACCTGAGTTTGGATGCTCGCTGAGGTTCCTATGGTACAGAGATCGCTGTTAGAAGTTAGGAATGCTGGGGCAATAGCAGACGGAGGAGGAGACTGTATCTTACTGTTAGTATTAGAATTGACTGTACTATTAGTCGTACTGTCTGTGATGATAGTTTCACCTATTGCTGCCATTGGTAATATTAGTAATGCGACGAATAACAGTATTCTATACATAAGATGCTCTCTATTTCTGCTGCGCCATCTTCTCAACTGAAGACCTAATGGCTTTGATGTTTTCATCGATCCGAGCGAGACTAATGTTTTGATTGTTAACTGCTGTCTCCAAAGCATTTGTTCTAGTTTGCAGCCGGGCTATTTCATTGGCGTTTGTTTGTATGTCACTAGACATTGCTGACATTGACCAGACGATAGCCCCGGCTTGAATACCGAGGCCAACTAGAACTGTGAGTGGGATTGACCGGGTGATAGTGTCACCTCCGGCCATTACCAAGGCACTCCGGAACTATGAGTTGGCGATTTCTGCTCCTCTATTGAAGAGGCAATTGAAGCTTCAATTCCAGTCTTGTCTAGCTGAGCTTGTGCCCACGCTATGCAGTTCGCTTCAGTGACGCTGTCGTATGCTATGAAATCACTAGCAGTTGAGTCAGGTGAATGCCCTGTAGAGCCATAGCTTGTTGCAGAGTGGTCGCCATCGACGCCTGTGCATCTCCAATGGATGACGTTTATTCCACCTGTAGATATTGTGCGGTCAACTGATGGTATTGACCATGTGTATGTGACTGCCATTTGTTTATCCTTCTAACGTTGTTAGTCGTGTTTCAATATTTGCAAATCGTTGTTCGTTGTATGCGGCTAAAAAAGATAATAACTCAGGGTATCTAATGCCCATTCTAGTTTTAGAAAC
>Ga0208899_1001730_pt1 | contig 15178 bp, 17 predicted proteins | sample VirMetDEL_Nov_24_FD_184518 | JGI IMG/M metagenome (GOLD analysis project Ga0208899, IMG submission 184518) | Aqueous microbial communities from the Delaware River and Bay under freshwater to marine salinity gradient to study organic matter... | ecosystem: Environmental > Aquatic > Marine >... | reverse complement strand
AGGATTGGACAGATGCTCAAGTAGCAGCACACCTTTGGGCGCATTCAGATATAGAAGAGGAATTAAATTATGGTTGAATATAAAATTACCGACGTACAAATTAATATGCTTATCAGACGAATGAGTGCCCTTCCTTGGGCAAGCGTAGACCCTATTATGCAAATTCTTCGTGAGGTTATTGAAAATGGGAAAACAGAACAACAGGCCAAAATTCATAAAGATAAACTCAAAGACGACGCACAATATGAAACACGAATCGCAAGGGCTGTGGGTGACACGGTTTAACAACAGTTGGCACTGGGTCGATGGACATACTGACAATCAAGGGCTTCGATCATGCGAGGACGGCAGCCCTGTCCGCAAGCGGGGTAGGCCGGGGAAAGTTTAGGCTTGGCGCTGTTGTGGTGAATGGACCACACATCGTATCGGCTGGGTATAATAGTTACAAAACACATACTCGGCTTGCAAAGATTACAGATTACCCGTGTCTTCACGCCGAGACACACGCTATGTTTCGAGCGGGCCTTGACAACATCGCAGACATGGATTTATATGTTGTGAGATTGGGTAGGCGTGGCGACATACGATATTCGAAGCCCTGTGCTGTTTGTCAGTACTACATCACTGATGCTGGCTTGCGAAATGTCTACTACTCTATTGACAATGAAAGGTATGGTACTATATGACTACAGAGAAAGATATTGTTAAGGTTCTTAGAACAATGCGGCCAAGTATTATACCTGATCTTTGGACAAGCATTCTGAATGAAGCGGCAGATGAGATTGAGAAACTGAGAAAAGCAGCGCGGAACATTCTCAACGGAATTGAAACCGGCGCTGTTCGCATCGAGACAGAACAAGACGAGACTTGGGCCAACGCTCTAAGGGAACTGCGAGCAGCCCTAGAGGCAATGGAAGCGCAGCATGACCGATAGATTGTCATTATGATAAGAAGGGTAGGTGAATGGTAAACGATTTCTTTTTTAATACAAAACTGGTTGATAGAATTAACTACTACTGGAAACGGCGGGGTGTTGAGTCGAGGGCAAGGTTGAAAAAACTATTTGACAGCGAGGGGAGCGTCACATATACTATTGTCAGTGATCTTGTGGTGCTACCTGACTATAGCATTGGAGTGAAGGATGACTGATCCTGTCAATAAACCTGCTCACTACAACTCAGGAAAAATTGAGTGCATTGATGCTATATTTGAATCAATGAGCAACGAAGAATTTTGTGGATATCTAAAAGGAAATGTGTTAAAATATGTTTGGCGATACAGATACAAGGGAAAGCCTGTAGAGGACTTGAAGAAGGCTCGATGGTATTTAGACAGGCTTATAGATAGTTATGAAACAACAGAGATCAAGTCAGGGATCAAGTCAGGGATCAAGTCAGGACTCAAGTCGAGGATCAAGTCATGGATCAAGTCAATGAATTATTTACTTCTGAAGAAACACATAAGCGCAAGCCTTTAACTGAAGAGCAAAGGAAGAGAAAGAGAGAGTACGATAGAGAGTACAAAAGAAAGTGGTACGCTTCTTTAACTGAAGAGCAAAAGAAGAAAAAAAGAGAACGCCAAAGAAAGTGGTACGCTTCTTTAACTGAAGAGCAAAGGAAGAGAAAGAGAGAGTACGATAGAAAGCGGTTGGCTTCGTTTGATTTAGACCAGTGTAGAAATAAAAAGATTGCTAATATGTATTACCGAGCAAAAAACAGAGCAGAAAATAAGGACTTACCTTTTACCATCACTCGACAAGACATTGCTGATGTGTGGCCTAAAGATGATTACTGTCCCGCTTTGCGTATACCACTTAAAATAAAAGGGGGAAATAAAATTTCAACAGATAATTCGCCAAATCTGGACAGGGTTATTCCTATTCTTGGATATGTCAAGGGTAACATTGCTGTGGTGAGTAAGTTAGCAAATTCTATTATGACTTCAGCAAGACCGAGTGAAGTAATTAAAGTTGGTAAATGGTTTGATGAAAAATACTACGAGGTAAAGGATAAACTAAATGTCTGATAAAGCTATTGCTGTTCACCAGCCCTGTGTTGACTGTGGTTCAAGCGATGCACTAGCACAATACGAAAACCATACGTTTTGTTTCTCATGTAATAAACTTACATGGAACAAGGATAGGGATTGGGGTAATAATGTGTATGAAGTTGATACTAAATTAAATGCTAAATCTTTTCGTGGACTTACCAAAGATACTGTCAAGGCTTATAGTGTTGGCGTATCAGAAGATGGTAACACGCATCACTATCCTTATTATACGGATAAAGGTGCGGTCGTTGCAACGAAGATTAGGAATGTAATCAAGAAAGATTTCTTTTCACAAGGAAACATTTCGGACGCCGGTCTATTTGGACAACAGTTGTTTAAGTCAGGTGGTAAGTACATTACTCTTACAGAGGGTGAGATTGATGCTATGTCCGCCTATCAAATGCTTGGTAGTAAATGGCCCGTTGTAAGTATCAAGAACGGGGCTAAGTCTGCTGTAAAGAATGTCAAACAACATTTTGAATATCTTGATAGCTTCGATAATATCGTGATTACCTTCGACATGGATGAGCAAGGTAAAGAGGCGGCAGAAAAGGTTGCTCAACTATTCTCTCCACGCAAGGCCAAGATTGTTTCACTTCCTGTCAAGGATGCCAACGAATGTCTTACTAAGAATTTACAGAAAGACTTTGTATCTTCTTGGTGGAACGCTAAGACATATATTCCTGACGGTATTCTAGCATCCTCAAGTATGATTGATACTCTTGCCGAGGACGACAATATAGAGTCAGTGCCTTATCCTTGGGAAGGTGTAAACAGAATCACAGACGGGCTTCGACTTAGTGAGATGGTAATTATCACTGCTGAAACTGGCGTTGGAAAGACATCGGTTCTGCGTGAAATTCTATACCATCTTCTCAAGAACACTGAAGAGCGTGTAGGAACTTTGTTCCTTGAGGAAACTCCTAAGATTAGTTCAGTTGGACTTGCGGCAATGGAAGCTGATATTCCTGCACACAAGTTCAAGGCTGTACTGAAGCCGGAAGATCGAGTGGAGTTTGGTAAGCGTATTCTAGGTGATGATCGTGTCTATTTCTATGATAGCTTTGGCTCTATGGAGATCGACAATCTGATGGCAAAGATTAGATACTATGCGAAAGGACTTGACTGTCGCTTCGTTATCCTAGATCATATTAGTATCGTTGTTTCAGATGGACGCAATGGTGCTGATGAGCGTAAGCTGCTCGATGAGATTGCTACCAAGCTGAAGACCTTGACAATGGAACTAAACATTGGTCTAATTGCTGTAGTCCATGTTAACAGACAGGGACAGATCAGAGGCACGGCAGGTATTGAACAGCTTGCCAACATGGTCATAGGTCTGAAGCGAGACAAACTTTCTGAAGATGAGATTGAGCGTAACACGACTGACGTTGTAGTCTGGAAGAACCGCTGGACAGGAGAGACAGGAACAGCCTGTCATCTTTACTACGATCCCATGACGGGACGTATGACTGAAAGGGATTTGTCTGATGTATCAGATGTGGACGAACAAGAGAATACTGATAGTTGATATTGAAACAGATTCACTTGACGCTTCTACAATTCATGTCGTAGTAACAAAAGATCGAGATACTAAACAAGTTAATTCTTTTAGGCAGGCTTGGGAGTTTAATCTTTATCTTCGCGAACACCCAACCCTTCTTGTGATGCATAATGGAATATCCTTTGATGCTCCAACTCTAAATAAATTGTGGGGATCAAAGATAAAATCTAACGAATGTATTGACACTCTAGTTTTATCGCGCTTGTTTAATCCGGTTCGAGAAGGAGGCCACTCACTCGAAGCATGGGGCAAGCGGTTTGGATCACATAAAATTCAATTCAATGCGTTTGAGAATTATTCTCAAGAGATGGAGACATACTGTAAACAAGATGTTGAGATTACAGATAGGCTCTTCTCATTGCTTTTGAAGGAAGGCGAGAACTTCTCTGAGGACAGTGTAAGATTAGAGCATGAGGTACAGCACATTATCAGCAAGCAGGAGAAACGTGGCTTTTACTTTGATGTTCAGAGTTCCAGTATTCTCCTCGCTGATCTGATGCAGAAAGCGAAAGACATTGAAAATAAAATTAAAGAAGAAGCTGGCATCGCTATTAAATTTGACAAAGAAATTGTACCTCGTTATACTAGAACTGGTGAACTTTCTAAAGTGGGGCTTTCTGGTTTCGATAATGCTTTACATACTGTGGGTGGTCCTTTTAGCCGTATTAAATACATTCCCTTTAACATCTCCTCTCGTAAGCAAATATCTGACTATCTGATAAGAAAGGGCTGGAAGCCTAATAAGTATACACCAACAGGACAACCAATCGTAGATGAAAAGATTTTATCAAATGTAAATATAGATGAAGCACAAGACATAGCACTGTATCTAACATTAGAGAAACGAATTGCACAAATCAAACCTTGGATTAAGGCAGCAGACGATGATGGAAGAGTACATGGCACAGTCAGAACTTGCGGAACAATCACGACAAGAATGTCACACAGCGATCCTAACATGGCTCAAGTACCTTCAACTCGTAAACCTTACGGTGAAGAGTGTAGAAAATGTTGGAAGCCGTCAGAAGGAAATAAACTAATTGGTATTGATGCAAGTGGACTTGAATTAAGAATGCTTGCACACTATATGAATGATCAACAGTATACAAAGGAAGTAGTTGATGGAGACATACACACAGCTAATCAGTTGGCTGCGAAACTTGAATCAAGAGATCAGGCTAAGACATTCATCTATGCCTTTATCTATGGAGCAGGAGATGCAAAGATCGGCTCCATCGTGGGTGGAAGTAAACTCGATGGAAAAAGACTTAAAGAACGCTTTCTTAATAGTACTCCGGCACTTGCAAAACTTAGAGATAGAGTGTTTAGAGCAGCTACAACAGGCAGAATCAAAGGTCTTGACGGACGCTATCTCCAAATAAGATCGGAACACTCTGCCTTAAACGTACTCCTTCAAGGTGCTGGCGCTATTGTTATGAAGAAGGCTCTGGTGATTTTCTACAAAGACCTATTAACAAAACGTCTAAAACCTTCTGAGTATTTTGTTGCTAACATTCACGATGAGTGGCAGCTAGATGTACCAGAACATCTTGCAGAGAGTGTCGCAAATGTAGGAGTCAATGCAATTAGAAAGACAGCAGCAGTACTAGGTCTTAATTGTCCGCTTGACGGTGAGTACAAGATCGGAAATAACTGGGCAGAAACACACTGAGGAATTATAAATGTATAATAGATATAGTACTTTTCAAGATAAGTTAACGGAATTTCATTTTGCTTTTGGTCATCCCGTAGGTAAAAAGTTTGAAGGGGCAGATATCAGTTTACCAATCTCTTTGATTACAGAAGAGTACAATGAATTTATTGTAGCGTGTAACAACGACGACGTTCCAAACATTAAAAAAGAATTGATTGATTTAATCTATGTTTGTATATCAATGTGTGTAAGATATGGTTGGGACTCTGATGTTATGTTCAACCTAATCCACAAATCAAACATGACAAAACTTGACAAGAATGGAAAGGCTATTTACAGGGAGGATGGAAAGATAATGAAGTCAGATCAGTATGTTCCAGTAGACTTGACAAAACTTTAGAAAGCTGTTATCATAATACTACCATAACAAAGGAGTAAACATTATGGCAAACCAAGAAACACACACCGTAGAGGGGCTGGCCTATTGGGCTTTTTTAGATGAGCCTCGTGACAATCCGTTCAGTAACTATGAGTACGATAAGAAGCAGTGGGGAGTAAAGCTGTATGTTGACAAGCACAACAAGGCTGTACTTGAATCCCTTAATCTTACTGGTAAGATCGGTACAGATGAAGAGGGTGACTTCTATAACTTCAAGCTAAACTACATGACTACGGGCATGAAGCCTATGAAGCCACCAAAGATTGTTGATGCTGATAACACAGACATTACCAAGACTGTTCGAGTGGGTAATGGCAGTAAGGCTGATCTTGAATTTGCGGTTATTAATATTGATCGTGGACCGGCTAAGGGCAAGAACAAGCCCTTCATTCGCAAGCTACAGATCATTGATCTAATTCCTTATGGTGATCCAGAGGATGCCGAACTAGATGAAGTAGCGTAATGAACAAGACCCTTGACACATTAGTCTCAGATATTTATTCTCTCGCAGGTGATGGAGAGAAACCAAACTGGGATAACCTTAGTCTCTACACCAAAAATTGTAGAGGATCATTCTATAGGTTCCGAGAAGAAAGGGATGACAGTTACGAACCTCGACTGAGAATGTCAAACATTGGAAAGCCTGCCAGACAAGTCTGGTATGATATCAAGAAAGCACCTAAAGAAGGACTGTCAGGTCAGATGCGGCTGAAGTTTCTTCAAGGTGATTTCTTAGAGGAACAGGCTCTTCTACTGGCTCGTGAAGCTGGACACTTTGTTCAGGATACACAGAAGGAAGTTGAGATTGATGGTGTCAAGGGTCGCATGGACTGCAAGATTGATGGGGTTATTGTTGATGTTAAGTCTACAAGTTCCTATGCTTTCAAGAAGTTCAAGAGCGGTACGCTTGAAGACGATGATCCCTTTGGTTATATTGATCAGATCAGTGGATATGCACAGGCAGAAGGAAAGGATGAAGCAGCTTTTCTTGCTGTGAATAAAGAAACACTTGCTCTAGCTGTTCACAAGATTAAGGTTAGAGATGTTCGTCCACGGATCAAGATACTAAAGGAAGCCATCGAAAAAGAAACACCACCGGAAAGATGTTATGACGATAAGCCAGAAGGACAGTCTGGTAATCGAGTACTATCAATGCAATGCTCGTACTGCCCATTCAAGCAGCATTGCTGGTCTGATGCAAATGGTGGTAAGGGTCTGCGAGGATTTTATTATTCTTATGGACCCAAGTATTTTACACGAGTAGTAAAAGAGCCTCGTACAATGGAGTTCAAACTGGATGCTTTACGACATTCGTCAACAACTGGTTGACAAGTGCGATCAAACTGATATAATCTACATACTCGACATCAGCGTCGAGGAATTGGTTGACGTATTTTGGTACAAGATTAAAGACAACTTGCATCTGTTTGAAGATATTTTAGATAATTTTGAAGAGGAAGGAGAAAATGAATACTGATCAGAAGGAACTACGACGTAAGCGTATTTCCAGAAAGAAACAGGATAATGTTCATAACGTGATTGCAAAAGATTTGAGAACTCCTAAGTACAAAATGCGTGTGGTACAAACCAAACGTAATAAAAATGTAAATCAAAATATTATGCAGAAAGTACGGAATGGTGAGGATATAGATGAGTAAGCGACCAAAGGAAAATTCATTTGAGTCACTACCAAAAGTAAAGCGGAGGACACGAAAACCTCCGCTTCATCATAGAAAGAAGTTAACACCCTCTCAGTCTAGGATGTATAAGAATGGGTCACGATAAAAAGGTAACACCAATCCATGATCTATCATGGTATATTAAATGGATATCAACACTAATCATTGTTGTCGGTAGTTATCTAAATTCTAACAATGTTTTTCCACTTAATATTTATGTTATGCTTGTTGGAATTACAGGCTGGTTAATTGTAGGATACCTTTGGAAAGACAGGGCCATGCTTGTTCTTAATACAATCATTATTTGCTTTTATCTTTTCGCTGTGCTATAATATGGGAAAGATGCAGAGGAACAAGGGGGCTAATGAAGAGCGCAGTATTGTAAATCTTCACAGAGATTTTGGATTACCCCGAGACAAAGCCCTTCGCGTTCCTCTGTCTGGAATGGCAGAGGGATACAAGCATGACATTATTCTAAATGGATATCAAGGAGAGTGTAAGGTTAGAGGATCAGGTTTCAAGCAGATATATGATTGGCTTAGTAAGGGACCAGACTTCTTAACAGTTCGCGTTGACCGAAAAGAAAGATTATACATTCTTCCAGAAGCAACATGGTTAAAAATAATTGAGGAAGCACAATGGAACAAGTAGAACTACCAACAGCATACCAACAATACATTCATGCCTCTAGGTATGCTCGCTGGCTAGAGAATGAAGGACGGCGTGAGACATGGAAAGAAACTGTTGACCGCTATTTTAATTATATGCAGACTCATCTGAGCAAGAGGTTTAACTTCAATGTAGATAAAGAAGCTATTGATGAACTGCGCGATGCTGTTCTTACTCTTAAGATCATGCCATCAATGCGCCTGCTTATGACTTCTGGCGCTGCTGTTGACCAGTGTAATGTAGCTGCATATAACTGTGCCTATATTCCTGTAGATAGTGTTCGAGCGTTTGATGAAATCCTCTACATTCTTATGAATGGTACTGGTATTGGGTTTAGTGTTGAGCGTCAGAACGTTGATCAGCTTCCTCGCGTAAGCGAAACCTTTGAGAATACTGACACAACGATTGTTGTTGGTGACAGTAAGCTAGGGTGGGCTAAAGCATTTCGTGAACTGATTAGTCTTTTGTATGCGGGGCAAATTCCAAAGTGGGACTTGTCAAAGCTGCGCCCTGCCGGGGCTAGGCTGCGTACTTTTGGCGGTCGCTCTTCTGGTCCGGGTCCGCTGAATGAACTGTTTGTGTTTGCCGTTAATCTTTTTAAGGCAGCACATGGGCGTAAACTAACATCTCTGGAGTGCCATGATCTCGTATGTAAAACTGCTGAAGTGGTGGTTGTTGGAGGGGTACGTCGCTCTGCTCTTATCTCTCTTAGCAATCTATCTGATGATCGCCTACGCGGCGCTAAGTCTGGTAGCTGGTATAATCTATATGGTCATAGAGCCTTGTCGAATAATTCGGCAGTATATACAGCGAAACCTGACGTAAGTATCTTTCTTTCGGAATGGAAAGCATTATATGATAGTCTATCTGGTGAGCGAGGTATTTTCAGTAGAGAGGCTTCTACAAAGAAGGCTGCTGAGAATGGACGTAGAAACATTCATCGTTATGATGAAGAGGTTTGGGAGTACGGTACTAACCCATGCAGTGAGATTATTCTACGTCCTAATCAATTCTGCAATCTTACCGAGGTAATGGTTCGTTCTGAGGATACTCTTGAAACACTTAAAGAAAAGGTTCGACTTGCTACATTACTTGGAACCTATCAATCTACACTGACAGACTTCAAATATCTTCGTAAGCGGTGGAAGGATAACACTGAAGAAGAACGCCTTCTTGGCGTAAGCCTAACTGGTATCATGGATTGTATGCTTACAAATGGTAAAGCCTATAAGAACATGGAAGATGGTCTAAAAGAAACTCTAACACAACTTAAACAGGTTGCTATTGATACCAACAAAAAGTTTGCAGATCAGCTAGGTATTCCTGCCTCTGCCGCAATCACTTGCGTAAAGCCTTCTGGCACAGTAAGCCAGCTTACAGATACGGCCAGTGGTATTCACGCAAGACACAGCAACTACTATGTTCGCCGTGTTCGTGGTGACATGAAGGATAGTCTCACAAAGTTCTTGCGAGAAAAAGCTAGTGTTCCTTTTGAATATGCCATCTCAGGTTATCAGGATATGGATGAAACAAAGCCTATCTACAATGATCAAATTGGCGTGTTCTCTTTTCCAATCAAAGCGCCTGACAAATCCATTACACGAGATGATGAAGTAGCAATGGATCAACTAAAACTTTGGCTATGTTACTACAGATATTGGTGTGAGCATAAGCCAAGTGTTACAGTAACTGTGCGTGAAAACGAATGGTTGTCTGTGGCAGCATGGGTCTACGATCACTTTGATGAAATGTCAGGCATCTCTTTCCTTCCTTATGATGGTGGTAAATACGTTCAAGCACCTTATGAGAAGATTGAAAAAGCTGAGTATGATAACCTAAATAAAAAGACCCCAACCACAATTGATTGGAGCCTTCTATCTCAGTATGAAATTGAGGACGAAACTAAATCATCTCAGTCCTTTGCCTGTACGGCAGACTTCTGTGAGGTGGTAGACATTTAATGCCTGATTTAACCTTCACACCAGACTTTGAAATACTTACCTGCCTCTTTCCAGAGAAGTGTGCGGAAGAGGATATGCCTTGTCTATGGTGTGTGGAGATTGATCCTAATATGTCTAACGAGGAAATCGAAGCCTTTATTATAAAAGCAAGGAATAATGTAAAGACTAATAACTAGACACTCTTTGTAACGGCATTAATAAGCCAGCCCAATAGACCTGACAAAACGCCAAAGGCAGCAGCAGCACCGTATAGCTTAGAACGGTCGCGCTCAAGAGAGCCAACGCGCTTTGTCAGGTCTTTTATTTCTATCTCTAACCTAGACTGAGAAGATAGTATAGTGTCTACCTTTCCCTCAAGGCGACCAAGACCAATAAGTACTTCGTCGTTATTCATCTTCATCTAGATTTCGCATGATTAGAGGGCGATTGCGGAATTGTTTCTCAGCTTCAGAAAGTCTATCTCTTAACTCTAGAACAATACTCCTAGCTTCATCTCTACTTTTGCCAGAGGATGCAGCAATCTTGTCTATAGTTTTATTGAGAGTTGCCGCTGATAAAGTAATTGGCTGAAATCTTGGAAGAGATTTACTATAGACAGCAGAGTTAACAATCGCTGCTCTAGACGCCTTGTTTAAAACATTTGCGCTACTTAATCTTTTAGTTACTTCATCAAAAATTCTTTGATTGTTTCCCCTATAGTAAGGTTGCTCTCTAAGATAGTTAACGTGCGCTAGAACCTTACCATATATTCTTTGTTGAGCAAGGAAGGAAGCGTTGTTTGCTTCAATATATTTATTAACAAATCTATCAGTCGTTAGATTCTGACGCTCATCTTGTAATTCTTTTAAATTGATATGTGTAAAGAACTGTGCTGTTAAATATAACTCATCAACAGTGTTAGGCTTTTGATTTAAATTTCTAGTGAAGGATGAAGCAAAAGCTGTTCTTGGGCCTGAATACAAACGTCCAATATTTCTATATTGAGTCTCTGCGGAAGCACCAACATTAAATGCTCTTGGTCTTAGTCCCGTATATCTAAGCATACTTTCTGAGATACTTAGACGTTCTTCATTTGTACCTAATTTATATTCTTTACTATACGTTTTATTAATTGTTCCCCAAAATGTTCCAATATCAGAAGCGAATCCGGGTAGAAATGCGCTTCCTAGTTTATTAAGAAATTTTTCTTCACTCATATCAGGGTTTGCTAACAGTTCGATGAGGGGACCAGTACCTAAAGTTTTGCTTGTGAAAGGTGATAGAAATGCCCCAAATGCTCCTCCGACTGCTTTTGTATATGCTTCTTCAAGAGGAGTACCGCCTGACATAAGTTCATCAGCACGCTGTATAATAGACGGTAAAAGAGTTGAGAAAGCGCCGAATGGATTTGTTAAAGACAAGTCTATAACGTCAGCATTACCCTTGTCATCTTTGCTCATCATAAACAAAGAACCTGCTCCAGCTTTATAAAATTCTGGTGCAAGTGCCTGCATTCCAGCATTCTCAGCTTCGCTAGTTGGAACACCTGAGAATTGATCATTGATAGTATCATATGTAAAACCAGCGGCAGCAGTTGTTGCAGTCAATAACCCCATTCTTACAGAGGCATCCGCAATTAATTTTGATCCTTTTGCCCGTTCACCATTAGCCCAAAGTCGCGCACCTTCTTGCCATTGTTTTGAAAAATCAACAAGCATATTCTTTGTGTTTCTCGTAATCTCAATTGTGTGTGCCATAAAGTTACCAAGACCAACAGACTTCATAGCCTTTGCTAATTTAGGTTGAAATCTATAGTTAGGCATCCATCTATAAACATCATCTCTTGCTCGTTGCATTACTTCTGTTGGAGAGTATCCTAACGATGTGTAAAATTCTCTTCGTTTTTTAAACGAAAGAACTTTAAAAAGTTCATCGCCAGAAGCATAACCACGTTTGGCTAATTCAGTTGTAAAATTAAAAAGAGGTATTTTACCTGCATGACCATAAACACCAGAGGAAAGGCTTGAAACAATTGTTTCATTTCTAAGCATTCGCTCTGTTTCTGAAAAGAAATCTGTCTCAAGAATACGCGCCTCTGTCAATGCAGAAAAGTCATTGAATACCTCATCGACTTGCTGCTGTGTATATTTACCACTGTTAATAAGTTTAGTTGTTAAGCCGCCTAAATCTTCATTTCTTCTATTTGCTTTTAAAATCTCAGTCCATATAGGAAAGTAAGTATTTTTAAGATAGGCTGCATCTCTAGCATATTGTTTTGGATTATAAGATATTCCATTTACAACTAAAAAGTTTGTAAATCCACCAACATAGTTTAGAGCAGTGGTGGCAGGAGACAAAACAGTCTTGCCAAAGGTTGCTACATAGTTAATAGTGCCGCCTAAAGACATGAGATTAGAGACAAATGGATTGCCAGATATATCTCCAATCGTTGCGCCAAACATCGCCTGATTAACTGTCTGCATAAAATCCTTATCCACATGAAGCAATGCAAGTGGATTGTAAATCTTACCTGTACCTAGATCGTCAACAGTTTTATTAAACGCCTGTTTTCTTAGATTATCGTTAGACCTAATGATAGTTCTAAATGCTTCATCGTCTGTAATCAGTTTATCTTTTATAGCCTGTTTAAGATTAGTTGTAATCTGAGTACCGTCTGGTGCTGTGACATTGATGGATTCATTCAATGTATTTGTATTCATAGCTAGACGATCAACCTGACCAGTCTTAATTAATTGCTGAACAAGTCCACTTTCAAAATCAAACTGCCTCGTAACAACACCAAGGCGCTGTGTAGCTTCAATTGATCTAGCAACGGGATCATCTACAAATCCAAGCACATCCCTAATTTCTTTTGGCAATGCCTTACGTTTTTCTAAAACTGCTTCAAGTGATTTAGAGCCGACAACACTTTGTTTAGCGCCTTTTGTACCGCGTTTAGCTAAACTTGCTAAATCTTCTAGAGTTGTTTCGGTAGACATCTTCTGCAAAACGTCATCCGTAATTCCAGCATCGTCAAAAATTTTCTTTAACTGTGGATTGTTTGCCTGATCAGCTAGGGCTTGAGACAGCCTGCCTGTAATAATTTTGTTTACAATATTTTTAGCACGAACATCATCACCAATGTTTGCTTTAGTTTTAATATATTGAACAGCAGTGTCATACTGTGCCTGTCCCTCTGGTGTTTCTTTTAGGCGTAAAAGATTTCCCTGTGGATCGGTGAAGGCATGATAGTATGCAGTCTGATGAACAGGTAAAGTTTTTAGAAATGGATTGTTGTTAATATCAGCAGGAGAAAGAGTATTCTCAGCAAACTTCTCTCTGTAGTCTGTCTGAATATTCTCAATATTTTTTAACTGCTCTTTAATCTTTGGATTATTGTTTAGAAGATTTGTGTAGAACTCTTCTGCTGAATCCATATTTGCATATGTAGTACGCCCTTTGTCGTCAACAATCTTGTTTAGATTATCATATTCTGTAGGCTTAAAATCTAAACCTTTATCCTGATCTTTAATAAGCAAGACGGAACCATCTTCCTGCTCTGCTGTTTTTAACCAATCAACCTTTTTGTTCTCTTTGTTATATGCTACAAAAAGATTGTTTACAAAACTAGAATTATCTCCAGTGTTAATCCATTCGTTGTATGTCGTTCCTTCTGGAATAAAAGGCGCAAAAGAATTTTCAAATTCTGTTTTAATATTTTTAAGTTTAGTTAACTCTGCTTCTTCTCTACCACCAACTGCTCTAAGGAAAGAAGAAGTTTCTGGACCTAGAGATGTGGTAGATGTAAGCCAATCTTGACCAGTAATAACAGCTTTTCTTGCAACTCTTTTTAAAGTTTCGTTATCTGTAACGGCTTTAACAGGACGAGTGCGAGCAACAGTAGAAAGACCTGCGCTAAAGCCAGCGCCCGATACAGCGCCTATAGCAGCATCCTGAAGAATTTTATCATAATTAACAGAGTCAATCATGCCTACATTCATACGGTCTACTTGATCTAGATATGAAAACCCTGCACTAAAACCAGCGTCAGCGCCGCCATTAGCAATAGCTTGACGAGTAATTGTTGAAGCTGTGCTACGTTTTAAAACTTCTTTTGTAGCTTCTCTTCCAACAGCACCAAGCGCAAATCTTTTACCAACAGCAAAAAGACCCGCACCAATGTATGATGCAGGATCAGCAGCGCCTTTCATAACATTGTTTAAAAGACCCTTTACTCCAGCGCCACCAGTTTCAAATAAGTCTGGCATTGCGTCCCATGTATTATACAGATAGGCTGTACGAGCCTTTTGCTCATCATCTGCGTAACCAGTTCTGAGAAGAGACTTAGCCATTGAGACAGTGTTGTTGTCTCTCCAACGCATATCGTTTACCCAATGCTCTGTCAAAAGAACAGGGTCTTTGAACCATTCTTCACGCTCGTTATTTACGTCAATATTAAAGTAGTATGCTCTAGCTTGATCAATAAAGTTTGTATCTGTAGCAAGCGTGTCTCTATAAAGAAGTTTATCCTTACCTCTTTCTGCTTTTAAGTTTTCATAATACCTTTCAGCTTTTGCTACAGCTTCCTCATTTGTTTTTACATTAACAGTATTGATTTCAAATCCATTTGGAAGACGCACAGCAATACCGTCACCATCAGGTCCGATGACTTCATAATTATTTGATGAATTATTTTCAGCCATATTATGATACTTCTAGTCTTTCCGAGACAGTGTCAGAAGGAGGACCAACATCTTCGGGTCTACCCGATGACTGCTCCGCACCTTCCGTTGATTGTTGATTTGATATTTCATTTGCAAAAGCACGATAATCAGGGAATCTTGAAAGATAATCTTCAAGTTGTCTTGATGCGTCGGCCCTCATTTCTTCTGACACGTCGCTATATTTTACCCTAATCAGATTAGTAATCATAGCTTGCACTTCTGCTCTTTTTAGTGCTGCGCCAGCCTCGAACTTAGCTATTTTCATTCGACCTTCAAGTTTTTTGTCTTCTAACTTTTCTTCTTGCAGTGCTTTTGCTTCAGCAGCTTTTGATGCATTGTAACCATTAGCAATACCGCCTAAAAAACTAAACAGTGCTGGCATCTTTTTTCTCCATCTTCATAAAACCTTCTTCTTTTTCTTCAGCCTTTTGCATAGCTGCCTGCTTAGAAAGTTCTTTCT